>Ga0256824_10000185_pt1 | contig 22343 bp, 20 predicted proteins | sample CV67metaG_FD_191570 | JGI IMG/M metagenome (GOLD analysis project Ga0256824, IMG submission 191570) | Hydrothermal vent microbial communities from East Pacific Rise, Pacific Ocean - CV67 | ecosystem: Environmental > Aquatic > Marine > Hydrothermal vents | place: Pacific Ocean: East Pacific Rise...
GAGCTAAAGCTTGAGGTATATTTAGATAGTTCAAGGGTATTCGGTTTTCTTGCGAAAACATCGAAAACCCCTAATCAGCTAAAAATCTCAAGAAATTGAAATTTTTTTAACGCTGATTAGCCTAAATATGGGTTAGCATAAAGAGCGATTAACGCAATAACTAGTGCGTAAATAACTTGTGCTTCAATCATTGCAAGAGCGATAAACATTGTAGTCATTAGTTTAGCACCAAGACCTGGGTTTCTAGCAGTACCAGCGATAGTTGCAGCAGCAGTATGACCCATACCGATAGCTCCACCAAGAGCAGCAAGACCAAGACCAAGACCAGCAGCGATCATTGAGTAAGCTTTAAGAGTTTGGTTTGCAACTTCACCGTCAGATGCCATTGCAGCAGTAGCTAATGCTAACATTAAAAATAGAACTTTTTTCATTAAGTTTCTCCAAATATAATTATTACAAAATTGTTCGGATAGCGTAACCATATTCGAAAATATAGCAACCTAAACATAAATGCCCAGATTTCCCTACTAAAAATTGATGTGGAATTATAGCAAAGTAGGGCTAAGGTTTAGTTTAAAATAATAGTTTTTTTTACTAAATTAGAATCTTTTTTATTAATTGGACTGAAGTCCCAGCCCCTTTTTTGTGAAAAGAACACTTTAACATTTTTTGGGGATTGGACTTTAGTCCAATTTTTCTTTAGTAATTTTTCTGTCTATAATGTAACATAATTTTAAACCATAAATAAATATAATCCAAGAAACATAAATCCAAAGAAATAGAAACATTAAAATAGCAAAAGAACCATACATAGTTGTATAAGATTTATTGTAAAAAACATAAAATATAAAAGCATTTTTAGAGATACTGAATACTATGGAAATTATAAATGAGCTTATTATAGAAGCATTAGGATTTACTTTTGTGTTTGGACCAATTTGAAATATAAGAAAAAACAAACCCCAAATAATCACATAAGGTATAAGAGCCACAACATCTAAACCTGCCGTTAATTCATTTGACTTCATCGCTGTTGCTAGTGTCGCAGTTATGTAAAACGAAACACCTAAAGCGATAGGAGTTAATGTTAACATTGTCCAGTATGTTGTTATAGATTCCCACATAGTTCTTGCTTTGGCATGGAAGATTTTGTTGGCAATATACTCAAAGTTCTTAAAAAATAGAAGTGAAGCAACAAGAATCATACTAAGTCCTATAACTCCCATTTTTGCTGAATTAGCTAAAAAACCATCTATATGACCCATAATAGCTTCAGAATTTACAGGCATAAGGTTAGAAAATATAAAATGTTTAATAGTCTCATAATGTTCAGCAAATGATGGCAAAGATGTTAAAAGTGTAAGCATTATAAGTAACAATGGGATAATTGTAAATATAGTGTAAAAACTAAGACTCGCAGCAAATAGTGTTAACTCTTTATCCATAAATGTAGATATAAAGAATTTTATATAATTAAATATCTTTATGATTTTTTGTTTTTGTATTGTTACCATTTTTTTATTTTGTCCTTAAATTATTAAATAAGTCTGATTGTAAACTCAGCCCCACCATTGTTTTTTACACTCAAACTTCCACCTATATTTTGCTCAATTATCATCTTAGACATATATAAGCCAATTCCTGTTCCTTTACCTTGTTCTTTTGTGGTAAAGTATGGCTCAAAGATTCTGTCTATAATATCTTCAGGAATCCCCTCTCCATTATCTGAAATCACAATCTTCTCTTTTTCTAAACTAATCAAGATTTTACCATTAGAGATTTTTTTATCTTCAAGAGCATCTTTAGCATTTGTTATAAGATTTAAAATAACTTGCTTAAATTCACTCTCTATAGCATCAATCTCAAAATCTTCCCCTATAATTTCTAGTGAAATATTAGAGTTTTTTAATTGTGCTAATTGTATAGAAACTGTGGTCTCAATAGCCTCTTTAACACTAAAAACTTTTTTAATTTTATCTACTCTAAAAAAGTTCCTAAAATCATCAATAGTGTTACTCATAAACTGTATAGTCTTTGTTTGTTTAGCTATGAAGTTATCTATAAACTCACTGTCAATTAAACCATCTTCATAATCATCATCAAGGTTTTGTATATTTATGTTTAAAGAGTTGAGTGGTTGTCGCCATTGGTGGGCAATAGCTCCAACCATCTCACCCATAGCAACCAATTTTACTTGTTCTTGAAGAATCTTATCTTTTTGTAAGTTTTTTTGAATCTCTTTTTGAACCTCATCTTGTAAATTTTCATTTAACTTACTTAGTTTTAATTCTAAAGTTTTCATCTCAGTTATATCTATAATATAACCTAAAAAGTGAGTAATTTCACCATCACTATTTTTCAAAATACTTGTAGCATCATAAACCCATTTAGTTTCAGAATCTTTAGTTAGGATTCTATATGGTTTATGTATAAAGAACTCTGTATTGAACTTTATGGCATCACTAACCTCTTTAGTTACTTGAGTAATATCATCATTGTTTATAAGTTTAGAGTATTCTATATTAACATTAAAAAATTCATCTTTTGTATAACCTATTAACTCTTGAACATTTGAAGAAACATACTCTATACTCCAAATTTTATCATTTTTCCATTTGAAAATAGTAATTGCCCCTTTATCAAATAATGAAAGTAGTTGGTTCTGTTCCTCCGTTCTCACTTTTACTTTATATTCTAAAGTATTATTTAACTCTTTTAACGATTCTGTTTTTCTATTTATCTCTGTTTTCAAAAACTTTTTATATACAAGTTGTTTGTATAATAGATAAAATATAATAGCTAAAGAAAAAAATAACAGTATATTTATATATTTGAAATTATTTAAAATTTCTACTATAGCTTCACTTTTAGTATAAGAAACAATATATGCCAATATATCTTTATTTTTAACATCTTTAATAGGAACAAAAGCAACAACTTTAACAAATTCTCCAAAATTCTCATAAATAGCAAATTTCTTTAAACTAGCTACCCCTTTATCTATACATATTTTATGTGGTTTTATAAGTATTTCTTGAGATGTTTTTAAATCAAAATGATTTGTAGTATCTATAACTGCGAACATATAATCTTTATGCTCAATACTTGGTATATACTTTTGAATCTGATTCTTTCTATTCCATATTTTTGATTTAAAAATATTTTTATTTACTAAAAAATGGGAATGTATTTTATTTATTTTTAAAAGATTCTCTTGTATAGATTCCGATGTATAAGAAATTTCATAAGCACCTAAATAAATATCATCTTTAAAAAGTGGAAAAACATTTCTAAAAGCATGTGCTGTTTTACCTTGTTCAAAACCAAAAATAGACTTATGTGTTTTATTTGTATAACTAAATGTATATCTAACATCCCCTAAAAAATCACCATATTTACTTGGTTTATGCATTCTTAAAAAAGAGATATTATTTGGTAAAACAAATTGAAATTGTAAAATTCCCCTTTGCTTCATAATTTTATACTTATAGCTTAAAAGTCTATACAATTTTGCTCTTAATAAATCTCTTTGTTTTTCATTAGCACTTTTAACTTGAAACAAAATATCTACAACTCTTTTATTTCCCTGTAAAGATGAACTTACAGATTTCGCATCTCTCATATTGTTAAGGTTTGTTATATCTATATGTAGTTGTAACTCTTTAACTTTTAAATCTAGCTCTTTTTCAATTAAATGCTCTTTATATAAGCTAGTTAAACTAAAAGATATAAGATATGATAATAAAAAAACAGAACTAAATAACAGTTTTAAATTAAAAAAACTGTACCTTTTAAATTGAAACATTACTCTTCAAACTCTATACGATTTCGACCATTATTTTTTGCTTTATAGAGTGCTTTATCTGCTCTTTCAAACATTGTTTTTATAGTGTCGTTTTCTTGAAATTGTGTTAAACCAAAAGAAGCTGTAATCTTTTCTGCTGTTTTATGTTCTAAATTCCCAATAATATTTTTAAATTTATTTGCTGAAATAACAGCATTTTTCAAAGTTGTATTGTTAAACAACACTACAAACTCCTCCCCACCCCATCTAGCAAACATATCTGCTTCTCTGATGGAGTTTTTCATAGCTTGTGACAACATAATTAACACTTCATCCCCAATTAAATGACCATATTTATCGTTAAATATTTTAAAATGGTCAATATCTAATATAGCCATACTAAATGGTGTATGGTATCTTCTACTTTGCTTTATTTCGTACTCAAAAACTTCTTCAAATTTATTTCTATTAAATACCCCTGTTAAAGTATCTGTATACACTTTTTTTTGAACTTCTTCTCTCTCTTCTTCTATTTTTGTTATATCAGTTAAGTTAATTAAATAATTTATATCACTTGTTTTTGAAATGTTTAAATAAAATGATTTTATGTTCTCATCTATATTTTTAATTGTTATAATTCTATCTATAGCACTTATGTTTTTTACAGTTTCATAAAAGCTATTTCCATCATTTAAACTCTCTTCTATATTTATTTTACTTAAAGAGCCATCTGTCTCAGAAAATATATTTAATGTAGATATAAACTTTTTATTTAATTCTTTAACATCTTGTACACCAAAAAGATTTAAAAAAGATTTACTAGCAAAAGAGACACTCTTACCATTTGTAATAATTGACAAACTATTTTCAGAATCTATAATATACTGTAAAACTTTTCTTTGTTCAATATTTTCTTTTTCTAATGTTATATTTTTAGATAATTTTTTAATTAAACTAACCATAGCATTTTTTTGAACAGGTTTTAAAAGATAACCCTCAACTTGAAGTTCAATCGCTTCTAAAAGGTAAGAACTCTCACTATGAGCTGTTGTAAAAACAATATCTACATCAGGGTCAATCTCTTTGATTCTTTTAACCATTTCAAGACCATCCATCTTAGGCATACGTATGTCACTTACTACAATATTCGGCTTATACTCTTTATATAAATCTAAGCCTTCTAAACCATTTGAAGCTAAATAAAGTTTATGACAAATACGAGTTAATGCTCTAGCATAACCATCTCTTACATCATCCTCATCTTCAACATAAAGTATAGTTATCTCTTTTGTGTAGTCTGTCATACTTAAACCTTTTTATCACCAAAAATTATCTCAAACATAACACCATTTGTAGTGTTTTTAACATTTAACATACCATTCATATTGCTTTCCATTATCATCTTTGACATATAAAGTCCCATCCCTGTTCCTTTACCCTGCTCTTTCGTTGTAAAGTATGGTTCAAAAACTCTTTGGATTATCTCTTTATCTATTCCCCCACCATTGTCTTCTATAGAAATTTTTTCATTTTTTATAGTTATATAAATCTGCTTATCTTCTATCTTATTTTCTACTAGGGCATCTTTAGCATTATTGATTATGTTCATAATAACTTGAGAAAATTCATTTTTAAAACCACATATTTTAAAATCATCACCTTTAATTGTAAGTGTAATATCGTAATTTTTTAGTATAGCATTCTGAATATTTACAACATTATTTATAGATTCTAAAATTGAAAATTCCACTTTCTCTTTATCTATTCTAAAAAAGTTTCTAAAATCATCTATAGTATGAGACATAAAATCTATAATCTTTTTATTTTTAGACATAAATTCATCTATAAAGTTAGTATCTATTAAATCATCTTGAAAATCATCCTCAAGATTCTGTATATTTATACTTAAAGCATTTAGTGGTTGTCGCCATTGGTGGGCTATACTTCCAACCATCTCACCCATAGCAGCAAGTTTTGTTTGCTCTTGCATAAGTAAATCTTTTTTATGACTTTTTTCTATCTCATCTTTTATTTTTGTATCTAAAGATTTATTTATATTTTTTATGTAATTCATTTGAGATTTTAAAGTTAAAGCATTCTTTACTCTTGCTAACAACTCTACATCATTTGTTATAGGCTTTCTAACATAGTCATTAGCACCAACTTCAAAACCTTTTTTAAGTGTATCTAAGTCTGCTTTTGCTGTTGCTATAATTATAGGAATATCTTTAGATTCTGGATTAGATTTTATATGTTTACAAGCTTCTAAACCATCTATATCTGGCATCATAATATCTAGTATAATTAGGTCAATATCTTCTTTAGATAAAACATTATAAGCCTCTTTCGCTCCCAATACACAGATGATATTTTCATATCCATCATCATCTAAAAAATCTTCAATTAATTCTAAATTATCTTCATTATCATCAACTACAAGAATCTTACAACTATGTAGATTATCCATCTATACCCTTTGCGAAATCTTTTATAATCGATTCTATATTTGAACCTTTTCTAACTACACTAACATTTGTTCTACTAAGAATCTCTTTATCTTCATTTGTCAACTCTTTCGCACTAACTATAACTATAGTAGTATTTTCAAGCTTTTTATTTGACTTTATAATCTCTAAAAAGTCAAAACCACTTAAGTTTGGCATCATTAAATCTAAGTAGATTATGTCAGGTATAAAACCATTTTCTATAATTTCTAAAGCTTCTCTACCATCACAAGCATTTTTAATATCTTTTATATCATCTTCAATATACTCTTTTATAAGTTCTCTAATATCTAATTCATCATCTACAATTAATGCTTTTCTTATACTATTATCATCTTTAAAATATTTACTTACTATCGATTTTATCTCATCTTTAGAAAATGGTTTAACAATTGAATCTATAGCACCAAGTTTTATACTCTTGTTTTTATCTGAAATATTACTAATCATAACAACAGGAATATCTGATGTTTGAGTTGATGTTTTTAACCTTTTAAGAATCTCCCAACCGTTCATATTTGGCATCATAATATCTAATGTTATAAGAGATGGTCTTACACTATGAGCTAATTTTAGACCATCTTCACCATTTGTTGCTGTATAGATTTTATAACCACCATCACTCAAATACTCTTTTAAAAGCTCAATTACATCTTGAGTATCATCTATGATTAAAATAGATTCTATCTTTGGAAAACTTTTAATTTTAGACTTTATTTGCTCTAAACTATTTTTACTAGCACCTAATCCTGATATCTCTTTTATTGGTAAACATAAAGCAAAAGTAGAACCAAAATTTAATTGAGATTCTACATCTATATATCCACTTAACATCTCTGCCATACTTTTAGAGATAGCTAGTCCAAGACCTGTACCACCGTACTTTCTAGTTGTACTTCCATCATTTTGTTGAAATGCTCCAAAGATATACTCTATCTTATCTTCAGCTATACCTATCCCATTATCTGTAACTAGAACCTTAATCATTCCATTATTTTCAAGAAGAGTTACTCTTACTTCACCAGTTGCTGATTCAACAAACTTAATAGCATTAGATACTAAATTTATAATAATCTGTTTAAACTTTTGTTCATCTGTTTCATAATAGTAAATATTTTTAGACAGTTTATTATTAAAAACTAACTTTTTCTTACCATTTGAAGCTTGTGGCATAATTAATTCTAATGTCGAACTTACAGTACTTACTAAGTCAACTTTTCTAATATCTAGTTCCATTTTCCCAGATTCTATTTTACTTAAATCTAAAATATTATTAATCAAATCAAGAAGATTTAAACCATTACGGTTAATTTTTTCTAATTGTGAAAGTTGTTTCTCTAAAAGATTCTCTTTTTTATTTTTTTGTAAAATATTTGAAAATCCTATAATTGAGTTTAGAGGTGTTCTAAGTTCATGACTCATATTTGACAAAAATTCAGATTTTAGTCTATTTGATTCCTCTAGTTCCATATTGGCATTTTGAAGAGCAATAGAACTTTTTTGTGTTTCAATATAAGAGATAGCATTACTTAAAGATTGAACAAGTGAGTTTATATAACCCCTTAAATAACTCTCATCAAACAATGTTGAAGATACAGAAGCAACAAGAATTACCCCTATTCTTTTCTTTTGAAAAACTAAAGGAATAGCTTTAATGTGTTGAAGCTTAGCTTTATATAAACCTAAATCTATGGTTATAGCAACATTTTCACTAATCCCATCCACATAAATCCACTCACCACTCTCATGAGCTTTTTTTACAATTCCATCAGGAGAAGCATCAAAATAGGATTCTTCTAAAAGATTCTCGTCAATAGAGTATTTAGCTAAAGTTTTTAATTCATCATTTTCATCATTTATATAAAAAATTCCAACTTGAGAATCTGTAATATCTAAAACCTGTTTCACAGCATTGTTTGCTAAGAAACTAACATCAACAGAATTTAGTTCACTAAGGTATTTATTAAATTTATTTAGTTTTAATTGTTCAGCTTTTAGTTTAGAATTTGTTTCCTCTAAAGAGTATGTTTTAGACTTAACTTTTTGTTCTAAATGTTTTTTATAGTCCTCTAACTCTTTCTCTTTCTCTTCAAGTTGATTAATTGTGTCTATAAGTTCATCATTATATTTGTTATCTATGTAAAGCCCACACTCAAGATTCTTCATATCTTCTATAAGGTTATAAACATATTTTCTCTCAATAATTGAACCGTGCTGAGGGGCTATAAGGTTTATATCTAACTGTTCTATCTTCCTAAGAGCATAATTAAATATATCTTTACTTGGCATATAAGCACTATGAAATGCTTTTGCTTGTTCAAAATAGTTATCTTTAGCATAAAACTCCCACGATTCTTCAAGTCCACCAAAAATATCACTAGAAAATAAAACTTTAGATTTAGGCTCATAAGTTACAAATGCCCCAGGGGAATGACAATAAGGTGTTGTAATAAATTGTAGTTCAAGACCACTTTTTAGAGTTAGTTTAAACTCTTGTTTGTCTATCTCATAGTAACTAGAAGTAACTTTATAATGTTTAATTAAAACTGTCATACGGCTGTGAGTTACTATCTGTAAATCATCACGACCTATCCTTTTTTCTATTGCTGGAACAGAAGCACAAAGGTCGGGGTCTTGGTGGTGAAGTATAATATACTTTATATTTTTAACATCAGTTATTTGAGAAACTTTCTCCATTACTGCTTCAAACTCAAGCATAGAACCAGGGTCAATTAAAATAGATTCATCACCATTTTCTATAAAATATGGAAGACATTGAAAAGGGTCATTTTCAAGAAGCATACCAACCCAGTAAATTTTATCTGCTATGCTTACTGCTTTTTTAAAGTCCATAATTAAGCCCCTTCTATTAAAGATTCTATGAGTTCTATAAGCTCTTCATCATCTAAAATTGGTTTACTAACATAAGAATTAAACCCTAGTTTTAGGTACTTCTCTTTGTCACCAACCATAGCATGAGCAGTTAAAGCGATAACTGGAATGTTTTTAATATTTTCTATCTTTTTTATTTCAGCTAGAACTTCTGTTCCATCCATCTCAGGTAAAGATATATCCATAAGGATTAAGTCAGGCTTTTGGGAGATAGCCATCTCTAACCCTTTTCTACCATCATCAGCATTTACAAGTTCATAATCATCTTCTAAAAATGCTTCTAAAACAGCTAGATTGTCCATATTGTCTTCAACTATTAAAATTTTATACATCCTACCACCCTTTATAAAACTACCTTTAGTCAATTATACTACACAATGATGAAGGTTTTATGAGTTTTATTTAAAAACAACACATTCTTTTAAACTTTTTTCCTCTTCCCAACCTAAATTTTTTAATTCAGGCTCTTTTAAAAACTCATCAACATAACCAATACAAAGGTAAGCTATAAGTTTAGTTTTTTGAGTTACCTCTAAAGTTTCTAAAACTTTTTTCTCATCTAAAATACTAACCCAACCAATCCCAACATTTAAAGCTCTAGCCATCAACCACATATTTTCAATAGCACAAACAACACTATACTCACCCATCTTTTTCATACTCGTCATACCAAGAATCTCATCTTCACTATCTTCATATAAAACAGCAATGTTAATAGGAGATTCTTTAATCCCCTCTAGTTTTAGTTTATTATAAAGTGTTTTAGTTTTAAAAATCTCTTTTGCTTTCCCATTTTCAGATGTGAAGTTGTTAAAAATGTTTTCTTTTATAGTTTTATCTTTTATAACTATAAACTTCCAAGGTTGAGAGTAACCAACAGATGGAGCAGTTAAACCAGCCTTTAAAATAAGTTCCAAAATATCATCTGAAACCTCTTTGTCTAAAAACCGATTCCCACGAACATCCCGTCTGCTTTTCATTATGTTTAGTAGTGTTTGAGTGTCGTTTTTTGTAAATTTCATTGTTTAAGATTCTTTTTAAATGCTAAATCATTCTTTTGGTCTTTGAATCTCATATCTGTTTCCTCTTTAGGATTGTTTATTTGAATTATACAACGAAAATTTTAAACTTTATAAAAACTAAATTTATTCACTTTATAATAATTGTTATAAAACAACAATATATCTTTGATATAATCCACATAAAAAATAAACGGAATAAACTACTATGAATTTTAAACTACAAGAACCACCTATTAACATTGGGGAAGAAATATCTGTAAAATCTTTTGAGATGATTCAAGCTGAAGCTGTTGAGTATGAGGGGTTTGAAAAGTTTGATGAAAATGAGAAAGCTTTAGTTGAAAGACTTATCCACACTACAACCTGTTTTGAGCAGGTTATTGACAACATCTACTTCTCAAACAATGCTATGGTAAAACTAAAAGAGTTGTTAGAGAGAAAAGCAAAACTTATAGTAGATACAAATATGATTCGTTCAGGACTTAGTAAATTTTACTTAGATAAGTATGAAAATGAGGTTATCTGTTATGTTAATGAGCCTGAAGTTTTTGAGATGGCAAAACAGAACAAGACAACTCGCTCTTATGCTGCTGTTGAGTTAGCGATTGAGAGGTTTAAAGATGAATCTATGGTTTTAGCTTGTGGAAATGCTCCAACATTTATATATGCTGCTATAAACACACTCATAAAACAAAACATAAATCTTGACAATGTAATTTTACTTCTTTTCCCTGTTGGTTTTGTAAATGTTGTTGAATCTAAAACTTATGGTAAAAAGTTTATGAACCATTTTAATGTTGAGGGAATCATACTAGAGGGTCGTTACGGAGCTTCAACTATGGTTGTGGCTTCTCTTCATGCTGCTTATAGACTCATAAAAGATTACGATTCTGAATTTGGAAAGTACAACGGAAAGTAAAATGGAAGTTAAAATAAATGAGATGGGTTCAGAGGTTGTAGATGGCTTCTTGTGTAAACCAAAAGATTTTGACCCAAACAGACCTATAATGCACTATAAAACTATTTTAATGATTTGTGATGATGAGAGATGTTCAAAAACAAGTAAGGTTGATAAATCAGCATTTTTGAGAGATATTTTAAAAGATATGGGACTAAACAAGGGTAAAAATCGTATAAAAATCACTCGTACAGGGTGTTACGGTGCTTGTAGATTTCGTCAGGTTGTTCAAGTTGTAGAAAATACCCAAGCAAATGGTGATTCTAAAAACAATGCTCTTTGGTTAAAAAACACTCATAAATATAGTGAAACTAAATGGAGAGAGATATTTACAATCCTCTCCACGGGCAAACTTCTAAAAGATGAACTAGATGAAGATTCTTTTATACCTATGAAAGTTTACAACTAAAAAACTATGGCTAAAGAGCTTCGTAGTGGTTACACAACAGGAACACACGCAACAGCAGTTCTTGGGGCAGTTTTAAGAGAGTTTTATAAAAATGAAATCACTAACTTAGTGGAAGTTAAACTAGAAAAATCACAAAATGCCAACATAAAAGTAACTAAAGAATCGCCATACCATTTTAGTACCATCAAAGTAGATAATGATGACCTTGATGTTACCAAAGGGTGTTGTATCTACTCAAAACTTTACAAAGAATCTCCTAAAAACTTAAAACCACAAACACCCTCTATAATTGAGATTGGAAAAACAAAGCTTTTTATTTATGGTGGTGATGGTGTTGGGATTGTTACAAAAGTTGGGCTAAAGATTCAACCAAACCACCCAGCTATAAACCCAACTCCACTAAAGATGATGAGAGAGATAGCCTCTAATATTGTAGATAGTAATAGCCAAGATTCTTTACATATTGTGATTGGTGTGGTAGATGGTGAGAAGATAGCTAAACAAACAGCAAACTCTAAAGTTGGAGTGATTGGGGGCATCTCTATCTTAGGAACTAGAGGAATCGTTAAACCAATATCTGCTGATGCTTACTTAGATTCAATAGAAGCAGAGATAAGATTCGCAGATGCTTCTGAGTTTGACTATGTTGTTTTAACTTTAGGAAATACTGCTCAAGATTATGCCACTCTTCACTATGAAAAAAGTCAAATAGTTGAGATAGGTAATTTTATATATGATGCTTCAAAAAGGTTACAAAACACAAACTTTAAAAAGATGGTTTTCATAACAAGTGTAGCTAAAATGTGTAAAATTGCTCAAGAGTGTAAAAACACACATAACCGTTTTGGTGGTATAGACTTCTATGAGGTAAAAGAGTGGTTAAGAGATGAGTTAAATATAGACTTAGGAGCTGAAGAGTTTTTAACACTAAAAGCTGTTTTACAAAAACTAACACAAGAGCAAACTAAACTATTTACAAGGTTTTTAGGCTCTAAAGCTAAAAATAGTTTTAAAAAATGGTTTATAGAGTTAGGTATAAAAATTGAAAATGTAGAGATTCTTACACTCAATAGTGGAGATTCTAAAAAAGTAGTATAGTGATAAATCAGTAAATATTTTTTCGCTATAATCCAAAAAAAAAGGTCTAAAATGGTAACAATAGTTGGCTCAGGGATGGGTGAGTATAACTTCAACAACATCAACCTAGATTTCACAAAATATGAACTTATCTTTTGTGACAAAAACTTTCAAACAGAGTTAACAAATGTTGTTAAGGGGAGTTTCAAAGTTGTTAAAGAGGCTATTTTAGAGAACATAAACAAAGAGATTCTTTATGTTGTAAGTGGCTCACCAACTTTCTTTTCAGGTGCGATTCTTATACTAAATATTTTAAAAAAAGAGAAGATTCCTTTTAAAATCATAGACAACACTTCATCACTAAACTATATGTTAGCCAATGAAGGTGTAGCTATTGTTAAAACTTCTATTGTAACACTTCACGGAAAAAGTGAACTAGATTTAGAAAACTTTTTAACAAAAGATTTCACATTTGTTATATGTGATGAGAACACTCCATCTGTTTTAAAAAATGGTTTGTCATTTTTAGATGAGAAAGATTTTACTATAACTCTTGGTGAAAAATTTGGTTATAAAGATGAAAAATTTTCAATAACAACTTTAGATTCTATGATTCAAAATCCACCATCTATGCCATATTCACTTCTTATAAAAAGGGAGTATAAGCCACTAGAAAATATCTCAAGTGAAGATTCAATTGAACACGAAAATGGGATGATAACAAAAAGCTACAAACGGCACCTATCTTTACAAAACTTAGAGTTACAACCAAACCATCTACTGTGGGATGTTGGGGCTGGTAGTGGTTCTGTTAGCATAGATGGTTACAAAAGATACAAAGTTAAAACTATTTTGTTTGAAAAAAATCTCAAACGAGCCGAGATGATAAAAAACTCACTCAAAAAACATAAGATTATAAACACTAAACTACACATAGGCGAAGCTAGTGAGCTTTACAAACAAGAGGATTCTACACCAGATAGAATCTTTGTTGGTGGTGGTGGAGAAAAGGTTATATCTGAGTTAGATTATCTCTACGAAAGGTTAGCTAACAATGGTTTGTTAGTTGCTAACTTTGTAACCTTAGAGCATCTAACAACTGCTATAATCACACTTAAAAAAGCTAACATAAAATTTGATGTTAAAAATATCTCTCTAACAACTTATAAGATGAGTTTACTTTTACCTGAGCCGGAGAGAATTATGTATCAAGTTATTATAAAAAAGGGAAATAATGGTTAAATTTGTAGGAGCAGGTCCAGGTGACCCTGAACTTATAACGGTTAAAGGGCAAAAGGCTTTACAGGAGGCTGATGTTGTTTTATATACAGGTTCATTAGTTCCAAAAGAGTTACTAACTTGGTGTAAAGATGGGGCAATTATAGAAAACTCTGCCGATATGGCTTATGAAGATATATTTGAATTTATAGAGAAACATCACCATAAAAAGTTTGTTAGACTTCACACTGGTGACCCCTCTATCTTCTCAACAACTGCTAAGCAGATAGAGTTTTTAAAAGAGAAAAATATCCCTTATGAGGTTATAGCTGGAGTTACTGCTGCCTTTGGTGCTGCTGCTTCTGTTGGGATTGAGTACACGATTCCAGGAGTTTCTCAAACTATGATAATTAGTAGAGTAGAGGGGAAAACTCCAAACCCTGAGAGCCTAAAACAACTACTCTCAAACAAAAACAGTTCATTTGCTTTTTACCTCTCTATAAAGCTTATTAAAAAACTAAAAGAGAGTGCTTACGAGTTAAACTACTCAAAAGATACACCTTGTTGGGTTGTTGAAAAAGCATCTTGGAGTGATGAGATGGTTTACAAGGGAACTATTGAAAATATTGAAAATAAAGTATCTCACATTAAAGGTGTGGCTCTCATACTTTTTGGGGACTATCTACACCAAAAGGCAAAAGTAGAATCTCATCTTTATGCTAAAGGTTATAAAAAAGAGGGTGAAAAATCCTCTAAATCATTATAGGAATCAAACTTGAAAATAGCAATAGTAACAATTAACAATCCTAGTTTAGAATCAGCTAAAAAACTACTTCCAACTCTAAAGAATCACGATTGTAAAGTTTTTAACAAGAGTGAAGAATCTTCTATTTTTGTAAAGTTCAACAAAGTTGACGATATTCTTCCCGTAGCTTGGGCAGAGTTTGATGCTTTAGTTTTTATAATGGCGACAGGTGCTGTGATTCGTAAAATAGCCCCATTTTTAAAAGACAAAGCTACTGACCCTGCCATACTCATAATGACACTAGATTTAAAAAGAATCATACCTTTAGTTTCTGGACATTTAGGGGGAGCAAACGAACTAAGCGAAGAGATAAGTTTATCTCTTAAAGATTGTGTAAACTTTGTAACAACTGCTTCAGACCAAATCAAAGTTTTAGCTTTTGATATGTTCGCAAAAAAGATGAACTACAACATAAGCAACTTAAAATCTTTAGCAACTGTTGCTAACAGAATCATTAACAAACAAACTGTTCAAGTTGTTTGTTATCCATCTGTTATAGATGAGCTTAAAAATTTTAGTGGCTATAAAGATGGTAGCATAACTTTTTTCACACCTGACAATTTAGAGGGTTTTAACAAAGAGATTCCAACTGTTTACATCACACCGCAAAAATTAGCTAACAACTCCCTACAACTACACCCTAAAGAGATAGTTTTAGGGTTAGGTATGAACAGAGGAACAACTGCTAAAGAGATAGATTTAGTTGTTAAAAGATTCTGTTTTGAGCATTCACTAGAGTTTGAAAATGTAACAACACTAGCGAGTTTTGAAGCAAAATCTGATGAAGTTGGTTTGTTAGAGTTTGCTAACAGTGTTAGTAAAGAGTTAAAGTTTTTTAATAGCGAAGAGATTAACGAGTTAGAGCAAAACTTCTCACCATCTCAAGCAACAAGATTCTTTAACATAAAAGGGGTAGCTGAACCAGCATCACTTTTAGCAAGTAAAACAAAAACACTATTTTTAAGTAAAAGAATCTATGGTAATGTAACTATTGCCTGTTCTTTTTAAAAGGATTTTTATGGGAAAATTAACTTTAGTATCAACTGGGGCAGGTGGTAGCCGTTACCTTACAAATGAGGCTATAAAGGCTATTGAAGAGGCTGATTTAGTTGTAGCTTATACAAAGTATGCCAAAGATTTACCACATCTTATGGGAGATAAAGAGGTTTTTACAACACCTATGACAAAAGAGATAGAGAGGGTTGACTATGCCATTGAAGAGGCTAAAAAAGGGCGAACTGTCGCACTTCTCTCAAATGGTGATGCCAATGTTTACGCTATGGGTTCACTTGTTGTTGAGCTTATAGATGTTAAAGGGTATTGGGATGAGATTCACTACACTTCATTACCTGGAATCTCCTCTGTTTTAGCATTAGCTTCTGAGGTTGGAGCTCCACTTTCACAAGATTTTTGTCTTATATCTCTTTCAGATAGATTAACTGACTTTGAGCTAATTCAAAAAAGAATCAAATTAGCTTTAGAGTGTGATTTTGTTATAGCTATCTACAACCCTAAAAGTAGAAGTAGATTAGAGCCTTATCGTGGTATGTTAGAGAAGTTGTCTGTTGTTGATGATTCTAGAGTTATTGTGATAGCTAGAGATTTAGGAAGAGAGCAACAAACAATTAAAACAATAACAGCTAAAGAGCTTATAAAAGCTGGTGTTGAGAATGAAGATGTAAATATGTCAACAACCATACTCATAGGAAACTCTACAACTAAACTAACAACTAACAACAAGGTTTTAACTCCCCGTGGCTACTTAAATAAGTATGATTTAAGTGGAGCTAAAAAAGAGGGATGGAGAAAATAATTATTAATTTTATATTATAAAAAAGTAAGTTATAATTTTATTACGGTTTCTGCTGTGGCTTTACGCAACAGCTGGAACTGTCGCATAGAGTTTCATAGTAAATTTTAACCGTAAAGGTTGGTGATTACTATGTATAAGATTATCTCTCAAATAATCTTAGAAGTTATCAAAGAGATAGTAAAATATCTTTTTGATGATTAACACAGAGAGGGGTTAACCTCTCTCCTATGCCAATTATATCAAAATAAATTAAATAATCTAATCTCTCTTAGCAAAGTTTATAAAAAGTGTCATATATTTTTTAACTTTGTCAATTTTTGAAAGTGTAATTTTTTCATCTTTTAGGTACATATTTTCAAATGTACAAAAGTCACCATCACCTAATTCCTCTGTATCCATACCTATTTTAGGTCGCATAAGAATCTCTGTTGTTAGTATATTTTTTCGTGGGTTTATAGGTCTAATTATTAACTGTTCATCACCTAAACAAAGAGCTTTTTTAACCTCAGCAGAGGCAGCACTAAAAGATGTTACACCAGCTATAATCTCACTATTTTCATAAAGCTCTTCACTAAAATCTTTAATTCTACTAAGAAGATAGTAGATGCTAGAGTAAACACCAGCATCACCAAGTGTCACAAAACAAACCTTGTTATACTCAGACAATGTTTCTAAAATAACTTTAGCTTCATTGTCCCAATCCTCCTCTAAAAAGTGCATTGGGGAGTAAACAGGAACTATTTTTTTTGTAACACCCAGTAGTTCTAAAGCTTGAGAAACAATTTTAAAACTAATCGATTTTGTGAAACTATTGTCAGCACTTTTTGTAGGTACACAAATAGCATCACAATTTTTAAAAGCATTTAATGCTTTAAGTGTAAGAAGTTCAACATCACCAGGTCCTAGTGATACCATATAGAGTTTTGAAGTCATAATTATCTTTTTTATATATTTTTGGAAGTATATAAAAAACCAACTACTTTTAAGCTAAAACTTCACTCATATTTACATCACTACCTATCTCATTTGCTAAATTATCCATTAGTTCAAATAGTTTATTTGAATGTTCTTCAGCATCTTTAAAATTTTTCATAATCTTATCTTTAGATTCATTTTTAGCCATACAACCACCTGTTAAAGAGCAGTCTAAATTGTCATTTATAAGTGCATGGAACTGTTCGTGATGAACTTCCATCTTTTTAAATGTTGAGTTATGTCCAAAAAGTTTTTGTCCAATTGTATAGTACCAAATACCAAGACCACAATGTTTTGAATCTTTTTTAAGTTCATCTGTTACTGTGCCATTAACAACAGCAGAGTAAGCATTAGATTTAAAAAGTATATGATGAATTTTATAGTTAGATAAAAACAGAGCAAAACTACTTTGATTCGACTGTTGAGAAGTTTGCTTCATATCTGAAGTAAGAGTTCCCATTGTAGTTGAAAATTCATTCATAGTATCACTTGCTCTATTTGCTATAGTACTCATATTTGATGAGTTTTCAGATATAGCACTAGATTGTTGTTGAAGGTTCTGAATCGTTATGCTAATTTCACCTGTAGCTTTAGCTGTTCTTTCAGCTAGTTTTCTAACCTCATCAGCAACAACAGCGAATCCTCTACCGTGTTCCCCTGCTCTTGCTGCTTCTATGGCAGCATTTAATGCTAGTAAGTTTGTTTGGTCTGCTATATCTTTAATTAAATTTACAACTGTTGTAATCTCATTTACATTAGTATCCATCTGTCCAATAGCATCTACTGTATCTATAACCAACTCATTTAAACTAGAAATTTCAGTTGTTGTAGCTTCAACAGCACTGTAAGTTTCCTCAGCAGATACAAATGCTTTAGATGTAAGTTCTGTTACTTCAGCAAATGATTCTTCTGTCTTATGAATATCTGTTGTTATAACATCTAAATTACCTTTCATTCCACCATTAAACTCACTAAAAGTAGTTGAGAGTTGCCCCATAAGTTTATATCTTTCATTTGCTTTCATAGATGAAACAGCTTTTTGAATAGCCTCAGCAGTATCTTTAAACTCTCCATGAAGACCACTAGGGAACATACTTCTGTGCATTTCACCTTGACTTACAGCTTTTATGGTATTTCTTGTTTCTCTTAAAATAATCTCCATCTGGTCAAGAGAATTATTTAAGTTCCATGCTATACCCTCTAAAGGTGTTTCATTTTTATGAACAATAACCCTAGAAGCTAATTTACCCTCTTTTATATCTTTTAAAACATCAGATATTTGTTTTTGTAATGCTATCTCATTATTGTTTGATTTTGTAAATTTTTTAAAAAAGCTCATCTAATTCCCCCCCCCTTTTGTAAAGTAAGAACTAACTCATCATAAGTAGTTTTATTTTCTGTTAAGTAGTCGTTTAAAAGTTTTTCAGAAGCATCCATCCCACCTCTTCTTTCAGCATCTACAAGTAGTTTATAGATAGGTGCTATAGCATCTATGGCAGATTGAGGTGGCTTTCTTCTAACTGATGTGTAACTTATTATGTTACCTCTAGCATCTGTATCGGCTGTTATATATGCTAAAACCCAGTAATAACTACCATCTTTAGAAAGGTTCTTAACAAAACCAAAAAATTCTTTATTTGCCTTTATTAAATCCCATGCCAACTTAAAAGCTATACGAGGCATATCAGGGTGTCTTATAAGATTATGGTTTGCTCCAATTAAGTCTGAAGCATCATACCCTGCCATTTTAGAAAAAATCTCATTACAATAGATAATTTTACCTTTAGTATCAGTTTTAGATACAATAAAATCATTTTCATTAAGTCTTTTTTCATTTCTAGTAATATTCTTTGGAGCATCCGATTTAGATAGGTTTTTCACAGACATTCATTAACCTTTATACTATAGTATTAAATAATTATTTTAATTTTACTCTAATAATACTGTATAAATATTAAATTAAATCATCTATTTCTACTTAAAAGTAGAATTTCTCATTATATAAGTCATAAAAATGTTTTCAGTAGGGTATTAATAGATATTTTTCATATATATAAAATAAAAATTTATTCATATAAAAAAGTGATACCAATTGTAACATAAGGAGTTGTTGGGAGCTTGGTATCAGCTTTTATCTTAAAGGAAGATTGTTAAAAGAGATTTACATTTGGGTGGACATTAAGTCCTATATCTCTCTTTCTTGAAATGGATTATAATCTAATAAAATGTAGATTTAGTGTAAAAAGTAAATTATAACATCCATTTTTTTATCCATTCACTTAAAACATACAATCCCCAAATATGTTGCTTAAACCCACCAGTTTTTGCCGATTCCAAATACTCACTTAACTCTTTAGTTTTAAACATACCAGTTTGTTTATTCACCTCTTTTATAACATCTAGTCTATTTGAAGATAACAGATACTCCATATATGGGTTTGAAAAACCCTTTTTCTTCCTTGTGAGAATCTCATCATTTAACATAGGTTTCACAACCTCTTTAAGTAAAGATTTTGTAACTCCATCTTTATACCTTAACTCTGGAGATAAACTAAAAACTAACTCAACTAACTTATGGTCTAAAAATGGTGTTCTCGATTCTATGGTGTGAGCCATACTTACACGGTCTAGTTTTGTTAAAAAATGTTCAGCTTGAAAAAGGTTTAGGTCTATGTAACTGTACCAACTAGATTCATCAACATAAGAAGATTCTTCATACCTATCTCTATATGGTTGTAGGTACTTTAATGCTTGATTATCTTTAACATTCATCTTTAAAAGGTTGTTTTTTTGAAGGTCTGTAAAACACTCCCCCGATGTACGAAAAAGTAAAGAGTTGTTAAAAATTCTTTTGTAGTGTTCCCACTCTCTATTTTGTGAGTAGTTTGCTTTAAAGTAGTTCTTTAACCAATTTTTATGTTTGAGAGTTGAAGCTTTTTCAATATCTAAATATTCAAAATATTGTCTATAACCTAAAAAAAGCTCATCACTCCCCTCACCACTTAAAACAATTTTATAACCATCTTTTTGAATCTCATTAAAAAGAAGATACAAAGGTACTGAAGCTGGGTCATTTAGTGGTTCATCAAGGGTGTTTAAAACACCATCTATACTATTTAAAAAATCATCTTGTGAGATTATAACTTCCCTATTTTCCACCCCTAAAAAATCAGCAGTCTTTTTAGCATTTGAGCGTTCATCATACTTTTTAAACTCTTTGTAACCTAGTGTATATGTTTGTAGTTTTACACCATTGCGAATCGCATAACCATTTATTGTAGCACTGTCGATTCCCCCTGAGAGCAAAGATGCCATAGGCAGGTTTGAATCTAACCGTAAATTTATAGATTCATTTAAAAGATTCTCTATCTTATAGATAGCCTCATCTCTGTTAGTTATGATTCTTTGTGAAGATTCTAGTATATCAAAATATCTTTTAACCTCAACCTTACGATTCTTGTAACAAAGGTACTCCCCAGATGCTAGTTTTTGAATCCCTTTAAAAAATGTGTGTGGTGGAGTTGGTGCTAAAAAAGAGAGGTAACTTAAAAGAGCATCTTTGTTTAACTCGTGCTTTTTTAAAAATGGTGTTAAAGCTTTAATCTCTGAAGCAAATATAAAAGAATCTAAATCTATAAAAAAGAGTGGTTTCTTACCCAGTCTATCTCTAAAAAGGTAAAGGGAATCTCCATCCATCAAAGCTATGGCAAACATCCCTCGTAAATGGTTTACAAACTCAACACCCCATTTTAAATATGAAGTAATTATAACCTCACTATCACTTTGTGTTTTAAAATTAAATCCATTTTGAAGCTCTTTTTTTAACTCTCTAAAATTGTAAATCTCCCCATTAAAAGAGAGTAAAAGGTTGTTATATTTAAAAGGTTGATGAGCAACAACCCCACTATCTACAATACTAAGCCGATGATGAGCAAAAAAAAGGTTCTCCTGTTGAACAATCCCACAATTATCCCTTCCCCGATGGGTAAGTTTCTCTAAAGCAGATTTAGCAACTTTTTCATCATAAGAGCCTACGATTCCGAAGATTCCACACATATTATTCTCTTATCTGTTTTAATGCTTTACACTCTATTAATTGTGGTTTATTAACTGAAAATGTTGTTATCTCTCCAACTATTTTAGATGTTACAGAGATAAGGTCATCATAAATATTTGTTGTACCTAAGGCAAGTGAATTTAATGTAAAGAAAAGATTCTCAATAGGATTTATATCTACATCCACAACAATATAGTAATTTTTTTCTATGGTTTTATAAAGTTTTTTTTCTTGTTTGGTTAATATAAAGTTTTTATGTCTAGGAATAAAATCAAATATCCATAAACTATCACCTATCTTATTTTCTAAAGAATCTTGTATCTCTTCTAAAAAAGATTCCTTATTTCCATATTTCATTACATTTTTAAAACTTTTAAACTCTATAAAATTAAAACTATCATTTATCAGTAAAGCATCACAAGAAGCTCTATTATCTTGTGAGGTTTCCTTTACAACTATTTTTTTAGTTTCATCAAAATCTATATATTCTACACCATTATCACAACAAGTTTTATCACTTACTTCAAATAAATTTTTATATTGAAAATAATTATTTTCTATACCAAATTTTTTAAGCCTTTGAACCATCTAATAAATCTCATTCATTGGCTTTGCTAATAATTCAAATATCTCATTAATACTATTATTAACATTTTTTGATTCTGCTAACTCATCATCTTTATCTATAAGATAAAAATTACTCTTATCACTTATATTACTGTTTTTAGCATATTTTATAAGAGCTTGAATCATATATGGACTATGTGAAGTTACCATCACTGGTATATCATACTTCACTAATGTAGTTATAATTTGAGCATATTGTAAT
>Ga0256824_10000186_pt1 | contig 22329 bp, 20 predicted proteins | sample CV67metaG_FD_191570 | JGI IMG/M metagenome (GOLD analysis project Ga0256824, IMG submission 191570) | Hydrothermal vent microbial communities from East Pacific Rise, Pacific Ocean - CV67 | ecosystem: Environmental > Aquatic > Marine > Hydrothermal vents | place: Pacific Ocean: East Pacific Rise...
TAGCTTTCATACGTCTAAGTATACCTACCTGTACTTTATCAGAAGTACTAATGGCTCCTCCTCCTACATTAATCTTCTCATTAATAGACTTAACTAATGACTCCATATCCATTCCACTAAACTCAGTGGGGTCTTCAACTAGGCTGGCGGCTGAATAATCATCTGCAAGTGCTCCACCAGAGTCTGCTTTAAGCTTACGGTAATCAGTAAGAGTCCGACCTAAATCTTTAGTAGCTTCTTCAAGTGTTATTGTAGAAGACTTCATTAAATCTTGTGAGTCTTTAATCAATACTTTTTGTTTATCAATTCTAGACTTTACAAGGTCTAGGTCTTGTTTAAATGAATCGGTTGGCTCTCCACTATCTCTTGCCTCTTTTAGGCTTAGTTCAAGCTCTTTTTTCTTATCAGCTAAAGTTTTAAACTTATTACGTCTTAACCCTAATTCAGCCGTGCTAAGTTTTAATGACCTAGCTGACTCTTGTTTAGTATTCAGCAATTTTGTATGCTTATTAATAATTGTAGATGCTGCTAAAGAGTCGTCTCCCGATAGTTGACCTCTAAACTTAATCTGTCTATTGATGTAATTCTTTACAGTATCATTATCATTAGCAACTTCTACAAGTTCTCTAAGAAACCCAGTAAGCTCTCCCTCTTCAGTAACATCTCCTAGTTTATATACTCTAGGTTTTCCTGCTTCATCAAAGTCCATATTTTTCATACTATCTCTTATGATATTTACTTTACCTTGTTTACCAATAGACTCACTCTCAGCCATATCTCTAAACTTGCCGCCTATCTCTCTAGCAGAAATCTTACCTGCTTTAAAATCAGCTAACTGTTTAGGTGTAGCACCTACTGAGTTTGATATTCTTTTAATCTCATTTACTACCTTAGCATTAAGATTTTCAACAGCGTCTAATGCTTCTTTACGCTTCCAGGGGTCCTTAATAGCTTTCTCTATAGTCTTTTTCATGAGAGCAGGGTCATTAAGCATATCACTACTGATAGGAACATCAAGGTCACCTAGTAGCTTCATACCACCAGCTAATGACTGTAGCTGTTCTTTATTATAACTATTTATAACCTCATTGCCACCTGGAAATAAAAGACCACCTACTAAAGTAGAAGCTAGGTTTACAGCTAAGTTAACCGGGTATCTACCCCAATCAAATGACTCTTCAGCCGCAGACTCTATAGTTGTCTCTACACTGGCTAATGTCATATCAGCCGCTAGTGCACCTGCCTTAGTTTTAGCTACGGCTCCTATAGTACCACCAAGTAAGGCTGGTACAGCTGTGTTACCTATAAATTCGGCTTGCTGTATGTCTATGTCTCTACTACCATCTTTATTATACTGAGCTGTATAAGCCTGCATATAATCTTTATCGTCTTCCCAACCTTGTATACGCTCTCTTATTATATCATCACTACTATCTGCTACGCCTGCTATTTTACGCACACCTAGGCCTGTTTTACCTACAAATGAGGCAATACCTGTCTGTAAATCTTCACCTATAGATGAAGTTACCCTAGCTACACTACTGTAGTTAGCCCCAGCCATTTCAGCTACTTGCGCATCAGTATAGTCGGGGTACATACTCTTATAGTACCTAGCTACATAGCCCTTAGTCTGAGAAGCGTTATCTGCATCTTTGTAGATTTCTTCCCAAGACATACCTGCTGCTTTTCTGTCTAAGGCTGTAGAAATCTTAGCCCAATCCGCATCACTGTCTGTAATAGTTGGTGATACAAACTCTTTTACCTTATCTATTCCACTATCCCAAGCACTGGTAGGTGGTGTACCTCTAGTGCCTTTTATTTGTTCTTGTTCCATCTTATTCTCCTTTCAAGTAGGCTGGTTTTTCACGTGCAGGCGCTGAGGTCGTACCTGTCCCTGTAACTCCTGAGATGGCATTACCTGTTGTAAAGCCTTCACTTGTTATACGCTCTCTATAGTTAATCTGGCCTTTAGATAGGCGTCTATTCTCATAAGCAGTAGCAGGTAACTTATATTTAATGTTAGGTTTACTTACATCTCGTTCAATAGTTTTAATGTTACTATCTCTAAATGTTTGCATAGCAGTTGCCATTGCTCGTGGGTCTCCGCCCTCTACACCTGCAATAATAATTCTTAATCTGTTATACTCATCTTCTGTAACAGAGGCACCTGATGTTTGTTTAACAAAGTCCACAACTAACTTACCGATTAAAGTGTTGGCTTCAATACTAGCTAATAGTCGGTCTTTATCAATCTTTCCCTTTTTACTAGAACCCTTATTCCATACAGTTTCTATAAAGCCTAAGTTTCTAGATGCTTCTTCAACTACGATAGGTGCAAATACACCTGATACAATATCATGCTGTAGCTCTTCTAGTCTACCTAAGATATCATTTACACCATCAACCATTTCAACCTTATCGTTGATTTCATCACGCTCTTTGCTTAGTGAGGTGCTTGCTTCTGTATTTGTTAACTGCATATTAACTAGCCCTTGCTTACTAGAAGCGTCAATAGGCTCTGTGGACTCCCATGCTTGATTAACTGTGGCCATATCAGATGATAACTTTAATGACTTTCTAGCTTGCTTACGCTCCTCAGAGTCTTTCATTAAGCTTATACCTTCATTAGCTCTAATTTCTAGCATTTCAGCAGTCTCAGGCGTTAGTCCAGGCTGCATAAGTTGGTTAGTTTGGTTCTCCACAGATTTAACAACTTCACCAGGGGTAGCCCCTCTGTAATAGCCCCTATCAGTAACCATCTCACTGTTAGCTTTAACCATATCTTTAAGCTCAGTAGGTATGTTAAGTTCTGCCATCTCCATCATGGTCATTGCTTCTTGAGGGTCATCACCATTCCATAACTTCTTCTCTAGTGAAGCTTCTTTGTGCCATACAGGCGTTTCTCTTAAGCCCATTTTATCTTGGTATATCTTTTGGCCTTTCTCCATGGCTTTAGTTGCTTTAGCATCTACACCTTTAACATCAGTAGCAGGTAGACCCTTAGTTACACCCATAGCTGTAATTGCACCAGTTAAGTCTACCACTTCTCCATTAGCTTGGCTCCAGCCTATCAGACCAATCTTGGTCATTTCTTTAAGCCCTTCTACAGTCATAGCTAGTTCTTCTTCTTCGTAGCCTTCACCTAAGGTCTTAGCGGCATATGATGTAAGAGAGTTCATTTGCTTTTCATCATTATAGTTAAACGATGATATAGGACCTTTGATAAGCTGTGACATAACAGGGTCACTACCAATAACTTGATTAAAAGCATCATAAGAGTCGGTAGCGCTTCCTCCATTAGCTAGGTCTCTATACATATTACCTACAACTTGGCTAGTAGTAGTCTTAGCTTGGAAATCATCTTGGTTCTGCTTTAGTTGTATGTTCTCATTAGCTACCTTAGTTATCTCGTCTTGCTGATTAGGCACTGTAGCACCTACTTGTGCTCCTACTTGTCTAGTCTGTGCCTTGTATTGATTAGCTCTATTCTTTTTATCAGAAGGGTTCATATACTTGTTGTATACATCTTGCTTCATTTGAGCCTCACTTTGAGCGACTCCTGCATTAATCCTAGATGTACCAGCGTTCATTCTAGCTGTTTCTAGTTGAGACATTTTAAGGTCTCTGCCAATTTGCTGGTCTTTAGCGTATGCAGGTGATTGCTTGTATGCAAGGTCTACCTTAGCTCCATCTAGTCTCATTTGGTTCAACTCGTTAGTTGTCTCATTATGCTTAGCGGTTGCCTGACTTTCTTTTTCTCGGTTGTAAGCATGTATGCCTGCACCGAATGCTGCTCCTAGTCCCATTATTGTGGTCCTCCTTGATTAGTACCTGTTGGTATCTGTAGTTGTTGAGAGCTTGGCCCGTTCTGAGGGTTACCATTTGAACCACCCATTGCTCCGCCCATAATTGCTTGCATATTACCACCTGCCATTGCTAGTGAGGGGTCTAGTTGACCTTGACTAACCATGAGTGATGTTTGCTTAAATATGTCACTTAATACATTTGAATACTTAGCTCCATAGTTTCTAAGACTTAATGATGATGCCATCATAAAACCAGCCGGGTTCATCTGTAGTAACGCTTGACCCATTGGACCATTAACTACAGTCTCTAGCATCAGTTGGTCTTTCTCAGCCGTGTTGTCTTGTGCTATACTCTCTACCTTAACATCTACATCTGCATAAGACAGTGTTGATGAGGGGTCACCTAGTGGCGCAAGTGCAATAGCTCCTGTCTCTTTGTTGATAACGTAGTCACCACTACCTGGGTCTATAACTGGTTCCATTACTGGTTGAGTTACTAGTTGTCCCATTTCATCTACTTCTGGTTGACCTGTTTGCTGATTAATTACCGGCTCTTGTACAGGCTCATTAATCTTAAAGTATCTATCACCTACAAAGTGGTCAGTAGTTCTAATAACTTGCTCTGCTGATACATACTGCTTGGCTAGGTGAACTCCTTGTAGACCAATTCTTTTCATCATTATTTCAACTTTACCAGTTATGTATGATAGCATACCAGCTGAGTGATTAGCTTGTATCTGAACCTTACGACCTGAGTCTGATGCGAATGCATTACCTAGGAAAGAGTCATTAACCCCTAACACTAATTGAATACGTTGTAGAGCTTTATCAATAGCTGTATACTGATTAAGTATATCTCTTGACATATCCTCTAGTTTAATACCTGAAAGGTCCTCAACTTCTACAACAGCATTTACTCTGTTAAAGGCTTCTTTGAACTTATCTATGCTCTCAACTGCGCCCTCTTCTACAAATGCTTTTGATGTATTAATCAATAGTTGTATTTGTATCAAGGCTTGGTTGATAGCTTTCTGACTCTCTACAACCTCTCTAAATGGTCCATAGAACTCATCAATATCTAGCTGGTCATTAACCTTAACTGCTATGTAAGGGTTCTTAGCATCTTTAAACGTAATCTCTTTACGAGTTAAGATAATCTCATCATGCCATTGAACTGAGTAGTACTTACCATTTCTATCTCTAATTATAGAGTGTACTACGAGATACTTCTCATGTGCTTTGTAGATACCACTATAACCAAATGAATTCTCAGTATAGTTCTTATCTGCTTCAACTCTATCAGTAAAGTTTCTACCTTCTGTTGCTTTATCAAGTTTAGTCTTACCATACAATTGTATGAAGTTGTCTTGACTAATCCATTTAAATCTATGGAAAAATCTAGCATCTGAATGGTCGTCTAGTTTAGACATAGGGTCAAGTGCACACTGATAAGATGGAGCATAGTTTATTTTAATATCATGTATATCTCTACCATAATCATCTTGTGCACCTGTCTTAATTACATCCATGTAGGCTATCATCAAACCTGACGTTAGCCCATCAAGTATAAACTTACGCTTAACTGACTCAAAATCATTGTTATCTAATGTATAACCTACATAGTCATTTAACGCTGTAGCTACATCAATAGCTTCATTGTTTCTAGACTTAATCTCTGGTCTATTCTGAACCTTGCCAAGGTAGCCCATCAAGGCACGAGTCATCATCAATACGATGTTGAACGTCTCTACAGGTTGCCCTCTACTGTTCAGAACAGCTATCTGCTCGTGAGTGTAGTGACGGTTGGTTAACATGTCCCTACATTCTTGAGCTTCCTTTTGGGAGTTCTCAAAAGTATCCATTGAATACTTAAGAGTCTCTTGAAGGTATCTAGGGTCGTTACTATATGCTTTCATTAATTCTCCTTACCATTTGTCTATGGAGACGCCCGTGCCACCATCGCCACTAAACATATTTGACTTACCAAGCATAGCTCCTGCAAATGAACCCCAACCTGCTGAGTCTTTACCAGCGGCATTAGCTTGTTGTTGGTAAGCCGCGCCTACTCCGTCATTCTGAGCTTGCCCAGAGTTAAATGATAACCATGCATTTTGTCTTCTCTGTGATTGACCTGCTGCTAAGTTACCCGTAGCTCCATACATCGCATTGTCTACTTGAGCATTAAACATAGACGCTTTATTCTCTGCACCTGCATTAGCTAAGCTAACACCAGTTTGTGTTTGAGCATTGAACTGAGACATAGCTGATTGTCTTTGCGCATTGCCTACATTGACTCCAGTAGCCATTTGGCTATTAGCTAATTCACCTTGTAACATGCCGCCTGCGAACCCGGCTTGAAGTTGCTCACTTCTACCTCTGATGTTCTCACCGATACCATACATACTATTTAATGTATTAGTGCCTTGTGCTTGTAGTTGATTAGCTTGCCCATAGGAGTCTACATCAATCTTACGTGATTGCTTAGCAAAGTCCATGCTCATTCTATCAGCCATTTCTACATTGATACCACTTCTATTTATACCAGCTGTAGCAAGTCTTTGGTCCATGTCTTTCATGATGGTATCTCTATCTAAAGACAGTTGCTCTCTACCACTTGCAGATAATCTAGCTTGAGATACTTGCATAATACCATCAGCTACGTTATCCATGATAGGACCATAGCGTCTAGAGAAAGTATCCATTGCTTCTGTGTTATTACCAATGGCTTTTTGGAACTTCTCTATGAAAGAGTCCATGTTAGCTAGTACTGCTTTAGCATCTTCTGCTTTACCTTGGTAGGCAGTAGCATTAGTTACGCCTGCATGAGTATTCATTTTCTTGTACTCGCCTAGGGCCGCGTCGAAGAATCTGTCTGACCATTCAGCTTCCCTCTCTAAGTTACCTTTTGAGTACTCATACTTTTCTTTTTCAAAAGCTAAGTTTTTTGCATTTGCTTTTGCTTGTTTATTTGAAGATGATATTGAACCAACTGCTCCAATAACTGCTCCACCTATTGCGACTATACCCATTTAATCCTCCTTATCTATTTGTGCCATTCTTTGCAAACATTCTTCTTCAGTTTCCAAAGTTAGCGTCTTTATTATATTCATAAAAGTACAATCTGTTACACACATACCAAACTTCTGAGAGCCTGGTCCAGTTTCAAACACCATAGGTGCATGTATTAATGCATACTCACCAGCTGGGTTATCTGTAACTAGCATTGACCCACTAGCTAACACATTAACATTCCACTCTTTATGTACTTCTCCTACAATCACTTGACCAGCTTGAACTTGGATAGTTCTAGCCATCATGCCGCTGTTAGGAAGCATAGTATTAATTGTAGGTAAATCATCTTTACCAAATGTGTTAAGCTCTTTTTTCATAAACTCTATCATCTGGTCCATTGGCTTTAAGCCTATTAAGCCTTTCATCATTTTGTAGTCTTTCTTGGTGTAATACTATACTCAATACTAGTGATTAGACCAGCTCCTATAGCTTCAAACGAAATTGATTTACCTTTGTTCTTACCTTTTGGTATATGTAAATTCAATTCTTTATCAAGTGCGAGTTCTATCTCTTCCCTTATAACCTCTCTATCATCAATACTGACAATAAACAAGCCTACAAAGTACCCTGACATTCTAGCTCTATCCCACTCTTTAACAAGTGCTGGAGCACCCTCACTGATGTTACCTGATTTATAGTTGAGTATACGCTCACCTTTACCAAGTGTATCAAATAGAACCTCGCCCTTAGAATGATGTAGCTTACCTTGTACATATCCTAGGCCTTTTACGTTGTCTGCTGACAAGAAACTGAACGCTGGTTTAGCGTCAATGTCATACTTCATCATAACCCTAGCAGGGTCTTTTGAGCCTTCCATGAAGTTAGTACACAAAGCATAGTAGCTTCTGCTAGTAGTCATACTATCTATTACTTCCCATTTACGAGAACCTAATAGATTGTAGCTTAGCTCTACAACTTGTCTACCATCTGTGAAGCATAGGCCATCTTCACTAAAGAACAGAACACCATTTGATACAGCTTGAATACTTCTTGTATCTTGTGTTCCTTTACTATTAGTAATTGTAGACATACTAAAACTAGTTGGCAGGTCACCAGATAGAAGTTTAATTCTACCTTTCATGAATATAACCAAACCAAACACAGCTGAGGCTATGCCCGTTATTTTTCTATCTACTACTACAAATGATTTGACTCTGTCCCAGTGGTCTGCATTACCAGGTTGTGACCAATAGATAGTATCTCCCACATAACCAAAGAGTCTACCTTTATGCTCTGTCAAGCCTTCTAGACCAGCTGGTGGCGCATCTACAAAGTTATACTTTCCTATTTGACCAACTGATATAGTTACATCATCACGCTTATCTATGTATTCATTTGTAGGGTCTACATTCTCTACCATGAAATATTCTGACAGGTTACCTCCTGCTCTATATAATCTAAGCTCCTTTGTATGAACTACCTTACTCAAGTCTACTTTGATGTGACCTTTGTATACACTAACTGGGTTGCTCTCAGTAGTCATAATGCTGCCTGCTGAGCCACCAGCCGCTAACTGGGCTACATTGTAGTTATATGTACCAGTTAAGGTTCTTATATCAAACACAGCTGGTAGACTAGGCGAATGAGCTTGTATAACATTCCACTTGTGTAAAGTAGCTAGTGTTCCTGCTCTATGTGATATAGCTCTAACCAATGTGTTATGGAACGTGAAACCTTTAAAGTCTGCATTGGTTGGTATATCTGCACCTTTGATATCTGACTCTATAACTTGGTTAGATAGTCTACTGTATGTAACTATTCCTTTATGGATAGGGAATACTTGAAAGTCGCTATCCACAAATACAGAACCAGATGAACCGCCTAACCCTCTAATCTTCTCTACAGATACTTTTGAATTACCAGTTAACTCTACAGTTAATGCAGGTAGTTGTATCTTACGAATACTAGCTGAGTGTTTATCATTTAGCAGTGCATAGATTGTATCACCTTTAATTGTATAAACACTATCCTCTGCTTTAGCATAAGGAAACTTAAGCATATTTCTAATGGTTAATCTAGTGCCATCAAAGATAACCACTCTACCTTCTGATGGTGAGAACATATACAGCTTGCTATCCCATTCGATGGTAGTACCTTTGAAGAACTCATCACTAATAACTAAAGTAGTAGTTAATATATTCGTGCCATCAGCCAACCAGATACTTACTTCTGAACCTATGCGAACTAAGATGTACAGCTTATCGGCATAACTAAAGCTTGAAGCTATAGCTGTGATATCATCTGGAGGACTTGCATGAGCTACAGAGATACCTAATGTAGCCTTTGCCCATGTGTCTTTATCAGTTAATTGGTATGAGGCTGGCACATCTATTCTAGCCTCTACCGTAGTTAGCTTAACTGAATAAGGAACTGAATAGGCTTTACCTAATACAAGAGATAATCTGTGTGAAGAGAAGTTAGCTATCTTTGTAGAGGATACAAAGTTATAAGCTGTGTGTATCTCAACTAGTCCGTCTACAAAGTTACCACTACCTACAAATACAAACTTATCTGTATAGCCACCGTGCTCATCTAGTGCTTCTCTATATACTTTAACAGTTGAAGGCAGAGTAAATGTAACAGTAGCTTTACCTGTGTTATCTCTTATATCGCCTATATAAACAGAGTCTTTATCATCTACAAGTCTATATCTGATTTGAGCCGCATTGATAAGCCCGCCAGTTGATTGAGTAGTAAGAACTGCCTTAGCTCCAGCTATATCATCAATGGTTAATACATGAGCAGAGATAGTTCCACCTGTCTTAGGTACGCCTACGTTGTCCCATGTGAACTCGCCATTAGCATCAAGAGCACCATCTGTAATCTGACAAGCAGGTCCTCCATCACTATAAGCTAACTTACCTTGAAACTCTGCATAGCTTCTCCATGTATCAGATGATACAATCTTGAAATCTTGAGGGTCTGATTGTGGTACTTCAAACTCATAGAAACATCGTTTAGCTTCTCCCACATCAACTGGTAGCATAGCTGACTTCATGCCAAACTTCTCTATGTCTGCATCAAGTATAACAGTAGATTGAGTGGGGTCTAGGTAGTGTTTATCCACACCTATAACTACACCTGAGTCAAATCTATTAATAACTGGCATTGGTTTCTCCTTTCGTTATTTCATGTAAGCTTATAGTAACATCATCACTTTTAGCGTCGATGCTATTTAATCTTACGTTGTGGTTCTCATTGAAGTGGTAATCCTTGTAAGGAACTGTTTTAGCTTCTCTTAGTATCTGTAATGTAAATGCGCGTGCTTCAGGCGTCATATCGCCTCTGTAAGATATCTGTAATGGCGGCTTAGTTATCACAAACCCAGCTCTATCGTTTTGGCTATCTAACACAGGTGACTCAAATGCACAGCCGTGCAAGAGTACAATAAATGTTAGTACCGATAAATTCATACCCTTGCTTGGTTTCATTATTTAGCCTTTGTTAATTTCTCAAAGAAGAACAAACCTGGGGCTGCTTCTGTGTTACCTGTGATACCTCTGTATTTAACAAGTATCATCTTTGTCTGTGGGTCGTCTCTAACATAGAAGTCCATATCTGCTTCCCAATCATTGAAGTGAGGAACTGTTTTCATTGCAGCCACCAGTTGCACTATCGTTGGAGTAGCTGTATAAGCCGCAACAACAGTAGGTCTTGCTAGTTCCATCATATCATACCACTCAGTACCAATCTTAGCCGCAATAGTTTGACCTGCAGGTAGGATAAATTTAATATCTGCATTAACTCGTTGCTCAATAATAAGCACTTCATTAGCTGCGGCAATTACACCTATGCTTGACTTAGGTACACCTGCTCTTTTGAATACTACATGACTAGCTGTTGCCGCCTTAGCATCTAGAGTTAATTGAGCTTCTCCACTCCTATCACCTATTACTAAGTTGTCTTTAGCTACTACAGAACCATCTTTTTGTAAAGATGTTCCTATCTTGCTCTTTTCTGCTTTTGTCATTACTGGCATTTTATTTCCTTTATTTATATGTCCAATGAGCTGTTCCATCAGTCCATGGCTTACCTGTTTCATCTACCCAATCATTGTTAACTGGCGTAACTACAATGTGATTAGTCACTCCATATGTTTGGTTATCAGCTTCTACACCAGCCGCACTCTTTAACTCTTCTGTAGGGTCTTGGTCATTGTAAGACCAGGTAACTACTTGCCCGTGAGCAAACGGTACCGTCATAATAAGAGCCATCTTACTAGGGTCACTATGGTCAAACTCTACACTCTTAGGGTGAATAGGAGCGGCTCCATCAATAATGATGTTTATCGCATTTTGTATCTGCCCACTAGCTACCATAGCTTGGTCCCACTTAACTACAATCCCATCACGTTTAGCATCTAGTATATCAGATGAATTAACCTTAGGTACGGTTGGAGTAGGAGGAGTACCTCCACCACCATCAGGACCTTGCATTAAATTTAAACCTAAATTCATGTCTTATCCTATTGAAGCTGTTCCACTAAATGTAATAGTCTTAACACCACTTAGTGAGTATCTACCACCTGCAATTACTGTTGTTGAAGTAGTTGCTCCATCTTCCATCTTAGTTGTTACTGTACCCTTAGCTGTAAACTCTACAACTACATCTTCATTTTGAACTGTGTATGGTGAAGTAACGTCACCTCTACCTAGTGGCATTGCTGGTATTCTATTAATCATTGTATCTCCTTAAGATATTCGTTGTATATATGCCAACTTAATATATGGCGGCATGTTCTTTCCAACTACTGTGTTAGTAGCACCTGTTGCTTCACCAGTATTTATACCGGCTGCACTTTTATCTGTTCTATCAACTTTAGACTTCTCTGTATGCAAACCCTTAGTACCACCTGTCCTGGTCTCGCTAGACTTCTCTGTTTCACCTGAGTGATGGTGAGAAGCTGAGTTATCACTAGTTCTACCTACAGTAGCATCTGAGCTAGTTCCTTTTAGGATATAAGATTGGTTAGCTGTTGATGCTACGTAACCATCTAGCACTCTATTAGACTTACTAAGATTAGCATGTGTACCAGCTTTACCGGTAGTAAAGTGATGATGCTTCTTACTCTCATTTTCAGTTGTAAATGTATGCGTATGGTTCTTCATAGAGTGTGTATGGGTATGCATAGCATGGTCATGGTCCATACCATGGTCATGTTCAGTCATAGCATGTGTATGTGGAGGTATAACCATATCAGCATTACCACCTACCACTTTAACATCTGCATCAACTTTAGCGCCATAAATAAATCTATCGGTTAAATCTAGCGTAGTTCCTTTACCGTCACATAAAGCCCAATGAGCAGGTATAGCAGTTACTAAACCGCTCCATATAATAATACCTCCTATCGGTACTAATGCGCCTGCAGGTGCCGCAGCTCCTGCTGCTCCTGTATCGCCTTTAGGCCCTTGTGCACCTGCCTTACCTTGAGTACCTTGAGGTCCTGCTACGCCTGCATCACCCTTAGGCCCTTGTATCTCGCCAGCATCAGTCCACATAGTAGGAGTAGCTCCATCAGATACCCAGCCGTGCCCCGTGTCTTTAGCTATCCACATATCGCCAGCTACAGAACCAGTAATTAGTTTAATAGTAGCTTCATCAGCTTTAGAACCTTTTACAGTAATACCAGTACCATTCTTACCTGCATCTCCTTTATCACCTTTAGTACCTTGAATACCTTGTGTACCATTAGCTCCAGCAACTCCAATAGGTCCCTGGGGTCCTTCAGCACCCTTAGGCCCAACAGGTCCCTTGGGTCCAGCTATTCCTTGGTCTCCCTTATCGCCCTTAGGACCTAGTGGCCCTTTATCACCCTTAGGACCAGCTGGCCCCACAGGTCCAGGCGTCCCAGGTGAAACTACTCCAGTAGGTACACAAAGCAAGCATTCGCCATGTATCCAAAACTTAATAAGTTTTTCGTCAGCGGTAGTTAGTGTACCACTGCCTGGAGGAGTTACTGGCATTATGCAATCTTCATTATGTACATCAATGTGTAGAATGGAGGTTGGTTATCACCAGCTTTCTCAGCAGACCCACTTATCATAGAAGAAGACGCAATGGTTATCTTATGATGGTGGTCACCTTTATCACTTGAATTAACATGAGTTGAATGTACATGGATAGGACCATTTAAGTCTTGTTGCCCTCCTTTAGTAGTACCTACGTTATGTGCCTTAGGGTCTGCAGGTGGTACAGGTTGTAGTACATCCCACTTAGCTCCTGTTCCCTCTCTTAATGAACCTATAACAATGTCAGGCGTGTAGTTGCCATTAGCTGTGTGTTTTTCGGTGGATACAAAGTGCGTATGACTCTTCACATGTAAATTCTGAACGTCTGCTTTATGTGAATGTGTTACGCTATGATGGTGCTCACCAGCCGTATTAGTAGTGCCCTTATGTCCATGGTCCATAGCGTGTGTATGCGCAGGCATAGTAGAGTCCTCAGAACCACCTTTAATATTGATATGGTTAGGGTTAGAAGTACCTTTGATAAACATGCCGTTTAAATCAGGCGTAACACCTTTACCATCACACAAAGCCCAATCAGATGGTATAGTACTTACATTGCCGCTAAAAGCCACAATAGAACCTACAGGTACACCACTAACTCCTTGTATCATACTATGTAGTTGCTTAACTGTGTTAGCTCCTGCTACAGCATAAGGACTTGATGAGCCATTAAAGTTATTAATGATGTCTTGTGAACCTAAAGCTACTTCCCAAGCACCCCAGGCAGTACCATCAAATGTTCTGTCAGATATTCTTTTAGTTCCCTGTGAGTAAGCTGTTTGAATAGCTAAACCACTTGTAGGTCCTTTAAAGTTAGCAATCATAGTATTAGAGCTATCTGGTGCATTAGCTATTGCGGTACCTACCCAGTTACCTTGCTCAGTTAAAGCATCAGCATCAGTGGCTGACCCTCTATACATAAATGCATCTTTAGCATCGATACCACCAAGAGCTTCTGAGTTGTCTACGCTACCATTGTCGTTCTTATCATAAGTAGCTTTAGCCATGTCACCTGCACCGATTGCTACAATTTTATTATCCACATACAGCTTAGTTGCTGGCTGATAATCTTTAGTAGGTGTAAATGGTGAAGTCTGGTCTAAACCTAAAACATTGTCTCTCTTAGCATAGTTGTTAGCTATCCCTGATACTGCCGCTGCAATCTGAGCTGTAACTTGGCTCTGTGGAGTAGCGTGATGAGGCTGAGTAGCAGCGGCAACGCTAAATACTTGAGTAGGTGAACCAGCTAGTAATGCAAACTTCTTGTTAGCATTAGCTATAGTCATTCTTAAATCAAGTTCAGTTTGTACATCGCTTGTTTGAGCACCTAGTTCATCAGCAGCCGGTATAATACCAGCATTAACTTTATGATAATCAACCGGGCCTGTACCACCTGTGATTAAATCTCTTACTTGAGAAACCGTTCCCCAGCCCCAAGCAAAGTCTTCACTGACTGCGAGTTCTTTATGTATATGTACCATCTAATCTCCTATAGTGGGTATTTAGCAAGTATTTGGTCAATGATTGACTTCACACTTGTTGTATTATCGTAAGGCACAGAGTCAGCGTTAATCAATGTAAGAGTAACTGCTTGTCCATTTCTAATCTGCATTACTGAGCCAAAGCCCCAAAGTAAATCTTCAACTCCACCGAGTTGCTTCATAAACTTTAAGTCTTTAACCTTAATCTGCTTGTTAAGTATGCTAACACAATTTGATGTGCTAGTAGTCGCGGTTGTTGGACCCGTTGGTGTCGGTGTAGCTGTTGCCATTTCTTTCTCCTGATAATTTATTAAACCCTCTATAGGTTGTTTCTTTTACGCCTCTGATTTGAGAGGTGAAACTCTTAGCTGATATCTTATGTGCTTTCTTTACTTCAGCATCATACTTCTTAATCTCTGCTTCACCTAGCTGGTAGTTACCCTCGTCATTATCATCTTGACGAGCCATACCTACAACATAGTGAATAAGAGCCTTTTCCCATACATCATCTAAAACTAATGCACCATTATAAAATTCAACTATAGGAGGTAAAGCTACATAGAACACAGTGACGTAATACTCAGGGAAGAGTACATCAGTTGTTAGCCCATATATTCCTTGAGAATATATATTGTTCATATGGTCAAAGAAACCATAGTGCTCGTCTCCAGCTTTGAAACCTACATCGCAAAGAACACCTAGGTCTTGGTTATCACTAACGCTATGAACTACCATTCTTAGGTCTAGACTAGAACCCACAATAGAGCCGAAGTCTGTATTGCCATGACAATCAACTGACTCTGTGAGTAATGTAGTAACTCCTAGAGGGCTATCAATAACAATAGCAGGGTCATTACTAGTAACAGCCACACCGTTAGGTGGAACCACTTCAATAGTTGATGATGTAGATACTGTACCTACGATGAAACCCTCAAACAACTCTAAGTCTGCATGCTCTGGGTATAACTCGATTAAGCTTCTATTTAAGTTTGATTTGATAGCAAATCTATGTGGTGGGTTCTTGATGTTCTCAAGGTCCTCTCTTGAATATATAGGAAGTTGAACTCCCATATACTCTAATCTCTCTACATCATAACAATCCTTAGGTAGAGGATATAGTACTTGGTCATTAGCTAGCGGTATATATGTAATTCTACGGTGTATAGACGTAGTTTTACAGATGTCTTTTTGAGCATCATTAACTAGCTGTACAAGTCTATCATCAGGCCAACCAGTCTTATCTCTGTCACCTAGTCTGTAACGAGCTGCATCTACAATCGTTTTAACTAACATTTATACTCCTTTAATAAATATAATAAAGCCCACCTTAGTGGACTCTATATACTTACACTGTAAGACTTGGAAGGTCTACGTAAATACCATTGTTTGTAGAACATGAGATAAACTCAGCTACAACTCTAAATGAACCTTTAGTTACATCTGCCGAGAATACAGCAGAGATACCATCAGCTTTACCGAAGTAAGCGTCTTTAAGAGTACCTACAACAGCTCCAACCTTAGTCAAATCAGCATCAGCTAAGATAGTCTTAGATGTTCCACCGATTGTTTTAAGAGTTGCTTTAGCTCCTGTGTCAAATGCTTCATCAACTACAACATAAAACACTGTTGCGATACTATCAGCTGGGATAGTATATACTTGGTAAGCATCACCTTTTTTAGCGTACTCATCTGCTTGCCCGAGTCTGTCACCGTTGACAGAAACCTTAGCAGGGTAAGTAGCTACACCAACCTCAGATACACGTCTGAGGTTGTTTTCAAATTGTGAAGATAGGTTAATTGTATTTGCCATATCTTACTCCTTATGTTTTTTAATTTTTAATATAGTAGCCATTTAGTCGGCTACCACTTTTAATGTAATTTCTTACACTAGTTCTAGAAGTATTTAAGAATTCTGCAGCCTTAGTGACTGACTTAAACTCTTTTAATACTTCCCCCTCTAGATTTAATAAACGTACACTAGCCTTTCTACCACTCTTATAAGGAGCTATTCCGCCTGTATGAAGCTCTCTTGACCACTGAAAGTTGCCCGAAGATTTCTTGTTGAAACCTACAGAAACCCCAGTCTCATCAAGAGCTTGGAGCTTATCTCTATAAGTAGCTATATAGTCTCCCTCTAGGCTGTATTGATGTACAGCACCTAAGGGAGATACCCAAGGTTTAACCTCATCATTATGTGACCATATAAATTCTCCACTACGTGCCTCTCTACACGAGGCTGCAGTAATAGCAGATTTAGTAGAGTGGTTAGCTAATGCAGCTATTCTACAGGTTTTATAGCTCTCTATAAACTTACCATCTAAGGTAAATTTATTAACTGGTCTATCCCAATTCCCATTGATAACTATTGCTAGCTTCTCTTGGTCTCTACGCTTGGCTCTGTTATCTTCAAAGGATAATACTTGCATATTATCAAAGTGGTAAGCTAAAAGGTCTAAGTCTGATATTCTATCTATAGTAGGTACCAGGTTTTTATCACCTGTTTCTAAATAGATAGAGAACAACTCATCAAATGGTTGCTCATCTAGCCAGAGTATAAACTCCTCCTTAGAGAAGCTTAACTCTTGACCATGTATATTACGTTGTCTACCGGTTATCCCATAAAACAGACGTTTTATCATATCAGACTTAGTCCGCATTATGGATTAACTCCGAAAAAAGTATCAACAGCTACAATTCCGTATTGGAACCCAGCAACTTTAGCTTCAGTATAATCTGTGTTCTCTGCTTTCAAGATTGTTGATTGAACGTTTGTCCACATCTCAATTGCTGAACCACTTGTAATATCATAATCATCAGATGATTTGTATTTGTAATCAGGCTGTCTACCGAATGCTTGTTGTAATGCACCTGCACCAAGAACAAGTGCTCTAGAAGCAACTTTCTTACCTTTTGTATCAAAACCAGTCTCACCACTAAAGATACCATCTTCATTGATTTGTCTAAGTCCTGCAACTTCAACAGCTGTCTTACCTAGTGCTCTAGATACTGACTCACCTTGGAAATCATCACCTTCAACAATAATGAATGAACGGAATGTACCCATGTAACCACGGATTAATCTGTTATCATTACCTCTAACATCACCTTGTGAAAGGATAGCTTGAAGTTTAGTATCAAGTGCCATGTCTTCAGCTTGTTTAGCATCAATTACAAGTAAGTACTTTCTCATTCCACCTGCGAATTCAAATGGATCAAGTCTACGTCTTTTCCCACCTTCAGTATAACCTTTAGATGTTTTGATGATAGTTTCAAGTTTAACTAAGAAATCATAACCGAATGTATCAGTTGCAGTCAATGCACCAATAGTTGCTCTACCATTAGGTCTAACAATATGAGTAAGTTTCTCGTTGTTCAATCTACCTTGTGCAGCATCAAATAGCCATTGGTCAGATTGTCTTACATACCAGTCAGCTAGTAAACCTCTTGAATTCTCATGTTGAGATAGTGGTTGATTACCGATATCAATAGCATCAAACTCATCACCATTATCAAGACCATGTCTAATACGACGTACTCTGATTTTGTCTGAGAATTGTTTCTTCTGCTCTTCGTTACCACGTAAACGTTCTTTATCTAGCTTTGCAGCTCCAGTTGCGTTACCACCGAATTGAAATACGACCTCGTGTCCCATTCCCTTTGATGCGTCTGTTGTTACGAATACAATTGCGTCTTTAGATGCACCCTTAAATCCTGCCCACCATGATGTAGCGGCTTTTTGAACTAGCCCCTCCAACATCCATTGACGTCTCTTTAAGATTGAACCGTAAGTCACAACTGATGTTTGGTTAGCTTGTGCTCCCATGTTATGCCCTTTGTTTAATTAGAATATAGCATCAGCATAATTTTGTGCTAATGCTTCATTGGACCCATCATCAGATGGAGCCGTTTGACCTCCAACGTCACCTAGATTTGGCTGGTCTAGGGTTTCTACGTTGTGAGTCTCTGTAGGGCTGTACATAATCGTAGCAGCCTGCCCGAGGAAGTCTTGTGGAGCTATCTTACCTTGTGCGAATTCATTAAGAAGTCGTGGAGGTAAATCTAACTCTAACATTTCAAGAGTAATCTGTGTTGTAGGGTTGTCTACATTAAACTGTGCAATTTCACCTTCAACTGTTCTCTGTCCTGCTTCGTCAGCAGCCTGTTGCGATGCTGTATTGAACGCCTCATCATATGGATTGGCTCTAGCTGCTGCAAGTGTTTGCTTGATGTATTCATCAGGGTCTGAGTATTTTAAGCTCTCATCTACTGCTGGTACGTGTTGCACAGTTGGTATAATTTCTTTTACCTTCTGTAATTCAAGCTCGTTCTTGTCTGCTCTAGCTTTCTCCCTACTCGTGGCTGCTTGTGACCCTCTACGACGTTTCTCGTTATCCAGCAGCGCCAACTGCATAGGGTCAAGGTCGTCGCCTTTAATGTCATAAGAACCGCTTTCGTTTCTGACTAAGTGTTCTGTAAAGAATGCTTTAGCGTCAAATGCTGTAGGGCCATCAATTGAGTGGTCCGTAGCTGTGACTCGTGAAGCTTCTTCTTGTGCTGTTTTTTCGTATTCCATGTTAAATTCCTTTGTATGGAGGGTTTTTAAGCATTAACTGCTTAGGGTAGGCGGCTTGACAAACAGGGAAGAGTTACCGCCTACCTTAAGCAGTTTATTAAAGAGATTAATCTCATACTCAAATATATCATATTATAACATAATTAATATTAGGAGTCCCTGAATTATCTCTATATAATGATAGATATGATATAATAGATATAAATCAAGATACAAAGGTATACGATATGACCAAAGAAGAGCGAGAGCTAAAAGCAAAAGGCTTGTTAGCATTAGGCGGAACTCCTAAAGAGGTAGCAGAGACCTCTGGAGTAGCTTACCAGAAAGTACTATCCATAAAGAAGTCTATGATAAAAGAGAAGAGCAATGCTCAGATAGCAGAGGCTAGAGCCATATCTCCTGAGGTACTAGACATCGTTATAGAGAAAGCCAAAACAGAAGCACCTACAAAAGTAGTTAGAGAGCTAGAAGCCGTACAAGAAGGCTTGACGGGACTACAAGTACTAGACACAGAATTCCACACTACATTCTCACTTATATTAGGTAAGGCTGAGGAGTTTCTAGCCCGTGATGATTTAAAACCTAGCGAATGGGTATCTATTACAAACGCACTCAGTGGTGCATATAACAACATATTCAATAATTCAGGCGTTAATGTTCATGTAGACCAGAGCACCAATATCAATAGCAATAAGCTGAGTATGTTTAAAAATTCAATGAGGGGCTGAGTATGACTAAGAAAAAAGATTATTGGTACCTAAATATTAATAGAGAGCAGTTCGATGAGATATATAGAGGTACTACAGTATTAAAAGATAAGGTATTATTTGAGAAGCCTCCTGTATCAGATGAAGACATGATACTAAACTATCTACCGTCTAAGCTGTGGAGACTGAACAACCTATATACAATTAGGGATAAGTTCGGTACTCCTATCGGATTTAATCTACATCGTGCGCAGCATATAGTTTATGCTGAGTCACTACGCCATGCTAGGCTAATAGTTCTTAAGTCGAGACAGCAAGGTATAAGTACACTGTGGCTCATTAGCTACTTTGATGATGCCGTCTTTATAGATAATAGTAACGTTGGTCTAATGGCACAAGATGCAGATGCTGCTACCGACCTATTAGAACGTGTTACTTACGCATGGGAGGATATGGACGAAGCTATTAAAAGCTTCCTAGGAGTAATTAGAATAGTAAATAACTCAAAGGTTACTACGTTTAGCAATGGTTCAAAGATATATGTGCGTACTTCTTTCCGTTCTGGTACATTGACACGACTACATATATCTGAGTTAGGTAAGATATCCAATAAGACACCTGAAAGAGCTAAAGAGACCAACTCAGGTACTCTACAAGCTATTAAGGCTGGTAACACAGTTATAATTGAGTCTACTGCTGAGGGGCGCGACAACCTGTTTGCACAGAAGTGGAGAACCGCTGAGACACATATAGGCCCTCGCTCAGAGATGCACTTCAAAGACGTCTTCCTGTCATGGGTTGATGATACTGACTGTACACTTACTGTACCTGTTAGAGCTAAGGAGGAAGATATAAGCTATGTTGAACTAGTTGAGCGAGATTTAAACATAGTGTTGACTGATGAGCAGAAGTGGTGGTGCTACGCAAAGAGGGAAGAACTAGGTGACGATTTTGATAAAGAATATCCCTACAATCCTGAGTCTGCGTTCTCACAAGCACGTGATGGTGCCTACTACGGTAAACTACTGAAAGAGCTACGCGATGAAGGCCGTATACGCGAGGGCATATTTGAACCTGAGTTAAAAGTTGTGGTCTCATTCGACCTGGGTATTAACGATACGTTCGAGATGCTGTTCTGGCAAGATGATGTAGGCGCGTCGGGCCGTCGACAAGTTCGACTCATCGACCACTACCACAATACAGGCGAGTCGCTAGCCCACTACGTTGCTGTACTGCGAGACAGAAACTACAGATATGAGAAGTTTGTGCTACCTCATGATGCTAAGAAGCGTGAGCTAGGGTCAGCTAAATCTATATCAGGACAACTAAAAGACCTGGGAATGACCAAGCAGAAGATATTGCCCCGCGATGATATCCTACCTGGTATCCAAGCAGTTAGAGAAATGATGCCATTGTTATGGATTGACCCAGTTAAGTGTTCGTATGTGGTGGAGGCTTTTGAGAACTACACTAAAGAATGGGACTCTAACCGCGGACAGTGGAAGAATGCTCCCAGGCACGACGAGTGGTCTAACCCTATGGACGCTACCCGTTACTACGCTATGTTTAAGCTAAAGGGTTTTAAACCTAAGAAGAAAACCAAGGCAGTAACTAATGTTGTTGATGGTATGGCTTTATAAATGAAAGGAAGATTATGTGGGCAATGATAAAAAAGCTAGATAAAAGAGAAATGAAGAGAGGTGAGCGTACTTGTATGTCTCAGTTCTACCTATATGAGTGCAGTTGTGGAGAGACCAAGGAAACTACGGGGGCAGACATACGTAGTGGTAAGAGCAAGATGTGCAGAGCGTGCAGTAGCAAGGTTAATAACACACAAAGATTAGAAATGAGTGATACAGGTCTCTACACATCGTTCAGAGCTATGAAGAGCCGCGCTGACTCTACGGAGGGTCACTACAAAGATATAGGTATGTGTTCAGAGTGGAGGGACTTTGACACGTTTAGAAAGTGGGCCTTGAAGCATGGCTGGGAAGAGGGGCTAACCATAGATAGGCGAGACAATCTAGGTGATTATGAGCCTGATAACTGTAGGTGGTTAACCAGAGGTGATAATGCTACTAGGGCTAACTATGCAGCACCTAAGGGTAAAATACCATACATCTGTGTATGTGAAGATAACTACAAACCAAAGAATGGTCCTATTAAATACAGGGTTAGGATTAAAGGGCATAAGGTAAGTGGTAAGTTTGATACTCCTAAAGAAGCTGCGATTGCTTATAACAATTATGTGATTAAACATAAGCTTGCCGACCGACCGCTTAACGAGATTTGGTAGACTTTATAAAGCCCGCGGGCACATAAGAGAACTGAGGTTGTTGATATTATAATAATTAATATAATACTGCGAAATTAGGTGTCTGAACGGTATATGACTAATAGATATAATTTATAAAGTAGGATTGGACCCTTGACCCTTCGTGGCATATATCAAATAGATAGATTAAGAAATATTTAAGATAGATTTAATCAAGATTTAAGATAGATTATGCTATTCGCGCACGTGTTTCTATTAATATATAGATGAGATATGATATCAATCTATTTAATATTAGATTAAGATTAATGTGGTATAATAGATATAGATTAAGAGCAAGCCAAATCATCTTGAATGAATGATAACCGCTTTATCTTATCTTAAGATTAATGTGGTATAATAGA
>Ga0256824_10000187_pt1 | contig 22279 bp, 13 predicted proteins | sample CV67metaG_FD_191570 | JGI IMG/M metagenome (GOLD analysis project Ga0256824, IMG submission 191570) | Hydrothermal vent microbial communities from East Pacific Rise, Pacific Ocean - CV67 | ecosystem: Environmental > Aquatic > Marine > Hydrothermal vents | place: Pacific Ocean: East Pacific Rise...
GGACACGCTTTAACCTTTGATGACAAAGAGGGAGAAGAAAAACTTAGCCTTCAATCCTCTACACAACATAAGATTGAGTTTGATGATAAAGCCAAGACCATTACGCTTTTAAGTGCCAATGGTCATAAAATAGTGATTAATGATGATAAGCAAGAAATTTTAATCGAAGACAGTGGAGGTAGTCATATCAAAATGGAAGCAAACAGTAATAAAATCACTATTAAGAGTTCAGCTGACCTCATCCTTGAGGGGATGAATGTCAGCATAAAAGCAGGAGCTTCACTAAAACTGGAAGGTAGTACGGGAGTAGAGTTAAAAAGCTCTGCTATCACCACTATCAAAGGTTCTTTAGTGAAGATAAACTGATGGGAAGTCCAGCAGCACGTGTGGGTGATAGCACCACACATGGTACAGCACTCGCCCCTGGTCCAGGAAGTGCCAATGTACTTATAGGGGGACTTCCTGCTTGGCGAGTGGGCATGGACTTTCATGCTTGTCCATTAGTAACAGGAACCGTACCCCATGTAGGAGGTATGGTTGCTCTAGGAAGTACCAGTGTACTCATAAACAATATGCCTGCTGCTCGAATGGGTGACAGCATTATAGAGAGTGGTCCACCCAACAGTATAGCCATGGGTGAGATGACAGTATTAATTGGCTAGGAGGATATGATGGAAAAAGAATTTTTAGGACGTGGTTGGAAGTTTCCCATAGAGATTGGTCATGATGGTGCATTTATACTAAGCCAAGGTAATGAAGATATTCAAGAGGCTATTCTTATTATTCTCAAAACAGCCAAAGGTGAACGACCAATGGAGCCAGAGTTTGGTTGTGGTATACACGCTTATGTTTTTGAAGTTATTAACCAGTCAACCATCATGCGTATGCAAGAGGAGATTCGAATTGCTCTACTTCTCTATGAAGCACGTATCGAGGTGCTTGAGATTAGCCATGACTATAAAGAGAGTGGCATGTTACTTTTTACTATTGATTATCGTGTCATTAGTACCAACAGTAGATACAATATTGTCTACCCTTATCACATGAATGAAGGGCGTTAAGATGAAATATCCAGAGCTTAACTCATATCGAGCCAATGATTTTGAAAATACCATAAAAGCCTTAGCTCCCTCCTACCTTCCAGAATGGAAACCTAGTAAACATGAAGCAGGTTGGGCAGTTGCTAAAGCCTTTAGTAAAATGTCTGAACAAATTGTTGATCAACTCAATCAAGTACCCAAAAAACTATTTTTATCCTATCTTGATCAATTAGGATTTGTACCAAAAGAAGCACAAGCAAGCAAAACAGCTGTAACTTTTCACTTACGCAAGAAAGGTACCAACTCAGTAGATATACCCCAAAAAACCCAACTTATGCATCCATCTAAAGCAGTTTTTGAAACACAAAGTACATTTACAGCACAAAAAGCAAATATTGTCTCTGCATATTTTGTCAATGGCTCAAAGGATAGTGTTCTTGATATTTGGTCACAACTTGAAGCTAAAAAAGATGCTTCTTTTAATTCAGAAGAGTCACTTCAAGCCCATGAACTTTATATACGTGATGATAAACTTTTTCTTTTTAAAAAAAATTATGGAAGAGAACAATACATTAATCTTCATCTGCCCTATTTACACCAAGAGACAGAGTGGTTTTATTGGGGAACAGATAAACATGATACACAACGTTGGATAGCCTTTGAACAATCAGTACAAGAAAAAGAGTATATTAGTTTGAAAAAAAAGAGTCCCTCTCCTTCCTCTCCTACCATAGTTAATGGTGAGCATGGTTATTGGATTAAAGCTGTTCTAGGAAAAATAACCCAATCGATTGAAGTAGAAAAATTTCAAATTCAATTTACTTCCCAAAGTGGACTGGACTATTCATTTAGCAACGATGTGCCGATTGATTTTCATGAGAAAAATTTTTATCCTTTTGGTGAAGAACCTCAACTGGAAGATTGCTGGTATATGGCATCAGCTGAAGCCTTTTCTAAAAGTGGGCATGAAATCCATTTTAACTTTAATACCATTGTCCCTCTTGTAAATGAGAGAGAAGTTAGCTTGTCTTGGGAGTATAATGATGGTAAAACATGGAAACAATTAAACGTCAACCATACAAAAAAAGGTGTTCATTTCATTGTACCAAATGAGATAAATCTCTTTAAATATAATGATATAAAAAACTACTGGATTCGTCTACGCATTGTGGCTGGGGGTTATGCTAAAACAACACTGAACACAGCCCAAGTCATAACCAAAGAGACGACAAGTGATGGTATAAAAACCACCACATTTGATATTACTCAAAATACAATTCAAAAAGAGTATACAGCACCAAAACTCTCTTTTAATTATATTAAAGTTTCAGGTGTCAGTAGAAACTTTAACAACATTATGATACATCATAATCACAACTATAAACAGTATAAGCAAATGCCTCAGCCTATTTTCAAAAGCTTTAAACCCCAAGAAAAAAGCTTATACTTAGGCTTCAATCATCCCTTTGATTCTGGATTGGTTAGTATATTTTTTGAAGTAGCCATACGTCAAATAAAAATTTCACGTACCCTTCACACTTCTTATACTAATAAATTGGGAAAACAAACAAAACTAAAAATAGAAGATAATACTCAAGCTCTACAAAAAAATGGTACACTCAGTTTTTTAGCCCCTGTTGAGCAAAAAGAGGAGATGCATTTTGGAATATTCGCCTATTGGATAAAAATTGAGTTAATAGAGAAGGTCTCTAAGAAAAATCATACAGAAAGATTAATGAAGAGTACCTATCTTTTTGATATAAAACTAGGAGATAATGACAAGGGTGATATCATAAAAGGTATTTATAGCAATACTGTTTGGGCAAAACATCATCATGGTGGGAAGATGGGAGATAATGGAGAAATTCATACCCTAACCAAACTACTCAATAGCATTCCTGCTATCAAAGAGGTAAGCAATCCACTCCCCATAACAGGAGGAGCTAAAAGAGAATCCAACCAAGAAGTTATAAACAAAGCACCCTCTAAAATACGTCACCGTAATACTGCCATTAATCAACAAGATATTGAAGCACTTGTTTATGAGGCTTCAAGTAACATTGCAAAAGTAAAACTTTTTTTATCTATGGATAAAAATGGAAATTATCACAGTGGAGGCAATACCCTTGTTCTACTACCATTGTTAGATGATCCCATGCCAAAACCATCGTTTAGTTTACGTCAACAAATAGAACACTATCTCTCTTCACGTATATCTGCTGTATCTACCTTTGAGGTTATTGCTCCTGAATATATTCGTATTAATGTAACCGCCACACTTCACACAAAAACTATTGCTTATATAAATCGTATTAAAAAGCAAACGTTAATGGGTCTTGATGCCTATCTTCATCCTATAACAGGTAAAAGTAGTGGTCTAGGCTGGGAATTTTCTGAAGCAGTTTGTCTCTCTAATTTACTAGGATGGCTTGAACATATTGAAGATGTCGAGTATATTAGCCACATTGAAGTTACCTTACAGAGTAAAACAAACAGTGTCACACTTAACAATTCAAAAAATACTCTTCTAACCCTACCCCCTTATGCACTTATTGCATCTGGGTTACACAAAATTAAAGTAGAGGAGGTATAAAAATGAGTATAGATATACCAAAACTTGACGATATCGACTATCAAGAGTTACGAGAAACAGCAGAAGCAAGATTACCTAAAGATGCACCTCAATGGAGTGACCATAACTTGTCTGACCCAGGTATTACATTTGTAGAATTGTTTGCTTGGTTAAGTGATATTGAACTTTATCATCTCAACCGTATTACTCCTGAGCATCTTAAAAAATTTCTAGCCCTTTTAGGAGACACCTACCCTACTGCTAACGCATCAAAAGGAATCATTGTCTCCCCTAAAAGTATTAATGCATCCATCAGGATTAACCGTGGAAGTATAATTGAACTTGATACAAAAAATAAAAAAAAGTTTTTTCGTACAACAAGCACACTCTATGGAAACCCTGCTCAAATAGAATCAATTGATGTTTTAGGAAGCAGTGAAGAAGAGACCATTAGAAATGTTGACAATAAAAATATAGAGCCTTTTTATGCCTTTGGATTTTTACCAAAAAAGAGCAACTATTTCCGTCTAAAGCTAAAGCAAATGCCTTCAAAACGACTAAAACTCTATATTGAACTTGAAGAGTCAGATTTACCTTCATACAACGAAGCGTGGCAAAAAGATTCCCTTTGGCTCAAACAGCATGACAGCATTATATTAGAATGGTACATTAAGATAAATAATCAAATCTACTCAATATCTCCTCAAGAAGATTGTACCCTGAACCTTCGCTACAGTGGTGTGATTTCATTTATACTAAGTGAAGCAATCACTGAAGTTTCAACTGTTTCAATTGAGTGTCGATTAAAACAAGGGGAGTATATGGTTGCCCCTTTTATTAAAAATATCTATCTTAACACTATTGAAGTAGAACAGAGCAAAAAAATCATAGAAACAAAAGTAAGTACGGGTGAATCATCACAACAACTTATTTTAACCACCCCTTATATTTTAGATAATAACGTTCAAGAGATAAGCATCCAAACTGAAAATCATCAACAAGAGACTAAAGCATGGAGACGTGTTAATTCACTCTATAACTCAATAGAAGAGGACAGAGACTTTATCTATGACAACACAACACAAACCATTACATTTGGTGATGGAGAGCATGGTAAAGTAGTCCCCTATAAAGAGCATATTAGCATCCACTATTATCTAACAGACGGAGAACAAGGCATTGTCCCTCACCGTATTGATGATTGGAATATTCAAGGTCTATCTTTTTATAATCCACAAAGTGTTGAAGGTGGAAAAAATATTCCAAATTATAAAGAACGATTTAGTAGCATCGTTGAATCTTGGAAAAAACCTTCACAAGCCGTAACGCTAAAAGATTATGAAATACTTGCCAAAATGACCACAGGGCTACGGGTAGCACGAGCAAAAGCTTTGGCAAATAAAGAAAACAATCTTATAACCATAATGGTTGTACCCTACAGTCGCACCAACCATGCCATGCCTGATGATTTTTTCTGTCAACGTATTTGTCGTTTTTTAGATGCTAAACGGCTCATTACAACCCGTATTGATGTCATTAAACCATCATATACCAAAGTGGGAATAAGTTTAGAGATTCAAGCCCATATCAATTTTGATGAAGAGAGCATTCGTCTCTCTATTATAACTGCTCTTGATGAGTATCTTCATCCTTTAAAAGGAGGAGACAACAAAGAAGGTTGGGAGTTTGGACGAGGTATCTACTATTCTGATATTTATGCACTCATTGAATCTATTATGGGTGTCTCCTGCTTATTTAATCTTACATTTGATGGAGAGGGTCACTATGACCATCGTAAAAAAGTCTATCTTATTCATAAAGGCTCATTGATAAAAACAGTTACCCATCAAGTTAGTTTTATAGAAACGCATCTTACTTGTGGAGGTTTAAAATGAGTATAGAAAGAAAAAAACAACATTATCTAAATGCAAAAGCAATAAAAGGTAGTAGTAACTACTCCATAAATAGACAAGGAGTCTCTCTACCTTATAAGATACATTTTTTTGCTCATCCACCTAAAAAGCTACACTGTACTGTCGATAATTTTTGCGCAAGAAGTGATAGAGATGAGTTATTTCTTGTAGATACGCTGGGTGATATTTGGCGATATTATAGTGATATTGACTCACTTCAAAAAACTAATTTCTCATTAAATGAAAAGTTTTATAGTATTGAATCTATAGGAGAGATACTTATCGTACAATATGAAAAACGTATTGAAGCACGAGCTTTAAGCACTGGACAGATTATATGGAGTAAAAATATTTTACCCCAAACTTTTTTACGTAAAAAAAATCAAACATCCCTTATTTTATATGAATCTACTAACTCAAAAGCCATTATTTTAAATAGTGGAGGAGAAGTTTTATTTGAAGAGAATTATCAAGCAGAGGAGTTTAATTTATCCTCCAATGAAATATTGGTAGATACAGAGAATCTAAGTAGAGAAGAGAAAGCTTTACTTGTTTTTGATAGAAAACTTAATAAAAACAGAGTATCAATTTATACATTAAAAGAGAAAAAATGGAAACTCAAAGAGTCATTAAACTTAAAGATTAATGATATTTTATTTATTCGTCATGATACGCAAGGTCGAATCTGGTATCTCAATAAAAATGGTCAAATTGGATATTTGAAAAAAAATTGTCAATATATAAAAACAGAAACTCCACTCAATCCTTCTATCAATTCACTTCAATGCACTACTAACGATAAATGTTATGATGTATGCTACCCACTCAATCTTTGTATCGATTCACTCAAACAAAATACTCGTTGGCATAAAATACTAATGGAGTATACGATTCCAGCTGAGTGTGATATTCGTATGGAAGTTACATCAAGTAATAATAAGGACAAAGATAAAGAGTATATAATCATTAAACAGATCAATACGGATTTACTTCTTCCTGAACTAGAAGGACAATATCTTTTTATAAAAATTTACTTAATAGGCAATCAAACCTATCAAGAATCTCCCATCATTCATAATATTAAAGTAATCTACCCTCGCTCTACCTATTTAGAACATCTACCTACTTATTATCAGGAAGATAAAGAGAGTGCTATTATATTAGAAAAATTTTTATCAATCTTTGAAACTACTTTTTCAACACTAGAACAACAAAGAGCATCAACCCCTTCACTCATAACAAGTAGTGAAACTTCCAAAAAACATCTAGCATGGCTCTCTAAATGGTTAGGCTTAACATACGATGAGAGTTGGGATGAAAATCGATGGAGAATCCTACTCCATGAAGCACCTAAGCTTTTTGATATTCGAGGTACACGAGAGAGTATTGAACGGGTAATTGAAATTTATAGTGATATGCGTCCCATAATTCAAGAGCCTATACATACACACTGTTTGGTTCAATGGAAAATAGCCAAAAATATTGATTATAAAAAATGGAAAAAATTTGATAAGAATGAATATAAAAAAATAGTCTTAAAAAAAATAGACAACTACAGTTTTTGTGTATTTCTTAAACCAGAACAGTATACAAATCAAAATGAAGTAAAAACTATAAAACGTATTGTAGAAGAGTGGAAACCAGCATATACCAAAGCTCATGTACTTCCATTAGAGCATCGTATGCTTTTAGGAAGTTTTGTATTTTTAGGCATCAACAGTAAACTTGAAAAAAGTAACTCCTATTTGGGTATTGCACGAATGCCTTTTAATGGGTTAGCTCCTGCTAGAGAAGAAGATATTAAAACCATAGAACAGGTACGCATCAACCATGATGCCATTTTGAATTAAAGGATAAAAGATGAAAACATATACACCAATAAATAAAGAAGCGTGCAAAAGCATTAGTGCATTTGAATATAACAGATACTTTTATGGAAAACTATTAACAGTGGATGATTTTCAAACAGAACAAGACTATTTTCGTAAAAAAAATCAACTCTTAAACCAAAGGCTTGAAGGAAGTGGAATTCTTGGTGGACTTAATGTTTCAAGTATTGAGATAGTAGAAGGAGAAATTACTTTACAACTAACAAAAGGATATGCACTTGACGAGTGTGGCAATCTAATTATTGTGGAACATACGAAAACACATACGCTTTCTCATTCATTTAATGATAAAACACTCTATCTATATATTCAATATGTAGAGTGTGATAAAGATCGCGTTGCCTCTATTAGTGAAAAATCTACTTGTGAAGAGAGTTGTTGCTACAATCGTATTTTAGAGACTTTTAAACTAATTATTACGAATAAGCCTCCTTCATCTAGTAATATTATGGGTATACTCATTTCAGTTTTAGAAAAAAATGAAACTGCTTACACTCCCAATACCCATCATTGCCAATATTTACTGAGCAATCAACAACTGGCGGAAGAACTCTCTTTACATACAACCAACACCGACAACCCACACCAAGTTTCAGCTGAACAAGTTAATGCGATTAAAAGTATTAACCAGTTACAACATCCAGGAAAAGACATTACACTTACCTCTGATGGTTCTATAGATATAGAACCAGATGATGATACAAAAAGTATAAAGTTAACTGTTTCCGAAACCATATTGTCAGAACTATACTCTGATATTATAGAGATAAAATCAAACCTAGATGAAGTACTACGTTTTTTAATGGACAAAGCACTCAAGTATAAACTCAAAGCCTTTAGTAAAGTTTTAGAACACTTTAAAAGTAACAATGCCATAGAGATTGTAAAAACTGTACAAGAGGCTATTGATAAACGTCTCTATATGAATAAAGACGATTTTTTAAATTTAATGGAGTATTTAAGTAAACTAGAAATTGAATTGATAAAAGATGTAAACGGTAATGCTTTAGAAAAACAACTAACACTTTATAAGCTTGCCATTGAAAGACTAAAAATTGCCATGAAACATAAAGATTTGTTTGCTATTGCTGTTGCACAAGATGAAGTATGTGAGAGAGCAGAATGGTTGGTACCACGAGTAGAAAAGGTTAAAGTCCCTAAGATTACACTCCTACAACTAGACAAAGCCATCACTACTTTAGCTCAAAAAGGATTATTGATTGGAAAGATAACACATACAGTATCTACTAAACCACTAAACAGTGTCCTAACTCAAAATCCAAAAGTAAATGTAGTTGTAGAAAAAGGAAGTCATGTTGATGTAAGCATAGCCATGAAAGGAAATAAAATCACTGTTCCTAAAGTAGTAGGATTCAATATTCTTAATGCAAGAAAAGATATTACTCACCTAGGATTAACAGTGGGTTCTATTACATCCAAAGTATCAAATACTATTGGAGTAGGAACCGTACTGGAGCAAAAACCTCTCCCTAAAACAAAAGTTGAAGCTGGGACAGCTATAGACCTCATCGTTGCAAAAGCACAACAAAAGACACAAGTACCTCAACTTATTAATCACAAAAAAGAAAATGCTGAAAAGATACTAAAGAAGTACCAACTAAAATTAGGAACAGTTAACAATCAAGTCTCACGGCTTCCAGTAGGTACTATTCTTTCACAAAGTCCTAAGGCAGGTTCAGCTGTCCTTATTAATAGTAAAGTCTCAATTGTTATTGCCAATTCATATAGAAAAACAACTGTTCCCAATCTTATAGGTTATGGTGAAAAAGATGCAAAAAATATAAAAGAGTTAATGGAAAACGCACATCTTCAAGTAGGTAATGTACATTATGAAGTTTCAAGAAAACCAAAAGGTACCATTCTTAGTCAAAAACCTGTAGCAGGAGAAAAAGTAGCTATAGGTACTGCGATAGATATTACTATTTCAAAAAACAAATTTTCATATAGTCCAGGTCGAATTGAATTGACTCCTACTACACCTGTTCTAGTAGAGCCTATAAAGCCTGTTGTTATTCCTGTAGTAAATCCTAATCCATTTATAAATCCATTTGCAACTTATGGTAAAGATAAAAAAGTTATAAAAAAATAGACAAATAGAGAAGGAGAAAAAGATGTCAAATTTAATGAAAAAAGTAGAAAAAAGAAACAAATTAATTTCATTAAATCAGAAGAATCTAAAATACGATAACAGTAAAAAATCTTCTAACGACATCTCTACTCTTCATAAATCGGTGGGAAACAAGGCTGTAGGGAAGTTGATTGAGTCTAAAGGTATTAAAAAAGAGCACAAAAAAAATAGTGAGAAAAAAGACAAGGAACCAAACATTCCACAAGATAAAAAACTTAAAATAGTAAAAGCTCCAACCAATCCCTATAAAGACAAAGCTTTTATCAATACATTGAAGTATATTAAAAAGAGTAGAGATGCTCAAAAAGCACATCCTCATGCCAAAGATAAACTCACAGAAGTAGAAGAGGCTTCTCCTCTAAGCAAAGAGGAACAAGAGAAAAAAAATAGTCAAACAGAACACTATCAAAGTATAGAGAGCAGTTCAAACTCTACAAAAAGCAAAAAGTTTACCCCAGAAAGTTTTAAGAAGTCTTTAGAAAAAGAGCTTACAGAATTAGAAAATAGTCTACCTAAAGATGCTGATGGTGCTAAAAAATTTAAAAAAGATGCGCCATTAAATAACATCAAAAACAGTGTCAATTCCAATGTAAATAAAGAGAAAGAGAGTATGGTTGGTTCACTTGCTAGCAATACCAAAGAAAAAAATCCACCCAAAAGTAATTTACCTCTCAAATCTGCTAAAAATATTCCAAAAACCACTGTAGGAAAAGTTCCAAAATCTATCAATAAAAAAGCTTCAACTCCAAAACATAAACACAAAAGTGAAATCTCTATGGAGAAAGAGAGCCAATCTATTGATGAGTATATGCAAGAGAGTAAGTTAACAGAGTCACAGCTAAAAAAATCAAATGAACCAGAGTTTCTAAAAGCTTTAAATTCCAAAACCGTAGCCCAAAAAAAGCTCAAAGAGGTACCTCAAACCTATATAAAAAAAGAGAATCAAATATTAAGAGGTGCTAGGGGAAAAGCTTCTATTTTAGGTAAAAAGGGTTTAAATGGTATGTATTTCTCACGAGTGAGTAGCTTTGGAAGTGTACGAACCAAACAGACCTCATCACAAAAATCAAGTCAAAACAAAAAGCAGATAATTAATGCCAAATTTGAAAAAATTTATAATAAAACAAAAACAAATGTCACAGCCAAACTTGATGGTATATCAACCAAAATAGACAAACTTTTTAATGAAGGTGGGCAGGTAGATAACGCAAAAAAAATATTTGAGAAAAATGTAGAAGATAAATTAGATGATATCTATAGTTGGACAGACTTTATTACAAGAAATAAACATAAATCTGAAATTAAAAAGGTTTTTATTGTTGAGAAAGCTAAATTTATTTCCACGTTAAATAGCATTTTTGACCATATTGCTATAGTTATTTCAACAGGTCTCAATGAAGCGATAAAAGTCATTAATGATGGTAGAGCAGAGACAAACAAAATCTATGATGGTTTAAATAAACAAGAGAAAAAATTATCCAAAGATTCACTGGATGCTTTTAATAATAGATATGACAACCTAGAAAAGCGTGTTAACAATAAAGAGAAAGAGTTGGCACAAGGATTGGCACAACAATACAAAATAAGTCTTAAGAACCTAGATAAAAAATTTGAGGAGATAAGAAAAAAGGCAAGTACCACATGGTTAGACTCAGCTATCAATGCCATAAAGGGGGTTATTGAGACCATTAAAAAACTAAAAAAATTGGTCTCAGAACTACTCTCATCTATTCAAGAATTTCTACCTATTATCATGGCTGACCCCATCGGTTTTGCCAAGAAACTCTTTGCTGGCATAGGTGAAGGTATAGCTCTATTTAAAACAAATATTGAGAAACATCTTATTGGAGGTTTTATCCAATGGCTAACAGGAGCAATGGGGTCTGCTGGAATTACCATTCCTAAAGATATTTTTAGTCTCAAAGGTATATTTTCTTTGGTTATGCAAATCTTAGGACTGGGATGGGACTATCTACGTAAAAAATCGCTAAAACTACTAGGAGAGCCGATGGTAAAAGCAATGGAAACAGGGCTAGAGATGTTTCAGATAGTACGAACCAAAGGGATAATAGGCATATGGGAACATCTCAAAGAGCAATTCAATGACCTCAGAGAGACCATTATTGATTCAATTAAAAACATGCTTATTACTCAGGTTATTATGGCAGGAGTTAAATGGTTAATAAACTTATTAATTCCAGGAGCTGGATTTATCAAAGCAATTATGGCAATTAAAGATTTAATTGTCTTTTTTGTAGAGTCTGCAATTATGCTTATCCCTACGCTGATAACATCTATAAAAGCTCTAGCATCAGGAAATGTAAAAGGGGTAGCAAAAGCTGTTGAAAAAGGGTTGGGACTACTCATCGCTTTAGTCATTAACCTTTTTGCAAAACTCATTGGTTTAGGTGGATTGGCTAAAAAAGTTATGGCAATCATCAAGCGTCTTAGAAAACGGATTGATAGCGCAATAACTAAGTTTATTTTAAAAGCAAAGAGAAAATTTAAAGGATTGGTAAAGAAGGGAAAAGCTAAGGTTAAAGGGGCTGTTAAAAAGCTTATTAATTGGTTTAAGATTAAGGTTCTATTTAAGGCTAAAGATCGGAAGAGTCACTCACTTAATATTGAGGGGTCGGAGAAAAAACCAAAACTTATTATTAGGAGTAAACCAATTAAACTTACTAAATTTCTTAAAGATGTTTTGAAGGGAAAAGACGAGAGTAAAAAACAATTAGCAGAAGAAGCATGTAAAAATTATAAAGCTTGGCTTACTATTGTGGATGAAAAAATAGATAAAGAAAATGAAGAGGCAGTTTTAAAGAAAAATAAGAAAATACAAGATATTATGGAAAAAATCACTATAGATATAAAAAATTTATATACGGATAAAGAGGATACTAAAATTCCAGATACTGTTGTGCTTTATGGTAGTACTAAAAATATAGAAGGTAATGCTTTAGGAGAACGAATGGAAGCAACTATTCTGACTAAAGAGGGAGAAGATGGTACTCCAACGGAAACACCAACTGTAAATGATTTATATACAACCCTTTCTAAAAGAAAAGGAATAGGTGGAAAATCATATTATGTACAAGGTCATTTGTTAAACAAAGAACTTCATGGCTCAGGTAAAGATGAAGAAAACTTAACACCTTTAAGCGTACAAGGAAATGCTAATCACCATAAAAATATAGAAAAAATTCTTAAAAATAAAGTTAACAAAGAAAATAAAACTATACAATATATAGTTGACCCTGTATATAAAGACAGAGGATTAACAATAGATGATAGTCAACGTCCTAAAGATAAATTTAAAGATAATAATGATTGGCATACAATTAAAAAAATTAGAGAATTTGAAAACATAGCTATTCCTACTCATTTAAATATACAAGCATTTTTATTAGAAAAAAATGCTAAAGGAATTTTTGAAAAGAAAAAGGAAATTTTTAAAGGTAGTATAAAAAATCCTATAAAAGAGACAGATATTAAAAATTACTCTCTTGAGAAAAAAACTAAAACTAAGAAAATTTTTTCTTTAAAAGAACAGTTAACCGAATATACCAAAGATAAAAAAAATCTACAAAAGAAAAAGGAAGCAATTAAAAATTTAATGCTACTTAAATTTATAGGAAAAAAAAGAGCAGAAAAAATTATAGAAGTTTTAAATAAAAACAAAAAAATTTCTAACTATAAAAAAGAAATTGGTATCCCTAAATCAAAGTTAGATAAAGAAAATTCTGAATATAGCATTATAGGTTCTTAAAAATAGAACACTTATAGAACAGTATTCAGATAGCATAAACTAAGGAGTGGAAAATGTCAAACATCAAAGAGCAAAGAAAAAAAAGTATACTACAAACACCTAAACACATAGGTATGATATATAAGAAGAAAACAGATTCATCTAAAAAAGAGCACCATTTACTAAACCTCCAAAAAAATATGGGAAACCAAACTATTCAACGACTTATTAACTCTGGTTTCATTCAAACAAAACTTACCATAAGTCAACCAAATGATAGGTATGAACAAGAAGCTGATAACATATCTGATAAAGTGATGCAAATGCCTGAATCGGAACACAAACCCATTGGAGAGCAAATTACTCCTTTAATACAACGAGAATCAGAAGGAGAGACTTCAGCAGTACCAGAGAGTCTTGAATCAAAAATCAATACACTACAAGGTGGAGAACCCTTCTCAAAAGAAAATAGAGCTTTTTTTGAACCAAGGTTTGGACAAAGCTTTTCCCATATAAAAATTCACAGAAACTCCCATGCCAATCACTTAGCAAGAAGCATTAATGCTAAAGCATTTACAAGAGGAAATAATATTGTATTTAAAAGTGGAGAGTATAATCCCAACACTGCTACTGGAAAAAGATTATTAGGACATGAACTAACACATGTACTTCAACAAAAAGGTACTAACCCGTTAAATATCTCTCGAAAAAAGGATAAAAAAGAGGAAAAAGTAACACCTAAAGATAAAGCTATTAAAGCAACAGGGAAAGCAACACTTATCATGTTTTTTAAAACAAGTATAGGTAAAAAATATAAAAAGAAATTATTAAATTTTTCACAAAAACCACTAGGAATGGGAATACCTATTATTGCTCCTATTCCAAGAGGAATTGCCTTAGCAGGATTAGGAAGCATACCTATTTTATCTTATATGTATGCAAAAAATATGAATATGCCACAAGGTCTAGTAGATTTAATACCCAAATTTGCAAAGATAGATATCAATAAAAATATAAGTCTCTCATTTCAACCTATTTTTAAAGGAAAATTAAACAAACCAAAAGAGATAGGTGGAATTATTAATTTTACTATTTTGAATTGGTAATTTTTAAAGGGGGACGTTATCGTATCAATTATTAAATAGTTTTAAGTTTTTTTAAAACGAAACACTTATAAAACAATTTTCATATATTATTTAAGTATTGTTAAGTAAGTATTTAAAATCAAGCTAAACAAAATTTTTGATATTAAAGGGTTTTATTATGAATGAAAAAAAATGGATTGGATTTAAAGATACATCTAGCGAAAATACCGTTCCAAAAATCAAAGTTAGTAAATCTTCTAAAAAAATAGTCTCTAGAAGTGGTCATGACTCTGGTGAGACAACAACACTTAAAGTTAACTACTCTATATCTGGTGCGTGGGAAGGGACAATTGACAAGTTTCAAAAAATAGAAATACCAGAAACAACATTGATTGAAACAGAGGGAGCTCCTTCTATACCAAAAGATGGTATCTTTGTTGCACTTCCACTCGATGCTGAAGATGTAAGCGTCAAACTTATAGATAAATCAGTAATAGATCTTGACCATAAAGTAGAAATTTTACCTGCTCCAAAACAATATAAAGAAGAAGAGTTTCAAGAACTCTATGAACCTGATTCTGCCATATATAATTCAAATGAACCTTATCCTGGTCGTGATTTTGACTTCTTAGGTGTAAAGAGTATTGATGGAGTAAAAGTAGCACATATTATGGTCTACCTTGGACAGTTTAAACCTCTATCTAAACAGATGGAATTGGTTAAGTCGCTTGTGATTGAAGTCTCTTATCGTACACCACCTACTGCTGATCGTAAAACTGGACGTAAAGCACGTAACCTTCCCGAAGCAGATTTGATTATAGGTTTAGATGAATTAGATGACAAAAGAGATTATGCTTCTAAAGATGAGACATTTGAAGGAGAAAAAAATATATCTATTGAAGAGATTGAAAACAATGGACTGCCTCTCTCATCAGATAAAATAGGAGTCTCTTTTCTTGAAGAAGATGAAGAGATGACTAAAGATCCAAATTTTACATTAATCAATACACCTGCACATTTAACAACCATTCCTAATCTTCATGCCGAACTTCTTTTTCGCCCTACATTAAAACTGAGTACGATTATATCAGAGTATATAATCATTACAACTCCAGCACTTAAGAATGCCGTAGACCCCTTACTGACTGCAAAAAAAGGTTGGCCACATTATGCGAGAGTTGTATTGACTACTGAGATTAAGAGAGAATTTTCTAGTAGTAGTTTAAAACAATCAATAAAAGATTTTATCACTTGGGCAACTAAACATTGGCGAGTTCCTCCACGCTTTGTTGTACTTGCAGGTGATACCAATGTTATTCCAATTCATATTTATGAACGAGGAGGAGAGTCGTATGCTTCAGATCATTTTTATGCAGATATCGAAGGAAATTTCATACCTGAATTGACAGTTTCACGTTTACCAAGCTCTGATGCTACTAAACTAAAATCTCTTTGTGAACATATTGCCCGTTATAGAAACTACAGAAAAGGAGATTGGGGAGGGTGGCAAAATCGTGTCATGCTCAGTGCCTATCAGTCCAATACCTATGAAGAGACTTGTGATATTGTTTCTGATAAAATCAAAAAACGTTTTTCAGTTATTAAACGATATGCAAAAAACAGTACAAAAGAGGCTCTAATAAAGACCATGAATAATGGTGTTTTAATAGCTCTTTATCGAGGTCATGGTTCTAAAACTGCATGGTCTTCAAGTAATGGATTAAATACTAACGATGTTAAAAATCTTAAAAATGGCACACATCCTCCTTTTGTTCTAAATATTTGTTGTCAAAATGGTTGGATTGACGATAATCGCCGTGAAACAATTACCGAAACATTTATGAGAGAAAAGAAAGCCATTTCAGTATTTGCTGCATCACGTAATTCATGGACTTATCCAAATAATGACTTTATCAAATATATATTTGATGCCATAATGACGGGTAGTTGTCAAACCCCCGCTGCCATTATTCGTTATGCAAAAACAAAAATGGTTAGAAATCATGGAACATCAAGCTATCACCTTGACAATACCGTCATGTACAATCTATTTGGAGACCCAACAGCTGATGTTGCAAGTAATCCTGAATGGCTAAGAGGTAATTGGTCTATGGATCATGATGGATGGAAAGGTACTTTAAAAATTTCTCGTATTTGGCGTTACCATCTCAAAGACGATACTGCCCATAAACATTCAGCTCCTATTTGGCATATTTCAGGAACCTATATTGCAAGTAATAAAAAACGTTATAAGGTTAAAGGAACTCTAGGAGGTTTTGATAAAAATCAACTGGGTTCTGGGTCAAAACGAAGTGACCATAAAATTGAGATTAAAATTAAATTTTCTCGTTCCAACAATCAAAAATTTGTAGGATATATTCATACTTGGTCGCTATCACGTATTTCTGGCTTAACATGGTGGTCAAATCATCCATTTGGTTGGACTGCTAAAAAATAGTCCTAGGACTATTTATAAAAGGATAAAAAATGAAAGAAAAAAATATTATAGAATATTCTGTAAAAGGAAATATTGACCATAGAAAAATAAAAGATTTATCTAATGATATTACATTAATGGCGTATGCCATTAGGGATAGACGCGTATTGGCTTCTAGCCCTATTGAAGAAGATGGTAGTTTTAATATCACCTATAACTATAAATCTTTTGGGAAAAAAGGAACGCCCTATGGTGTTGATATCATCATTGGACCTGAATTACCTAATGATGAAATACTACAAACCGACCTTGAAAGAACGTTTTTAAGTGCTAAAGGTTTTAAACCATTAGGTACACAATTGACCTATCATATTGCTGAACCAGTGGTTGTAACACCTCAAATACCCCATCTCCCTCATTTTCATAAATGTCATTTTACTTATACAGGGTTTGTCTATACGTGTTCACCTCTCAGAACTCCTCCAGGAGGTCAAGAAGGTTGCCAAAATCCCAATGTACTCTCTTGTGCCAGTGGAGAGGTAGAAGCATTTATTCGATTAAAAAGAGGAAAACATATTATTGCTGAAGGTATTGAGATTGAACCAACAGGAAAGTTTAAAATGACTAAAAAATGGTGGAGACCTTATTTCTGTTTCTACTTCCCTCAATCCATAGATGTTGAAGTCTATCAAGAGACCGATACAGGGGAACATATCTTATATAATGGGAAACATACTTTTTCTGATAATATTGCTGAAGATATTTTTATTGATAGAGAGAAAACTGAAATTATCTGTATCCCTCCAAAACCAACGGTAGAGGGTGGTAACTTCTTTGGTTTTGAACGGGTAGGAAACATCCCTGTTGAAGCCATTTATCAAGCTGATGAAATCACTGGTGAGTTTGGAACAAGTGTTCCCGTACCCGATGAATTTGTAGGCTATGCAAACTCTGTTGATAAGCCTCATGTTACCTTAGGTAGTGCCGATTTAAAGTTAAAAGATTTTGCTTTTTATAGTACCTTATACTTCTATGGAAATCTTGGTGAGAAGTTTGGAAAAGTCTATAATAATGGAATAGATATGAGTAAAGTAAAGATTAAATACTTTAGATTAAAATACTCCTATATTAACCCTGAAACAGGTGAAACAATTGATAATGAATATATCTCTGTACCCTTTAATAATACCCGTAAAACTACAACAGGAACAACAACTGAAAATATGAAGGTTAATACAAGTGCTACCTTAAATATTCCAACCTATACTTATCCTAATCCTTATGAGACAGATTCCGATAAAAATTGGAAGTATAGAGGCTTAATGCTGGTTTTAAATACCAAGACCCTACCCTATGCTTATGGAAAATATACCTTTACGCTTATACCTCTAGATAAAAATATGAATGAGATAACTGATATAGAAGATAGTAAAGATTGTGTACTTACCCTCCTAATAGATAATGATTATAAAGCTTTAAGTGGAGAGATAACCAACGTTGGGAATGTAAATGCTTGTGCGACTATTGATTTGACACATACAGCTCAAAATGTACCAAATACTATTTCAGTAAAATACAAACTTAACCACACTCACAAACACCTACAAGAATATCAATTACTAGCAAAATATGGGAAAAATGAATCTGTAAAAATTCCACCATCAACCTCTAGTCTTCTTGATCATAAATCATACCTCCGTTCAGGGTTAGCTCCTCATTGGCAAAAAGTAGATGAAAACAAAAGCTTTACTACCATTTGGGAAAAGTGTGCATATCAATTCCACTTACGTGTTCGTAGACGTGTAACTAATGGGTTCACAACCAAATCTTGGGAAGGTTTTACTTATCATGTAAGTATTGATTCAAATACTCCTTATACTCCTTAGAATCCATACAACTTTAGAGGATTTTTCCCTCTAAAGTTTTTTACTTCATATTAGTGAATTTTAAAAGGAAACAGTTATAAAACTTTATTTGATTAAAATAAGGTATACAAAAGAAAATGGTACCTCATAAAAACAGTAGGAGAGAAAAATGAAACGATCACTACATATAGGAATAAATGACTATCCAGGAACACAAAATGATTTATCAGGCTGTGTCAATGATGCCAATGATTGGAAAGAGGCACTTAAAGCTCGTGGTTTTAATACAACTTCCCTGCTTAATGCTGACGCTAAAAAAGATGCCATGATTGATGCCATTTCAAAAATAGTTAAAGAGACCACAAAGGATGACATCGCTGTTATTACCTATTCAGGGCATGGAACATGGATAGCCGATGAAGATGGTGATGAAGAAGATGGACGAGATGAAGCACTGTGTCCTCATGATATTATGGAAGGTAAGTTGGTTACCGATGATGAACTTTATGAGATTTTTTCTCAACGGGCATGGAGTGCGAGAATTATCTTTATAAGTGACTCCTGTCATTCTGGATCGGTGAGTAAAGCAAGTAATTTTATGTTAGGAAACAAAGAAGAAATGTTAAAGACTCCTAAAATAAGATTTTTAGCTCCCTCTGTATACTTAAAAAATAGACCCGAACTCCTAGCCAAAGCAAAAAGAGTTGAATTTCAAATACAAGCACGATGGAAAATCAGAGCAGCTACCGTACTCTTTGCAGGATGTAAAGATACAGAATACAGTTATGATGCTTGGTTTAATGGTCGTGCCAGTGGTGCATTTACCTATATTGCACTCAAAGTACTTAAAGATATGGATGATAACAGTAGCTATCAAGATTGGTTTAAAAAGATTCGTACCTATTTACCACATGAACGATACCCACAAACACCACAACTCTCTGCATCGTATTATCAAAAAAGTAAATGGAAAGTTTTTGCCGATTAGATTATCTTATAACCTAATCCATTAACATTTTGAATCAAGTCATTATCTATTAATTGTCGTACTCTATAAATCAATGATCGTAGAGTACGATTATTTTTATCTTCTCCCCAAATATGATTACATATTTGTTCGTTTGAAACAGAAATATTTCTATTTTTTACCAAAATTTCTATAAGTTTTAAAGATTTTTTTCCTAAAATTATCTCTTTACCATTTCGAAATAGACGATGTTGCTTAAGATTAAAACTATAATCATAAGGTAAAGGAATAACCTCTTTATCCTTTATTTTAAGTACAGATATTCCATCATGAGCAAATATTAACTTTATAGTTGCTAGTATTTCACTCTCACGATAGGGTTTTAAAAGATATGCTGTAACATCTGCTTTAATTGCATACTCAACCATCTCATCTTCAGCATAAGCGGTTAAACATATAAACTTTATATCTTTGTTTTCTTGATGAATCTGAACAGCTGCTTCACAACCACTCATACCTCCTTCAAGCATAATATCCATAAGAATTAAATCAGGTTTTTCTATTCTAGCTTGAAAAACTGCATCTTCACCACTGTTAACTATACCAACAATCGTATAATTTTCTTTAATTAAAAGTTCTTTTAAATACTCAGCAGAGATAAATTCATCCTCTACTATAAGAATTTTTTTCTTATCATGTATTATCATTTCTTAACCCCTCCCATTATTTACATAAATACTATCATTTGAGCCATTAGATAAATGTTAAAAATAATAAATTAGATAAAAAGGATTGAACAATAAAGAGAATAATATAAAACAGAATAAAGTAAAAAACTTTTTTAAACATATTATGTTATTTAAATAAGATTTTAAGGGGAAGACTTAATACTATTTTAATTTATTATTAAACTTTACAATCATGTTCTTTTGTATCTTATTTCTTTTTTACAAAATGCTGATAGTCTTTTATGCTGTTCCAGTCACCACCCCATTTCCAACCATAACTTTTAAAAGCTTTTGTCGCTGGGTCATTTTTAAGTAATACTGCTCTATCTTCTAAATTACTTAAATCCTTATGTACTCTTTTTCGATATTTTTTAGAAGTCTTATGCGATATATGCCCTTTTTTAGAAATATACGGATTTTCTATAGGATTTATATCTATCGCTTTTCCATAAGCATGTTTCGACCATTTCTTTTTATTTCCTGTGGTGGGTCTACAATTGAAAGCAGAAGTATTATCAGCCTCTATCGATGCCCAGTCATTTCCGTTATAATCACTTACCAAATGCATCTGACTAATAGCATAGTTCATATTGTACAAATCTTCAAAAATATTTACAACCTCTTGGGCTACATCTTTATGTACAATAATCTCACCAGTACTTATATTATCTGTAAAATCCAAATGGTCTACTTGAATATAACGCAAATCAGCAAGGGAAACAGGGCAACCTTTTCTCCATGAGTTACCATCAACCATACGTTTTTTGATATCTGGAGTTATTTTAGAGATATTTGAGTTAAATTGTGCAAAAAGCGACGTGCTTAGAAGGGCTGTAAAAAGAAGTGTTTTTTTTATTATCATTTTATTCCTTAATATACTTTTTTAAAAACCCAAAGTATATTAAGAAAAAGTGTTATAGACGTGTTATCTTTGGTAGATTACCAATATCATAAAGAATAGTAAACTTATCTTTACTTGTTTTATGATGATATTCAATTAATAATTTTTTACCATTTAGAATTGTTTTAAAACTGTCTATTTTAAAATCATCGGTTTTAATCGAAGTACTTACAACTTTTTTTAAGTTATTATCATGAAGATAATAAAAATCAAAATATGCATTACGAGAGGTAGTTGATTTTATGTAAAATAATTCTGTATTTTTCAATGTATGTAATGATGAAGAAGTAGAATAACCCAAATAACTAACTCTTTTTTTATTTAAAATACTCCATTTATCTTGAGTAGAGACCGTTATAAGAAAATCATCACCATCCTCTTCACTATATTTAAGAATATGTACTCTACTGTTTTTCACTGAACAAGCTACTTTATCTGTACTATTGTTGTGATTTAAACAATGTTCTTTTGCCTTATTTATTATCTCTTGATTTTCATTCTTAATTACAGCACCTGTAATACTATAATTAGCACTTCTATATCCATAAACCTGAACAAAAACGTTAGCATCTTTTTTTAATGTTACAGAACAACTATCTCTATGAGTACCACCATTTATTGACTTACAATCAAAACCATGTAAACCAGCTTTTTTTCCAATTTTAACTCTTATATCAGCATCTGCAGTTAAATTAAAAATAGATGCTTCTATGGTTTGACCTGCTTTTCCATAAATTTTGTACTGTTTACTTTCACCTTTTTTTACTTTTCCTCTAGTTGGTTTTTCTGAAATTTTATCAATCTTTTCTGCTACTTCTTCTTTGACTTCAAGTCTATAACTACCAGCTTCAAAGCCATACACTAAAATATAGACATTGGCATCATAGTTACCTGGTGCAGGACCCAGTATTCTATAGTAACACTCTTCATTCTCTCCTCTTCCATTAGATGAATAACAATGATTTCTTCTTATATCAGGAACCCTTTT
>Ga0256824_10000188_pt1 | contig 22278 bp, 19 predicted proteins | sample CV67metaG_FD_191570 | JGI IMG/M metagenome (GOLD analysis project Ga0256824, IMG submission 191570) | Hydrothermal vent microbial communities from East Pacific Rise, Pacific Ocean - CV67 | ecosystem: Environmental > Aquatic > Marine > Hydrothermal vents | place: Pacific Ocean: East Pacific Rise...
CAGCTTTTCTTTTACCAAGACGCTCAATTACTGTACCACTTAAATCTTCAGGAACATCGATTACTAAATGCTCAAATGGCTCACACTTAACACCTTCAACTTCCTTAACAATAACTTCTGGACGAGAAATTGAGAACTCATAATCTTCACGACGCATGTTTTCTGCAAGAATAGTAATCTGAAGCTCACCACGACCTGAAACTTTAAATTTACCCTCACCAACAGTCTCAAGCTTCATAGCCACGTTAGTTACCATTTCAGACTCTAAACGCTCACGAAGTTTATTTGAAGTAACATGTTTCCCTTCTTTACCAGCAAGTGGAGAGTCATTTACAGCAAATACAACTGTAAGAGTTGGCTCTTCAATATGCATAGGGTCAAGTGCAACAGGGTTATTAGGGTCAGCAATAGTATCACCAACATCAACAGTCTCCATACCAGCAAATGCAACAATGTCACCCGCTTCAGCTTGGTCGATTTCCATGCGGTTAAGACCATGGAAGCCTATAAGTTTAGAGATTTTACCTTTAACCATCTCCCCATCTGCTTTTGCAAGCATAATGTTGTCGCCCTTGTTAACAGTACCATTAAAAATACGGCTAATACCGATTTTACCAACATAGTTATCATAATCTAGTGTGAAAACTTGTGCTTGAAGTGAATTAGCTGCATCACCTTCTGGCTCTGGTACATCGTTAATAATTGCTTCAAAAATACAAGCGAAATCTCCATCAGGGTCAGCCATATCCATCTTAGCAATACCATCACGAGCAGCTGCATAGATAATTGGGAAATCTTGTTGATCATCAGTTGCACCCATATCAGCAAATAGGTCAAACATCTCATCAACAACACGATCTGCATCAGCAGAAGGTTTGTCGATTTTGTTAATTACAACGATTGGTTTTTTACCAAGTGCAAGCATCTTTTTAACAACAAACTTAGTCTGTGGCATTACACCCTCATAAGCATCAACAAGAACTAAAACACCATCAACCATCTTAAGAACACGTTCAACTTCTCCACCAAAGTCAGCGTGACCCGGAGTATCAATAATGTTAATCTTGTAATCTTTATAACGAATAGCTGTGTTTTTAGAAAGAATCGTGATTCCACGCTCTTTTTCTAAATCATTAGAGTCCATTGCTCTTTCGTCATGTTGTTCATGGTCACCAAATGTACCTGATTGTTCTAATAAACCATCTACTAATGTAGTTTTACCGTGGTCAACGTGTGCGATTACGGCAATATTTCTAATTTTTTGCATTGAGCATTTCCTTCATTAAGCGTCTTGTTTATAGAAGCTTAGGGTAAATATTTTCGCGATTATACCCAAAATAATGTTATATATTGCTGTAAATAGCGCTATACTTGTAAGCAATAATATTTTTGTGTACAAATACAGAGCATTTACAGAGGTAAAATATGATTAATTATCCCGATGAATTAAACCCTGTTTTTGACAAACTCTCCACTCATCATATTAAAGCCATCATAGTTGGTGGCTTTGTTCGAGATGCTCTACTTAAAATTAGCTCTAAAGATATAGACATTGAACTCTATGGTGTCTCTTCGGTCGAATCACTCGAAGAGATACTTAAAGAGTTTGGCAGTGTCAACAGCGTTGGCAAAAGTTTTGGAGTCTGCATACTTAGTCTTCAAAATATGACCATAGATTTTACCCTCCCTAGAGTAGACAACAAAATTGCAGCTGGACATACTGGCTTTAGTGTAAGTATTTCTGAGAATATGGAGTTTAAAACCGCAGCATCCAGACGCGACTTTACCATGAATGCTATTGGCTACGATATAACTACGCAGAAGATTTTAGACCCTTTTAATGGCCAAAAAGATTTAAAAGAGAAAATTTTAAAAGAGGTAAATGCGCAAAGTTTTGTAGAAGATCCCCTTCGTGTGCTTCGTGCTGTACAGTTTTGTGCACGATTTGATTTAACTATGAGTAGTAATCTTTTTTCACTGTGTCAAAGTATGGTAGAAAAGAAATTCCTTGATGAACTCTCCAAAGAGAGAGTATTTGTCGAATACGATAAACTCCTACGCAGTGCAAAACCATCCATTGGTTTTAGACTCTTAAAAAAACTAAATATTTTAGAGTTAGAAAATTTTGATATAACATTAGTACGACTTGATTATTTTGCAAATATGAAAACAGAAGATACTCAAACCCACACTCTTATAATGTTAACACTCTTAAGCCTCTCCCTTTTAGAAGATGAAACTACTCTTTTTCTCTCACAATTCACGGCTCAGGTAAAAATAGCTCCTAAGGTTTTAATCCTTAAACAGAGCTACAAAGAGCTATCTCAAATGAATAAACAGTCTCTCAAAGATAGTGATCTTTACAGACTAGCACAGAGAGTAAAAATAAGTGAGTTGCTACTCTTAGCACAGGTCATAGAGCCTTTAGAGAATCAGAATAAAGTTCTGCTCAAAAGAGCTCAAAAGTTAGCTGTTTTAAATGAACCTCTCAAAGCTTTAGTAAATGGTAAAGAGCTCATAAAGTTAGGCTATAAGCCATCAAAACAGTTTTCAAAAATTTTAAATAGAGCCTATCAGGCTCAGATGAATGGGGAGTTTAGCTCTTGTGACGAAGCTATTGTGTGGTTACAAAATATTTAGTCTCCTAAAATATTGAGTTTTCTCTCTAACTCGGAACGACGGTTAACACCCTTAAGTGCTGTTTCCAGTGCATCATTAAGTTTTGAAGCATATATCTGTTTATTCTCTTGGTCAAACTTTGCTATTATCTCTTTATAAACAGTATTGAACTCTTGAATTAGCTCCACTGCTTCTACACTAATTTTTTTGCTTGAAGAGATTGTTATGACAAGGTCAAAGCCTTTTTTAATCTTTGAGTCCATATCATCAACTTGAATGTATCTTTTTTCACTCTCTTCATTAAGAGTTGTCAGTTTTTTTAAAACTTCTACCAAGCCATCTTCACATAACTCTAGATTAAAGGCTTTGTTATTCACATAGCTTCTCATCTCCGGAAGATTCATTTTAGATATTTTTTGCACGAGTTCACTACTACTCGAACTATTTTTGTCTCTGCCCAAAATATTACCAAACATATAAACTCCTCAAAGTTTTGACTTCACTTATTTCATCTTAGAACTATCTATCTCAATAACTGTATGAACATTTCCTCTTGGGTTATAATCGGCTACTACCTTCATATATTTAGGTTTTAGTTTCTCTTCTAAGACACCATAAATCTCGTTTGCAGAGTTCTCATGTGAAACATGCTTATCACGAAAAGAGTTAATGTAGAGTTTAATTGCTTTGAGTTCAACAACCCACTCATCGGGTGTGTACTCTAAGTATATAGTAGCATAATCAGGATAGCCACTTCTTGGGCAGAGACATGAAAACTCAGGAAGAGTCATCTTTATCAAATAATCACGCTTATGCTCATTTGGCCATATTTCTAAATCTTTTTCTACATCAAACTCATTTACTATTTTTTCACCATATTTTATCTCTTGACTCATATCTTCTCATCCTCATATATCTTATTTAATTCTGCTAACTCTTTACCCTGCATATAGTCTATGCCAATCGGGGAGAGTGTCTCTTTTATCTCTTTACTTTCAACCATTTTAACCCATGTTTTAATACCATTACTCTGTGCAATTTTATTAAACCCATCTATTATATTTATATTTTTAGGATTTTTAATATGTTTCACATAAAAAGAGTCAAATCTCACTATGTCTATATCTAAATCTCTCATATATAAAAAACTCGTATGGAGTGAACCTATCCTGTCAATAGCTATCTTTACTCCTAAATTTTTTAAAGAGTAAAGTATTGTATTATATTTATCGATATTTGAATAATACTCCACCTCACTAAGAATAAAAATAATTTTACCACTTGCTGTAGGATTATTTTGTAAAAGCTCTTTTGTTCTTGCTAAAAAACTAGCATTTCTTAATGAGGTTGGAGAGATGTTAAGTGCTAAATTACCACTATCTTTTCTAAGGCAATTCAGTACTATTTTTTCTAAAACCATTAGGTCATACTCTACTAAAAGACCAAGTCTGTTAATAACTTTTAAGTAAGCCTTAGGATAGAGCATCTTACCCTCATCATTGTTCAATCGTATAAAACACTCTTTAAAAGCAACCGTTTCATTCTCATACACATCCTGAGAAACAATAGTAACTGCTTTTGAATCTATAGCTCTAATAACATAGGATTCTAAATCTGTTGGACTTATCTCATCACTTTTAAATATGCTCTTTTTAGTTTTATTCTCTTCTTGAATTTCAAAAAGATTCTCTACAAGGTGATTAATATTGTCTGAAAATGAGGTGTCCGTAATGGCTCCACTTATATTTATCTCAATATCATCTATTTTAAACTCACTACTTTTGAGACACAAAATATCTAAAATCGCACTATATTCCTCTTTTTTTCCTCTAAGCCCAAGTATAAAATCACCACCTTTTATGTGCCCCATAGGAAAATTGATTATATTTTTATCTTTTAAGTACTCTCCTAAATATTGAGCTGATTCAAAGAGTACCTTATCTCCATTTTGGAGTCCATAACGTGTATTAATATCATTCAGGTTATCTATGCTTAGAAGTATGAGTGTATAGTCTCTATTTTTTTGTATCTCTTTTTTAAGGTATCTATAGAGATACTCTCTTGTAAATGTTTGAGAAACACTATCGGTTATTTTGACACTAAAGCCACTATAAATTATGTAAAAAATAAAGTAGATGCTAAAGACTAAAAGTAAAATAGCTTCAAAATAAAAGACTGGAGATAACTTTTCGCTAGAACTAATAAGAGTAGTTGAGAGAAGAAGAAGGATAAGTGCAAAGATAGGGAGTCCCATTCTAAGGGCTAACTTAAAACGGAACTCTCTCTCTTTTGTTTGTGGCAGTAACATAGAGTCTCTATACGTCTAAATGTTTAACATCTTTGGCATGAGTTTCAATATAGTTACGACGAGGTTCTACTTCATCACCCATAAAGAGTGTAAATGCATCTGAAGCAACTTCAGCATCTTCTATATTTACTTGAAGTAATACACGGTTTTCAGGAGTCATAGTAGTCTCCCAAAGTTGGTCCGGATTCATTTCACCAAGACCTTTATAACGTTGAATATAAGAGCCTTTTTTCGCATAATCTTTAATGTTTTCAAGCTCTGTAATGATATCATTCTCAAAACTTAAATCCCACTCACCAATCTTTTTAAATACATAATTTGCTTCTGTAAAGTGTGGTGCAGTAAATAGATCATCATTAATAAGTAACTCTTCCATACCACCCTTTGTTTGAACAAAGATATGTACTTCATTTGTCTCTTCATTGATAGTTTTAGTAAGAATATTGTTTTCAATAGAAGTTAAAAATTCTTCAACTTTTGCATATAAATCTTTTGCACCAAGAGAGATTAAATCTGGGTTTTCTATGAAATGACGGATTAAATCAACAAGAGCATAACGACGCTCTAATGCAGCTAAACTTCCAGCATAATGGTCAACCATTTTGAAAAATGATACAAGGTCGTTGTGTCCAACTGACTCAACCTCTAAAGACTCTACACCGTTGTCAATTAAAAAGTCATTCATCTCTCTGTCATCTTTAAAGTAAATCTCTTTTTTACCTTTTTTATAACGGTAGAGTGGTGGCTGTGCTAGGTAGAGGTACCCTTTTTCCACAACATCTCTAAAATGACGGAAGAAAAATGTAAGAAGTAGTGTCTGAATATGAGAACCATCAACATCCGCATCGGTCATAATAATGAGCTTGTGATAACGTAGTTTCTCTTCATTGTACTCTTCACCAATTCCACAACCCATTGCTGTAATCATATTGGTAATTTCATCTGATTTAAGTATTCTTTCTAAACGTGCTTTTTCAACATTTAAAATCTTACCTTTAAGTGGTAAAATTGCTTGAAAAACACGGTCCCGTCCCATTTTAGCTGAACCACCCGCAGAATCCCCTTCCACTAGGTAAAGTTCACAGATACTTGCATCTTTACTTTGACAATCAGCTAGTTTACCTGGAAGTGTTCCTACTGACATGTTATCTTTACGACGAGTAAGTTCACGAGCTTTTTTTGCAGCATCACGACCACGAGCCGCCATAAGAGCCTTAGAAACTATTGCTTTTGCTTGAATAGGGTTCTCTTCAAAATACTTTGAAAGAAGTTCGTAAGTCTGCTTTTGAACAAGAGGACGAACATAAGTGTTTCCTAGTTTTCCCTTTGTTTGACCCTCAAACTGAGGCTCTGGAACACGAGCAGAGACAATAGCTATTAGACCCTCTTTAACATCATCACCTGTAATTTTTACATCTTTCTCTTTGGCTGCACCATTTTTAGAGTTATAGTTTGAAATTACACGTGTGAGTCCAGCACGAAAACCAGCCTCATGTGTTCCACCATTTGGAGTTCTAATATTATTTACAAATGAAGCAAGTTTTTCATCGTAAGCATCATTGTACATAAGTGCTACATCAAACTCAATATCTTCAACTTTTGCAGTAAAACTAAAAACATCTGCAACTAAAGTCTTTTTATTCATATCAGTTACATACTGAGCTATACCACCCTCAAAGTGATAAACTTCTTTTGTTCCACTACGTTCATCATTAAATTTAATGCTAATAAATGGATTTAAGTATGCAAGTTCTTTAAAACGTTTTGCTAAGTACTCATACTCAAATGTTATAGTATCTGTAAAAATTGTTGCATCTGCAGCAAATTCAATTGTAGTTCCTGTTTTACGAGTAGTTCCTATAACTGCTAAAGCTTCTTGAGGAATACCCTTTTGAAAATTCTGCTCATGAATTTCACCTTCACGATAAATAGTCATTTTCAGATCAGCTGAGAGTGCATTTACAACTGAAACACCAACCCCATGAAGACCACCAGAAACTTTATAAGTATCTTTATCAAATTTACCACCAGCATGTAAAACTGTAAGAACTACAGTTGCTGCTGACATCCCTTCAGTTGGGTGCATATCTGTTGGAATACCACGACCGTTATCACTAACCTTACAAGTTCCATTTTTTGTAAGAGTTACAGTGATAGTATCACAGTGTCCAGCCATTGCTTCATCAATTGAGTTATCTATAACCTCATAAACTAGATGATGCAGACCACGATGACCAGTATCACCAATGTACATTCCTGGGCGTTTTCTAACAGCTTCTAATCCCTTAAGGACTTTAATATTACTAGCACCGTAATTTTCCATTAATATCTCCAGATAGCCAATATGGCATTATTGAAATGATTCTATCTAAATTTAACTAAAAATAAGTTTTATGGGTATGTTAAAGGGAGTTTAAAATAGTAATTTACCTTTAAAAGGTAAATTATATAACGATTGGCATTACAACTGTTTTGAAGTTTAAATCACTTAAAACAAAAGGTAAATTACTTTCGTTGAGTCCAATGTTGAACTCAGAATTTTGTATAGAATTTAAAAAATCCAGTAGATATTTTGAATTTATAGCAATTGAAAAAGCTTCAGAAAATCCTGTAGTATGGGTTATTTCTGTTTTAGCTTCAATATTATCATCACTTAAAGACTCAAAAGTTATAACATCATTTAAAAAAGTAATTTTTAAATCTGTTGATATTGTAGTAATCTGTTTAATTGAGTCAATCATAATAGCTTTTGGTAAAATTAAATTACTTGCTATCTCTTTTGGAATAATACGAGAATATTCAGGAAATTTACCATTTATCAGTTTTGTAAAAAATGTATATTGATCTGAATGGATAATAAGATTAGTCTCATCGTAATAGAGTTCTATATCGTTGAAAAAAAGTTTTTGTATTTCAATTATTGCTTTTTTAGGAATTATTATAGAGAGTTCAGTATCACTACTGTTTTGAACATTTACAACAGCTAATCTTCTAGTATCTGTAGATGCAAAGTTAATAAAATCTTTTTGAATATCCATAAGAGCACCATTGAGCTCAAATTTTGGATTATTTGTATCAATTGCTGGTGTTATTTTTTTAAGTGATTCAATAAGAGTATGAGAATCAATAGAAATACGAGCCTTATCTTTGTATGTTGGAAACTCTGGAAATTCATTGTGAGAAAAAGTTGGAAGTTTAAATTTAGAACTTCCTTGAGTTATGTAAAGAGTATCATTTTTAACTTCTAAGTTAATTTCACCATCTTTAAGGATTCTAATAATATCAAGAAATTTTTTACCATTAGCAGTAATGCTACCATCTTGAGTAATATTTAAATTATTTGTTTTTACTAAAAAACCTATCTCATAGTCTGTAGCTTTAACAGTTAATTCTGAGTTTAAAGCTTTAAGAAATACATGAGAAGTAATCTGTGAAGTATCTTTTTTCTCTAGAAAGGGTTGAGCATTTACTAATATGTTTTCTAGTATTGATTTTGAAATTGTAATTTGCATATATATTTCCTATATATTTTATATAAATTTTAGTAGGTAGTAGTAGGTCTAAGTGAATATGTGAATATCACTTAAATGTCCCTAATTTAAGAGCTGTTTAGATGTTACTAAACATTACAACTCTCTTCACACCTATTCACGTATAAGATTATATCTTTTTTTTCATCTTTTTTTACTTTTATCTAAGTTGAAGTGATTTTATTTGTTAATTCTTCAATTTTAACTTTAAAATCTTCATCATTTTGCATGAGTGAATTGATTTTTTTAAGTGTGTGACTTATGGCTGTATGGTCTTTCATTCCAAAGTATTGTGCAAGTTGAGGCATTGTGTTTGTAGTGAGTTCTCTACAGAGGTAGATAGATATTCGTCTTGCATAGACAAGGTTTCTACTTCTTCCTTTAGATTTAATTTCACTCGGCTTAATATTTAAGTCTTTTGCTACATATTCTGTAATAATATCTAGAGTTAAGTTAGCTTTGTTCTCTTTTATCTGGTCTTTGAGTACATTTTTTGTAAAATCTAGGTCGATGTCGATGTGCATGAGTTGAGAATATGCATGAAGTTTTGAAAGAATACCCTCAATCTCACGAACATTACTCTCAATAACAGTTGCAATGTAGTTTATGATATCTTTTGTGAGCATGACTTTATTTATTTCACATTTTTTCTCGATAATTGCAATTTTCGTTTCAAGTTCAGGAGGTTGAATATCAGCCACTAAACCATGCTCAAACCTACTCTGAAGACGCTTTTCTAAACCAGCTATTTTTTTAGGGTGTTTATCGGCTGTGAGAATTATCTGTTTTCCTGCACCTTTGAGTGCTTCAAAAGTGTGGAAAAACTCCTCTTGAATACCCTCTTTGTTACTTAAAAACTGAATATCATCTATTAGAAGAACATCACATTTACGGTATTTCTCTTGAAAGCGATCCATTGTCTTATTTCTAACGTGGCGGATGAAATCATTTAAAAACTGCTCAACGGTAGTGTAAATAACTGTTTTACCTTGATCTTGAAAAACATTTCCCGCGGCTTGCATAAGATGTGTTTTACCAAGACCAACACCACCATATATAAAGAGAGGATTGTAAAGTTTACCAGCTTTTTCACTTACACTTTTGACTGCGGCATAAGCAAACTGGTTAGAACCACCAACCATAAAGTTATTAAAAGAGTGAGAAGGGTTTAAGAGTGAGTGGAGTACTTTTGGTTCACTAATTTTTTTTGTTTTTCGTCTATCTCCTTGGTTTTTAAGGGATATACTTACATTGACTTTGGTTTCGCCTTTTAAGTCAAAAAGATGAGCAATTTTTTCGCTATATTTACTTTTAATCCAGTTTGCAACTAAAGCATTTGGAGCATAAAAAACAGCATTTGAACTATTTGATTTTTTTGTATCGTATGTGAGATGTTTAATATACCGATTATATTCTATTTCTGTAATCTCCTCTTTTAAGAGTTGTAGTACTTCTTTTCCTATATTCACATAAAGCCTTTAAATGTTATTCATATGTGAATAGTATCGATTATAAGCATAAAATAGGGTTAAATGAATGTGAATAACTTATTTTGAATTACGTGAATATTTAGAGTTATTAATATATAATCATCTTAAATAAATAATTTGGAAAAAAATGACAATACTTGGAATCGACCCAGGAACGAGAAATATGGGGTATGCACTTATAAAGCTTGAAAAAGGGAAAATTTCTTTAGTTGAGGCTGGACTTATTAAGATGAAAGCTGATGAGTTACAGTTTCAAATACCACAGATGGTAGAAGGTCTTGGTAGAGTTTTTGAAGCCCATACTATTGATGAAGTTGCTATGGAAGATATCTTTTATGCACATAATCCTGCAACAACTATAAAACTTGCACAGTTTCGCGGAGCTATAATGCTAAAACTTCTTCAAGAGTTTGGACAGTTTAGTGAGTACACAGCCTTGCAGGTAAAAAAAGCACTTACAGGAAAAGGAAAGGCTTCTAAAGAGCAGGTTAACTTTATGGTAAAACGTCTTTTAAACATTAAAAAAGAGATTAAACCACTCGATATTTCTGATGCTATGGCAGTTGCTATTACACATTCTCAACGTGTGAGATTAGCAAAAAAAGAGATATAATAGTAAATATTATAATATAGGAAGATATTTGAAATTATTGATAACCCTTTTTTTACTCAGTTGTGCTGTTATGGCTGAGATGAGTATAAAAGAAGCTTGGGTAAATGTAGTGTTAAAAAATGGGGGTGTCAAAGCGATAGAAGCGGATGTGACTAGAGCGCAACTGAAAAAATCTTCTGCTGAATCTATGTACCTTCCCTCTTTGACTCTTACTGGAAGTTATACACATCTAAGTGAGCCTGTTAAGCTTGAGGGAGAGATAGAACTCTCTGCTCTTCCAATTCCTCTTCCTGGTGCTATTCCTTATGAATTAGACCTTAGTAAAAAAGATGTTTTTTTAGCAGACTTACAACTCTTATGGCCTCTTTACACAGGTGGAAAGATAGATGCCGCTCAAGATATCTATGCAGCACAGTTGAGTGAGCAAAAAGCACTAGCAGAGATGAAAAAAGATAGAGAGTTTCTAAAACTCATTAAGTACTACTATGGTGTTGTTGTGAGTGAGTCTCTTTATGAAACACGCCAAGAGGCACAAAAAGCACTGCTTATTCATTATGAAAATGCAAAAAAACTCAAAGAACAGGGGCAGATTGCCCACATAGAACTCTTAAATGCACAGGTTAAGCTAGATGCTGCAACAATAGAAACAACAAAGGCACATCATAAGTTTGAAATAGCCTCTTCTGCTCTGTTGTCGTTGACAAAACTCAAACCAAAACCAAGTTCTAAACTTTTTATATATGAAAATATAGAAGATGAGGAGTACTATAAAAGAGAGACTTCTCAAAATTATGCAGGTTTAAAAGTTTTAGATTCTAAAGCCTCTCAGAGTGCCGCACTTGTTTCCATAAAAGAAGCCGACTGGTATCCTCAAGTTGGGGCGTATGCAAACTACAATCTTTATAAAGATGACTCTCCTGTTATGGGAACTCTCCCAACGTGGTTTGCAGGTGTTATGGTTAAAATAGACCTACTCCAAAGAAAAGATAGAAGCCAAGAGGTTCAAGCGGCAAAACTTCTCAATGCGAAGGTAAAACATCTTAAAGACGAAGCCTTAGATAACTTAGCTCTTTTGGTTAAAAAAACTTACAAAGAGATGATGTCAGATGCAGAGGAGTTTAACTCTTTAAACTCCTCCATAGAGTTGGCTCGCGAGAACTACAGACTTAGAAGCATCGCTTTTAAAGAGGGACTCTCAACATCAGTAGAGTTAGTAGATGCACAGATGTTTTTAATGGGTGCAAAGACTTCAAGACTCAATGCAGCTTATAATTTCGTTCAAAAAGTTTCTCGTCTTAGTGTTTTGAGTGGCAATAGAGAGCTGTTTTTTCAAATCGAAGAGTTATCACAGAGGATAGAGTAATGCAAAAAAGTAGTAACAAAGTTTTAGTTTTAGTTCTAGTTTTAGTCCTAGCGTTAGTAGTTTGGGTAGCTTTTACTTTTTACAAGGCTTACCAACCAAAGGCAGTAGTATTGCAGGGTCAAATAGACGCACAAACATATAATATCTCTTCAAAACTTCCCGGACGAATTAGTGAAGTTTTTGTACGAAAAGGGGATAGTGTAGAAGTAGGTGATGCAATTTTTAGTCTCTCCTCTCCAGAAGTTGATGCAAAGTTAAAACAAGCAGAAGCTGCAAAAGATGCGGCAGGTGCTCAAAAAACTCAGGCAAATAACGGTGCAAGAAAACAAGAAGTTCAAGCCGCACATGACCAGTGGCAAAAAGCAAAAGCAGCAGAAGCTCTTATGTTAAGTACCTATAAGCGCATAGAGACTCTCTACAAACAGGGTGTCATTTCAGAGCAAAAACGTGATGAAGTTTACACACAATACAGGGCGGCAAAATACACCTCTAACGCAGCAAAACAGATGGCATCGATGGCAAAAGAGGGAGCTAGAGTTGAGATAAAAGCGGCGGCCTCGGCACAAGAGAGAGTTTATGAGGCAAAGGTAGACGAAGTAAATGTTTACAAAAAAGAGTCCAAACAGTACTCTTTTCATAAGGGTCAGGTAACGCAAATTCTGATTCACGAGGGAGAGCTCTCCCCTACTGGTTTCCCTGTTGTTTCCATCGTTGACATTGAGGAGTCTTGGGCAAAGTTTGCAGTAAGAGAAGATTACCTCAAAGAGTTTACAAAAGAGAAAACTTTCAGCGTGAAAATACCAGCACTAGGGAGTGAGAGTTATGAGTTTAGAGTCACGAACATAGCTGTAATGGGCGAGTATGCAACGTGGAAAGCTACAGAAAATGGAAAAGGTTTTGATATGCGAAGTTTTGAAGTTGAGCTTCATCCTACTAAGGCTATACAAAACCTAAGAGTTGGAATGAGTGTTCTTCTGGAGCTGTAATGTTTAAGGCACTAGGAGAAGCTTTTGCAGAGGAGTTAAAGAGCATACAAAACTCTAGCTATAAACTTCTTTTAATGACACTTCTTCCTCTTATGAGCTTTACTCTTATTATTGCTATTTTTTATGGGGGTGTTGTTCGAGATATGCCTATAGCAGTTGTAGATAGTGATAAAAGCAGACTCTCCCGACAACTTCTTTTTAATATAGAGAGCTCTCCGACTATAAAAATAGCCTATAACGTGGATTCGATGCAAGAAGCGATGCAACTACTCCAACGTGGTAAGGTCTATGGTGTTTTGAGTGTTCCGGAGTATTTTCTTAGAGATACTCTTTTGCAAAAACAGCCTCGTGTCACTGCAATGCTCAACACTCAATATATTTTAATTGGGAAAATCTTAACAGCGGCCCTCTCTGCAACTCTGATGCATAGTGCGGCAGAAGTTGATTATGTTAAAAGTCTCATGCGAGTCCAAAACCCTCAAAAGAGTCTTAACGTGGTTGCACCTATAGGCTTACAAGTGACACCATTTTTCAACACTTATCAAAATTATTTTCTTTTTTTGGTCTCAGCACTTCTTCCTGCAATTTGGCAAATTTTCATAGTCATAACTGCTATAGTTGCGGTGGGTAGCCTCTTTAAGAGTAAAAGTGAACAACTGTTCTTTAAAGATAAATTTGTAGCTGCAAGGCTCATAGGTATGCTTTTGCCGTACACTTTTACTTTTATGCTTCTTGGAGTTTTGTATCTTTTTTATATCTATGGAACGTTGGGTTGGAACTTTGAGGGCTCCTTTGCTGTCATGCTATTTGGAATGTTTTTAACCATTGTTGCTTATCAGGCAATAGCACTTTTACTTTTTGTAACTGGTTTTGATTATGCAAGAAGTTTGAGTTTAGGAGCAGTTTACACAGCACCAGCATTTGCATTTTTAGGTGTCACTTTTCCAATCTTTAACATGAATGGTTTTGCTCTTTTTTGGAGAGACTTGCTTCCTGTTTCACATCTTGTTGCATTGCAAATTTCACAAGCAAACTATGGAGCTGATATTTTTTTAGAGAGAGACAAGCTGCTTACTCTTTTTGCTTTTTGGATAGTTTTTATTCCAGTTGTTTTTGCATTTAAAAAGAGATTAAAAGTATGAGTTTTTTGAACACTTTTAAAAGAGAAGCCAAAACAATATTTTCAGATATTGCCATAGTCCTTACTATTGTAGGGGGAGTCCTTCTCTACTCTTTTTTATACCCTCAGCCTTATAGTTCGCAGAGTGTTAGTGGATTGGCTGTGAGTGTGGTTGACTTAGATGTTAGTGATAGCTCTAGAGATATTATTTTTAAACTCAATGCTACACCTCAAATTAGTGTCACAAGAGTTGATGTGAGTGAGCAAGATGCAAAAGATGCGATGCTTGAAGATAAAATCAAAGCCATCATTGTTATACCACCTCATTTTCAAAGAGATGTAGCTCTTCATAAATCTCCTACTATTGCAGTCGGGGCTGACTCGAGCTACTTTCTTATTTATGGTGCTGTTTTAGAGGGGGCAATGAAGTCTATTTTAACCCAAGTGGCTACTTTAAAGGTGGGAGAGCTTCTTAAACGTGGTTCTCCAATGAGTGGGGCAAAAGAGGCTTATACTCCCTACTCTTTAAACATTATTAACCTTTTTAATCCTCAAAATTCCTATACTCAGTATGTTATTCCTGCGGTTTTTATTATTATACTCCAGCAGACTATGCTTATTGGTCTTGGTATACTAGGTGGAGGGGTTAACGAGAGACGAGAAAAAAGAGGTGTAACGTGGATGGTAATGCTCTCGAGAGTTCTTATTTTTGGTTCACTCTTTTTTGTACATATGCTCTTTTACTTCGGTTTTAGTTTTGAGTTTTTTGGTGTGACTCATCTTGCGAGTATTTCGGACCTAATTACCTTTGGAGTCCCTTTTATTTTGGCAAGTCTATTTTTTGGAATTTTTTTAGGCTCACTTTTTAACTCTCGTGAGATTGCAACACCCGCAGTGCTCTTCTCATCGCTTCCTTTAGTTTTTAGTGCTGGTTTTGTCTGGCCACTAGAAGCAGTTCCCGAGGTTTTACAACTTCTTTCGAACTTTGTTCCCTCAACACCTGCAATCAATGGTTTTTTAAAACTAAACCAGATGGGAGCAGAGTTTAGCATGGTACTCCCTCTGTATGGAACTCTTTGGGCTCAAGCGGTTTTTTATGCCATTTTAGGGTATTATTTTATAAATAAAAAAAGGAAAAATTATGAAAACAATTGAGAATGCAACTATTGTAAAAGCCGCCAACATTTACTATGATGGTAAGGTAACTAGTAGGACTGTAAACTTAGCGGATGGCTCAACACAGTCTTTAGGGATTATGCTTCCTGGTGAGTACACATTTGGTACGAACGAAGCAGAGATTATGGAGATGATGAGTGGAGAGCTTGATATAAAACTTCCAGGCGAAGAGTGGAAAACTCTGAGTACTCCAGAGACTTTTAATGTCCCTGCAAACTCATCGTTTGACTTAAAAATTAAAACACCAACAGACTACTGCTGTTCGTATATTAAATAAATTGTGAAACAAGCCTATTTAGGTTTGTTTCATCGAGTGCACCTGATATTCTGTGAACTTCTTTAGAATCTTTAAAAATCATTAGTGTTGGAATACTTCTTATCCCAAATCTAGCACCTAGCCCTTGTTCATTTTCAGTATTTACTTTCACATAGAGTGCTTTAAGTGGATAGTTTGTTGCTGACTTTTCAAAAACAGGCCCAAACATCTTACATGGGCCACACCAAGGTGCCCAGAAGTCTACAACGACAGGAATGTCACTGTTGACTACTACTTCATCAAAATTAGCTTCAGTAAGCTCTATGGGCTTTGTACTTAGGAGTGAATTTTTACATTTTCCACAGTTGGCTTTTTTATATGAGTCTCTTTGGGGGACATTGTTAACACTTAAACAGTGTGGGCATACTACTCTCATTTAGGAATCCTTTTTTAAAAAATATGGTAACTCAATAAGAACTTTCGTTCTTCCATGAGAACTGCTAATGTTCACTTGTCCATTGAGGTGCTCTTCTATAATTGTTTTTGTCATATAGAGTCCTAAGCCAGTTCCATTTTTCGCTTTTGTTGAAAAATAGGGCTCAAAAACTTTTTTTATGGTTGCACTATCGATACCTCCTGCATTATCTTCAAAAGAGAATGAAACAAGTGTATTCTCCTTTTTAATAAAGACAGAGATGCTTTTATCTTGTATGCTTTTGTCTTTAAAAGCATCAATGGAGTTTTTTAAAATATTTATAATGCACTGTATGAGTTCATTCTGATAAGTCTCTATGTTTATTGCAATGTCATTATTTATCTTAAATGTAATGCCTTGTTGTTTCATATCAACAAGTAAAAAGGTAGTCGATTTTTGCATAATATTCCAAACAGAGACATCGCTAATAACTTTGTTGGGTTTAAAGTAGTCTCTAAAATCATCAATAGTGTGTGAAAGATATTTTACCGTATCTTCTATCTTTAAAAATGCTGTATTGATGCTTGTGTTGTCGAGTACATTGAGTTCTTGTTTTATTTTTATAGTGGCCATAATGGTGTTGATTACCGATAGAGGTTGTCTCCACTGGTGTGCTATCATACTTATCATTTCACCCATTGCTGCACTTCTTGAGGTGACTAAAAGTTTTTCTTGCTGCACAATAAGCTTTTTGGTATCGGTAATATTTTGCATAAAGAGTATGTAGCCTATATGGTAACCGTAGGTATCATATTCAAAAACCAGTGTGTTTAAAAAAATGAGCTCTTGACCTGACTGTCCTAATATACTATTTTCAAATTTAAAAACTTTTTTCTCATCTATATGACTTATAATCTCTTTTTTTAAAGTACTATTGATAGAAAACCTATGGTACTCAAAAAAACTGTTTTGTACTAAATCTTTTTTCTCATATTGCAGTAAATCTAAGTATGCTTTGGAGACATCAGTTATCAAGTACTCTGTATCAAACTTAATAAGTAATACTTTTTCATCTATTGTCTCTCTCTCTTTTATGAGCTGATTGTTGAGCCCTTGGACTTTTACAATAGTAGATTCTAAGAGTGCATTAGTATGAGCCATATTTGTCTGGTCGGTTATAATAAGAGCAACGAGCCTATTTTCTTGGTCAAAGGGTACTACACTAACATCTTGCTGCATATAGGAGTAGTTCGCAACTTTTATCTGGTTAATTTTGATAGGTATAAGGTATTTGGAGATACTTGCTGTGTAAAAAGTAGGTGTCTGGAGTCTGAGTGAAGATTTGATTTTTCTTTTAAGCGTTTTGGCCTTGATACTTTCAAAAACAGTGTCAAGTTGTTTATGAAGTACCTGAGACTCTTTGAGCCCCGTATGAATCTCTAGCCATCTATTGTAGTAGTAGATATTGAGCTCATCATCTAAGATCACGATACCATTATCGATGTTAGAGATAATTTTTTTATCTAAATCAAGGCTTCTAATATCGCATTTAACTGTTTCTTGAGCCATTGTATTGATCCATCTTTAGTGAGTATATATATCTCAGCATTAATCTGCTGGTTTTCAAACTTGAGTTCGGTCTCTATGACGATTACTTGGGAGTACTGCTTAAAGGTTTCAGATTCTTGAATCTTATCTAGAGGCAGCATGGTTATGCTTGGAGGTGCAAAACTTATCTCAGCACCCATCTCACCTGCTAGTTTTGTTGTAAGTGATGATGTGAGCACATTTGTAAGCTCTAGGATGGCATCATTTAAGTCTTCATCATCTTCGAGTTCTAGATGGAGTGCTAAATTTCTTGCACTCTCTTGGTCTATAAAAAATGCAGTCTCTCCTGCAAACTCACCCATGAAGCTCTGTGAAGAGAAGAAGTAACTTGTCTTTTTACGTTCTTGAAAATGGTTGAGAAGTTCACTTGTTTTCATGATTTTTATTTCTGGAATACTTAGTGTAGCAAATGCATCGAGCATCTCAGCTACAACAGCTGTGGCATTTCCATAAGCTACATTCATGAGCTCTTGGAGTACATCTTTTTCATCTTCTGTTAGTTCAATGGCTTGCATTATAAAATTTCTAGTATATTTTGCATTTTATCTGCATTGATTGGTTTTTGCACATGAAGCTGTGCTCCTAACTCTATTACCATTGTTTTTGCTTTTTCTTGTACATCGGCTGAGACTACGATAACTTTGAGTTTTGGGCTCTCTTCAATCATTAGAGGAAGTGCAGTATAACCATCCATTACAGGCATTGTTAAATCTAAAAAGACTATGTCAGGTTTTTGAGTCTGAACAACTTTAACTGCTTCTTCTCCGTTGACTGCTTGTAAAATCTCAGCATCAGCTACATGTGTCTTGAGAGACTTAATGAGACTTAGTCTTGCTAGTTTTGAATCATCAACTACTAAATATTTCATTTTTTACCACTTTTCATCTCTAAATGAACCCTCTTCATATTTTAAACTAGTACAGAGTATATAGATTTGAGATCTCTCAGCACTTGCTATATTGTAACAGTTTCCAAGTCCAAAGACATAAATATCTTCATTAAATATGATATTGATACCTTCACTCATGTCAACATACTCAAGTTTAGAGTTATCAATAAGTCTTGCACCATTAACAACAACAAACTCAAAGGTTACTGTTATCCAGTTAAATTCTCTTGCACTATCCTGACCCGCTAGAGTCACTCTTGTAACATAAGGAGATACAACTTCTATATGGCGAAATTCACCATCTTTAAAGTTGTCAAATCTCTGAAGATATGCTTGTAGTTTATCTTTTTCTAGCGGTTTCATAAAGTCTCCTTATTGGCAACCCACACATTCCATACTTCTATCTTCTACATCATTCGCCACTTCTGGAGATTGTGAACGTAGGTAGTATGTAGATTTGAGACCTAACTTCCATGCAAGCATGTAGATATCATTAAGGTACTTACCACTTGCTTTATCTAGAGTAATGAAGATATTAAGTGATTGTCCTTGGTCTATCCATTTTTGACGAATTGCAGCGGCTTTAATGAGTATGCGCTGGTCTAAGTCATAAGCTGGAGTGTAGTAAGCCCATGTGTCCGGTGAGAGCTTAGGAACTACAACTGGGATAAGCCCAGAGAGATTCTCCTCAAACCATTTACGCTTAAAAACTGGTTCAATAGCTTGAGTAGTTCCTGTTAGGATTGAGATAGAACTTGTAGGTGCTACTGCCATAAGGTAACCGTTTCTCATTCCTTGGTTTTTTACCTTAGTTCTGAGTTCATCCCATTCATAAGCTGAAGCAAAAAGTCCACCACGGTCTACAAGGTTTATAACTTCTGCATTTGCATGGTCTTGAGGCATAATTCCTTTGCTCCACTTACTCCCTTCAAAAGCTTCATAAGAACCTTTCTCTGCTGCTAAATCTGATGAAGCTAAAATAGTGTTATAACAAACTGATTCCATAACTTCATCTATTTTATCGAAGTGCTCTTGGCTTCCCCACATAATCTCTGACTCAGCTAACATCTGCGCTTCACCCATAACACCAAGACCGATAGAGCGAGTCTTCATGTTAGTGCGTTTTACTTTTTCTACTGGGTAGAAGTTTAGGTCTATAACATTGTCCAAACATCTTACAGCGGTTGGAACAATTCTTTCAATCTCTTCTTTTGTATTTATACGTGAGAGATTTATAGAAGCGAGGTTACAAACAGCAGTTGCACCATCTACCTTTTCTTTCTCTACAACATAAATAGGAAGCCCACCGAGTGAGTCTAACGCAGTTACTTTTTTCGCAGGTTTTGTTATGCCACTATCAACAGTTACCATCTCCTCTTCTTCATAAGAGATTGTGTCACCATTTTCAAAAACAAATTTTATTTTATAGTGGTTAGGTGCTGTATTTTGAAAAATCTCAGTACAGAGGTTTGAACTACGTATAACACCGAAGTGATCATTTGGATTGGCTCTGTTTGCATTATCTTTAAAACATAAAAAAGGTGAGCCAGTTTCAAAGTAAGAAGTTAAAATCTTTTTCCATAAATCTTTTGCTTTGAGTCTCTCTTTGACAATTGTTTCATCTTGTTCTAGTGCTAAATATTTTTCGTTAAATTCTTCACCGTAAAGTTCTGCTAAGTCACCAACATCGTAAGGGTCAAAAAGTGTCCAGATTGCATCTTCTTGAACACGTTGCATAAAGAGGTCATTGAGCCACATTGCAGGAAAGAGGTCATGTGCACGACGGCGCTCTTCTCCAGAGTTTTTCTTAAGGTCTAAAAAGTCATTTATGTCTATGTGCCAAGGCTCAAGGTAAACAGCAATAGCACCCTTTCTTGTTCCAAGTTGGTCAACTGCAATAGCGATGTCATTTGTAATTTTTAGAAATGGTACAGTTCCACCAGCCGCATTTTTATGTCCATCTATAAATGAACCCATTGAACGAACCTGTGTCCAGTCCCAACCAATTCCTCCACCAAACTTAGAGAGCATTGCCATCTCTTGGTAAGCATCAAAGATACCCTCAATACTATCTGGCATAGAACCGATATAACAAGATGATAACTGGTGTCTTGTTGTTCTTGCATTTGAAAGTGTTGGTGTTGCAAGCATAACTTGAAACTGAGAAATCATGTTATAAAACTTGATTGCCCACTCTTCTTTTTTCTCTTCACGTTGTGCTAGGAACATTGCGATAGCCATAAACATATGTTGAGGAAGCTCTATAGGGTTAGAGTCTCTGTCTTTAATTAGGTATCTGTCATAGAGTGTTTTAACACCGAGGTAGTTAAAGAGCATATCACGTTCAGGAACAATATGCTTCTCTAGTTTTTCTAAGTCATACATAGCGCCAAGACCAAGTAGGAGTCTTCCATTTTTCTCACCACGTTCGAAGTACTTTTCTAGCGAGCAGTAACCTGTAAAACCATTTACCTGGTGGTAGAGGTTAAACATAAAAAGACGTGATGCTACGAATGTCCAGTTAGGTGCATCAATGTCAATTTTATCAACAGCTGTTTTAATAAGAGTTTTTTGAATTTCTGCGGATGTTATACCATCACGAAAGAGTATCTGTGCATCAACTTCTAATTCACTTTGCGATACATTCGTTAAACCTTTGACGGCTGCTGATGTATATTTTTGTATTTTAGAAATATCTAGTGGTTCTGTTCTACCATTACGTTTTATAATTGTTATCATTCACGTTCCCTAATATATGTTGCAATTTTTTACATAATTACTAATAAAATAATTACATAAAAAATTGCTTGAAATGTAAGAGATTTTATCTAAAGTATATTTTAGTAGAGATTAAATAAGGTTAATTTACCCATGAAATTTAATAGTTGTATAGGGATGGATATATGTAGAATAATTATGAGTGTTTAGTATAACCAAGATGGTTATACTAATGAGTTTTCAGGGTTATTTTTTGAAAACTCTTGCGAAGATATTGTCTACATTTTTCGTGTAGTATTCGTAGTTAAAACACTCACGGATTTGCTCTTCACTTAATGACTCTCGTAACTCATCATCAGCTAACAAGTGGTTCAGGTAAAGTGACTCACCATCTTCATTTGTAGTTGCTCGACCAGCTTGGATCTCTGCCCAAACTTTCATAGCATTACGTTGAACTATGCGGTATGCATCTTCACGACTAACACCTTGAAGTGGTAACTCAAGTAAAACACGTTGTGAAAAAACAAGTCCACCTGTTAGGTTTAGGTTTTTCATCATGTTCTCAGGAAATACTGTAAGGTTTGCTATAACGTTATTCATACGGTGAAGCATAAAATCCATTGTTATGAAAGCATCTGGTAACCAGAAACGCTCAGTTGATGAGTGAGAAATATCACGCTCATGCCAGAGTGCTACATTTTCCATAGCTGGAGCTGCATAAGCTCTAATCATACGTGCAAGACCAGTAATGTTCTCTGTAAGAATAGGGTTACGTTTGTGAGGCATAGCTGAACTTCCTTTTTGCCCTTTTGCAAAAAACTCTTCTGCTTCATAAACTTCTGTACGTTGTAGGTGTCTTACTTGAACAGCAAATTTCTCCACAGAAGATGCAAGAAGTGCTAACGTGGTTGCAAGTCTTGCATAACGATCACGATGAACAACTTGGTTAGAACATGGTTCTGGTTTAAGACCAAGTTCTGCCATTGCATACTCTTCTAACTCAAGTGGTGCATGTGCAAAGTTACCCATAGCTCCAGAGATTTGACCTACTGCAATAACTTCCATAGTCTGCTCTAGGTTTAAAAGGTGACGAGCTACTTCATCATACCAAACAGCTAACGTAAGACCAAATGTTATTGGCTCACCATGGATACCGTGAGAACGTCCAACCATGAGAGTCATCTTAT
>Ga0256824_10000189_pt1 | contig 22260 bp, 14 predicted proteins | sample CV67metaG_FD_191570 | JGI IMG/M metagenome (GOLD analysis project Ga0256824, IMG submission 191570) | Hydrothermal vent microbial communities from East Pacific Rise, Pacific Ocean - CV67 | ecosystem: Environmental > Aquatic > Marine > Hydrothermal vents | place: Pacific Ocean: East Pacific Rise...
ACCCTCTCCTCCAACCTCTTAATCTTAAAACTTTTAGCAATACCTGTAGCTGTTAAATAGGCTCGTTTGGGTACACCTAGAGGCATGGTAGTAGGGATTCCCATATTGGTTCTGGTCATAAATAGAGCTGGTTTTGGGAAGTTTGGTTCAGTACAACCAAAACATGGTGTTCCAACAATGGTTTTAGAGCTGGTATCGTTCCATAAAATTTTATTACAACTTCCTCTGGTGTAAGGACCTTGACACCCTTGCTCATAAAAAAGACAGCCCTCTTTTAGTCCAAAACCTTTGGTGTCTACTTTCCATTCAAAATACTCGTTGCGACTACAACCTGTATGTACGGTGATACCATAAAGTTCTTGAGGACGATGAAGTTCATCTACAACTATCTTTTTCTCTTTAGCCAACATAAGCAGAACAAAAGAGAGCCATCTAGGATGAATGGGACATCCAGGAAGTGAGATGAGTTTAGACGCATAACGTTCATAACGGGAAGTTTTCTCCTCGATATTAAAGGCAAAACCTGTAATATTTTGAGGGTCAGCCTCTTTAAAAACTCCTCCAAAAGTAGCACATGTTCCTACGGTTACAATATGTTTTGCTTTCTTTGAATAGTTTTCTATTACGCTAGAAAGTTCAACTCCACCCTTTAGAAGATTTGTCTCTTTACTTGAACCTTCTAAAATAAGAATATCACAAAGCAAAGAGCCTTCTAAAACCTCTTCTATGGTATATGGAGTATCTAGTAGTGGATGGTGGATTAGTTCAAAGTGGGAGAGGATAGAGAAAAACTCTGGATGGTTAAAAAAAGAGTGAGCATTACCATTGCAGGTAATACTTTGAAGCCATAAAAGTTTAGGCTTTTTCATAACTTAAACTTTTAAAGCGTTATAGATATTGCGAGAGATATCCTCTACATAGAACTCTATATCATTGGGGAGAACCTCTTCCCCTTTTAAAAAGACCATTCCTCCAAGATAGCCCATAAAGAGACCAAATGCTGAGAAAAAATCTTGATTTCTTAAATCGCCTGACTCTACACCATCATCAAAGAAAATCATTATCTCTGTGATAAAGCCTGAAACACATATCATACCTTCACAGCCATCATCAAAAACTTCACGGTTGGAAAGATAGACCCTAAGAAAATACTCTATCATCTCAGGTTTCTCTTTTGCCATACGAAAATAAAGGGCAACGATTTTTTCAATCTTCTCTTTAGTTGAGACATCAAGACCATTAACTTCTCGTATCTCGTTACCTAGAACATCTGAAGTATATTTAATAATCTCTTTTGCCAATATATCTTTAGATGAGAAATAATTATACAAGTTTCCTACACTCATTTTTAAGGCTTTTGCAATATCAGGAATGGTTGTTCTGTGAAATCCATTTGTAGAAAAGAGTTGAAGTGAAGTAAGCAGTATCGACTCTTTTTTTAATGCTTTTTTATCTGCTATCTTCAAAAAGATCCTTTAATTTTAAATAAATTATATTCTAACATAATTTGGATTCATCATAAATATAAAGCACTAAAACTTTTAAAATTTTTCTCTTTCATTCTCCGATTTTACTTATATTTCCCTCTTTGGGAAGTTCCACTTCACAACAATTCAATACTGATTTATTGGGGTCAACGATAAAACCATAACCTCTGTATAGAGTATAAACACCAAAAAGAATCACTACCAAAGAGGCGATGTTCATCATCAGTTGTCTAAATGAACTTTTGGTAAACAAGCCTGTAAAATAGCCCAAACCAAAAAGAGCTGGTACAGTACTAAGCCCAAAAATCAACATAACAAAAGCACCCCATAAAGGGCTACCTGTACTAGCAGCCGTAACAGCAAAAAAGTAAACCAAACCACAGGGGAGCAAACCATTTAACAACCCTAAAATATAAAAACTATAGAGGGAGCGTGAACGTAAAACTTTGGTAAAGATTTTTTTATAAAAATTGCTACTTGAAAAAGAGTGTTCCAGTTTGGTTAAAAATTTTATTTTTCCCAGTAACGAAAGCCCTGCAAGTATCATAAAAATCCCTGCCATTATGGTTAACCCTGCCATGGTATAGCCGTTGAACTGTGCCACACCACCGATTGCTCCAAAAACTGTACCGAGCATTACATAGGTGGTGATTCGCCCAAATGAATAACTCAGATGAGCCACACTTTGCATCAGCTTTGAATATTTGTCATCTATTTTGGTGGAGCTATACGCGATAACAATCCCACCACACATCCCCAAACAGTGACCAAAAGAGCCTAAAAAAGCGATGGTGATAATGGAAAATATATCTATACTATCCATAAACTATTCCCCCAATAATTTTTTTCTAATCTTAGGGTTTGTCATATTTTCCCCCCTCAACATTCTCAGTCGCATCTCTTTATAGTCGATGCTTTTAGCAATATTTTCCCTTGCACCAAAACCATAATGCATCGCTGTATGTTCAACTGCACTATAGGAGGTATCTCTTGCATCAACCCATTTTTCAGTGTCTAGTGTATGTACCCAAAGTTTGGCACTATCTTTAAAACTTTTCCCTTCAAGCCATAACACCATACAACCAGGGTCATCAAAAAACCATGTTCTACCATCAGGGGCAATCACTTGTGCTGTATTTTCTTCGGTTTTTATCAACATTTTACATTGGGTATCGTTGGTAAAATTTAGTTTCAAAGGTAGGGGCTTTTGCTCAATATTTCCTTTGACAATCGTAATAGGCTGGTTCTCTTTTGCCATAGAGACAAATATCATAGCAACAATCGACATAAACACAATCACAACAAGTAGAGGCAAAACTTTTTTCATATATTCCCTTTTTAAGCATAATAACACAAAAAAGCTATCATCCTATATTTTTTTGAGTAATATTCTATCTCTCTTTATAAACCAATCACATTTAACTATCTAGCTACCAATAATTTAATACAAATTGACGTATATTTCTTAAAAGGAAAATTAAAATGAGTCATAAATCACTGTTAAGTATTTTGCTACTATTATTACTAATGGGTTGTGTAAAAGATGATTGTATCATTGTGTTAGAAGAGCCTAAAACATTAATTGTTTTAGCTGACAATAAAAAAGATCATAATGCCATTATTGTTTCTAATAACAGAGGGACTCAAAGACTTGATACAGTTAGAGAGTTTGTTGAACTGAAAGATGAAAATACACATTCAACACCACCTAAAATAATGTCGAAAAAAAAATTTAAAAAGATGTTTGGGAATCTCATGAATACACTACCAAATGAGCCATTAATCTATAGACTTTATTTCCAAGAAAACCATATGGATTTAACCTTGGCTTCCCAAAAAGCTTTACCCAATATTATGAAAAATATTATTAAAGAAGCTTGTATTGTTGATATTATTGGGCATACCGATACCACAGGTTCAGAAGAAAATAATTTGGAAATATCGTTTCAAGAAGCCAACAATGTTAAAGCCATCTTTCAAGCAGAAATACTCAAAGTATTGGGAAATAATAAACAAATTATTTTACAAATAAAAGGTTATGGAGAGAACGATTTACTCGTAGAAACCTCAGACAACCAAAAAGAGAGTAAAAATAGATATGTTGAGATTTTTATTAAGTAGCTTACTCGTCTAAAGAGTATGAATATCGCACCACAATGGTATCGTCTTCCGTGGGAACAGCTGTTCCTGAAAAAAGGATGCTATTGGTTGAAACCACATATCTCCATCCATTTTTATGGTTATGTAACACCTCTTCACCGTTCATAAGAACATAGATAGTAGACTCAATAATATTTTTTTGTTTTAACTTATAACCCAAATCACCCAAAACATTTTGGGTAATGCTGTTCATGATGCTTTTATAACTATAGATATTTCGTATATCTTCCACCAAACCACCTGTTACTCTTGCCAATTGCCCATAAAGACCATAATCGTTTGACGCATGTTGAAAGGTTTCTTTTCGGTAAGAGTAATGGTTATACTCTTTCGGTGAACCAATCAAATACACCGTATAACCTCTATTGACAAAGATATTTTCTTCCAAATCAAACGCTTTCCCAGCCCTCTCTTTATAAGAACTCCACTCATCACTCAATATAATAACAGAGAGCCTTTCATTGGCTCTAGGCATGTTAAGTTGGGTTAAAATTCCATCCTTTTTTGCTCCATCTTGTTTTGACAAAAGGGCTTGTTCCACATTATAAATGGCTGTCTCTGTGCTTGAACCCTCTGTCCCAACTTTAAGTGCATTTTTAAAGGCATCTCTATTGTTTTCAATAATCCCCTCTGTCTCCAAAAATTCAAAAGCTTCACCCTCTCCACCTGTGGTGATAATGGCAACTCTAAAGTTCATCCCTACATTTTTCACAGCCAAAGCAAACTCTTTTGCTGTTTCGGCAATAGCTTTTTGATAATCTCCCATGCTTCCACTGTCATCAATCACAAATAAAAAGTTTGCATACTGTTGCTCTTTGTCTATAATATGAGGTGTAAACTTCTCCTCTTCCAGATAGATAGGTTCGGTATCTCTTTTAATATTTTGACTGTTTATCATGGTGTTAATCATATTTTGATAGGGCAAAGTAAACTTATTGGGAACAATCGAAAAGCTTAAATAACTCTCCCCTCTATACTTTTGAAGAAGACTCACTTTAATGTTAAAATATCTATATTTAGCAAGTTCATTTTCCGTATCAAGATAATACAAATTTTCTTTATTAATGTTATAGGTGATAGACTTCATGAAACCTATGGTGGAGATAGGTTTGTGGGTCAACAAAGCATATTCAGCAATCACCGTTTGCTCTTTTGTCAACTCATGTGTTGACAAATGGATAAATTCTGAAACTTCTTGGGTCTGTTGTATCGCTCGAACCACAGGGTTTAACTTTAAAATATCGGTCTGATTCCCCTCTAAATGAAAGGGGATGATTAAAGCCACAGCATCATTTTTATCTTTGGGGTAAGAGGTAAGTACCATCCCTTTGTCACTAAAACCTCGATTTAAAAAGTTAATGCTTTGAGGGACATAATAGGTATATTTTTTGTCAAGTTTGGCTCTCTGAAAAGTGGTGGTACATATTAAGGGGGAACTGTCATTTCCTGCTTCATCTGACAAAACAACCTCAAATGTTTCAAAATAAGATTCATGAGGATTGGTCAGGTCAATTTTTAACTCTTGGCTCGAATCTATTGTCCCATAAAACATACTCTCTATATAAACTTTAGCCCCTATCTCCCCTTGGACAATCAACTGTAAGTTTTTTTCAAGCAGATTAGAATACATCTTAACCGTTGGTTTTAGGGGAGGAGTTGTATCAACTTTTTTAATTGTAGGGGTGACAGTAGCAGATTTTTGAATGATAACCTCTTCTATCTCCTCAAACTCTTCTACAAATTCTTCCTCTACAATATCTACCTCATCTACCTCTGTATCATTTATCTCAAAAAAGACAACAGTACTATTTTGCTCTTTTCCCTCTTCATGACTACAGCCAATCAAAAAAGAAAACATCATCAAACCGAGAAATAAAGAGAGAACATTTTTCATCTGAAGCCTTTTATCTATTTTAGCAAAACAAACCAATAAGTAATGAAATACAACCATTAAAATCGGATAAATTGTCTATCTTAAACTCAATCCATACACTTTTTTTAAATACAATACTTCCATAACATATAAAAAAGGACTTATTATGAAAAAAACACTTATCTATTCGGCAATTATTTTAACAGCATTAACTTTTACAGGTTGTATTAGTAACACAGCTGGTGGAGCTTTAGCAGGTGCTGCTGCTGGTGGTGCGATTGGTGGTACAGTAGGAAATCATCGTGATGCAATGATTGGTGCAGCAGGGGGTGCAGTCGCTGGTGCGATAGTAGGTAGAGAGATGGACGATCATAATCGTAGATAGAATTTTATTTTATGAGGGAAGATTTTTTAGAGATATTCAGTTCAATCTAATTAATTTTGTCGCATAATACAAATGTAGACACCAAATGTTGTATGAATTGCATATTTATTATCGTTCACGGTTTGATGATTTACAGTAACGGTAGCCCTGATACCTTAGAAGGGCAACTTTAAAATCCCCCAAAACTATCTCTTAGATTATCAATATTTATTCCATCTTTTGGTAACATTACTCCATCTTTTTTATAAATTGGTTTATTAACATCTACATTACAATAAAGTCTACTAACTTTTTGAGTTCCTCTGCTTCGTTGTCTATCTTTTTCTATAGGAAACTGTGATATGACTACATATCTATCTTGACCTACCCTTCTCAATCCTACCAAATGATACATATATGGCTGACCCTTTGTTCCTATTCCACACTCTCGTACAAAAAGCAGGTCAAAGTCAAAATATTTTGAACAGTTAGCACTCTCATCATAGATTAAATCAGGTGATTGCAGTGTGTTTTTTAGCCAAGCGATTGATGCAATCTTATTTTTAAATGCTTTTTCATTCTCTCCATAATCTTGAAATTTCAGTACATCATATATTACTTTTTCATGAATTTTATTTTTTCTGATATAGCTATTCTTATTTTTAATATTAACAAGATGAAAAAGGTTCTCAATATTTATATTTACATCTATATTCAAATCAATTGTAGGAATTTTTACTTTTATATTATTTCTAAAATTTTGCATAAAATAGAGCAATAGAGCTTTGTAATTAAAGAGTTTATAGTCAAGAAAATATGGTGGTTCACTCTTTTCTATAATTTGAGAAAGTATACTATCTAACTCGTATCTTATTCTATTTATTTCATTTACATCTGATGCTACATCTTGTAAGTGAATGATATACTCTTTTGCTACCCTTTGTAGTTCTAATATATTCGTGGACATTTTTCCCCTTTTCTAAAATGAGATGATTTTACTCCAAATAGGCTTTAGTGACTGTAAATTTTAGTATCTATACCTCAAAATCCAATAAATTCAACCTCATAAACTTTAAATTATTCAAATTATATTTCTCTAAAAATAACTCAAATAATTTTTCATCTGCTCGTATTGAAATCTTTAGCTTTTTCTCCTCTTCCAAAATCTCTTCAAATCCTTGTTCATCGTTTAACTCTTCTGCTTTTATGGCTCTCTTTTGTAAATCAACTATCTGCCCTATTACCTCATTTAGTACATCTCCCACCTCATTTTTTATCTCTTTATAATATTTTAAAACCTCTTTTGGTGCAATAGTAACCAACTCCATTGGAGTTTTTGAGATATTTTGACTATCCAATATCATCATAGCTTGAATAAAAAACGAAGATTCAAAATCAGGAACAAAACTATCTAAAACAGTTTTGGATAAATCGACTTTGATATAAAAGTCATCAATCTTATCATAAGCCATTACTGCTCTATCCCATCTATTTTGATATTCGTTCAAAAAAAGACCTCTATGCACCTCTTCGGCTCTCTTTTTGTCAATACCTTTTTTCATTAAAAGTTGTCCCAACTCAAAATCTGCTTTTGCCACATAAGGGATTACAACATAGAGGTCTTTAATTTTTCGCAGTTGTTTAAATCGTTGCATAAAAATCTTCTCTCGCTTCTCTTTTGGGTGTTTCAATACCTTTCCAAGCATTTTACTAATACTCTGTTCTGTCTCTTTTTGCTCTTTAAACTCTTTGATTCTCTTTTTAAAATAGGCACTTGTAACAAACTCCTCTAATTCAAAAAGATATGGCTCAAAAATTTTACTTTGACTTATAATTTTATATATGAGTTTAGAGTAATCTCTATCATTATCCTGTTGTAGACTCTTTTTTAAATTCAAAAAAAGCTTTTTGTGCTGTTTTTTCTCTGTTTTTGAGATAAGTAGATGTGCAAGAGTAGAAGGAGTCGTTTTTTCTAAAATAAAATCCTCTCTACTCTCATCATAACCATCAATAGCACTATAGGCATCTAAAATAACTTTCTCTTTGATTTCGCTATTGCGTGTGGATTGTATTTGATATAGAGAATTGATGTGTTGTTGCATCTCCTCTTTTATGTAATAGCTATATTCTTCTCTTATTTCATTTTTTTGTTGAGGGCTAACTCTTTTTAAGAGTTGCATTGATAAATTACTATTTATTCTAAATAATTTGGAAAAATGTTGAATAATAATTTTCCTTTGAAGTTGTTGATTATTCGTGTTTAATTTTTCAATAGCTTCATAAGGATTGATAATAAAAAGTTTATCAAAGTGTTCAAAAAAAACTTTTGATAAATTTTTGTTAAAATTCTTATTTTTAATCGTTTGAATATATTTAAAGGTTATGTCAACTTGTAAAGTTCTGTCAGAAATAGAATTTAAAAATTCAAAAATCCAACTATTGTCTTTATCATTAGATTCTATTTTTTGAATGAGTTTATTTCTAATTTTATCTTTTAAATTCTTATCTGAAATATCATATAATATTTCAATAATATTATATTCATCAAATTTTTCCACTAAAGTAGTATAAGAATTTTTTATAGCCTTATTTTTTAACTCTTTATCTGATATAGATTTTAAAAGATTAAAAACCTCATTATCACTAAATTTTTTTAATATGTTAGAAAAGTATCTACTTATAATTTTCTCTTTCAAAATTCTATTTGAAATAAAATCTAAATACTCAACCATTTCAACATTACTATATATATTAATATATCGTATTTCTATCTTTTTTCTTAAACTACTATCTTTAATAGATTTTAAAAATTTAAAAATTTCATTAATTGATTTTTTTTCTCCTATTTTATTGACAAGTTTATCTATAATTTTATCTTTTAACGTATAATTTGATATAGAATACAATAATTCTAAAATAGTATTTTCATGAAAAACATTTAATATGTTTTTTAAAAATTTATTTATAATATTTTCTTTTAATTCTTTATTTGAAATATAGTTTAATAACTCAATAGTTTTATCTTTATCAAGTTTATCTAAAAGTTTTCCAAAATATTTAGCTACTATCTTCTCTTTTAAATCTCTTGTATAAATTAAATTTAGAACATAAAGAATACTATCTTTTTTAAACTTATCAATGATAATACTAAAAAAGATTAAGATTATTTCTTCTTGTTCATCTTTATTTGAAATGGAGTCTAATATATTTAAAGCTTTATCTTCTTTGGCTTGGTCTATTTTTTCTAAAATTTTTTGAATTAATACATTATTTTTTATAAGAGTATCTAAAGAAATATGAAAAATTTTATCATCATTAGTATATTCTAGGAGAAGCTTTCTTTGCAAAGGAATATTAGAAATGGATGTTATAAGTTTCATCATTCTCATTACATTAAATTGATTTTTAATTCTTTTAAAATGTTTAATAATCAGCTTATTTTTACTATCCATATTAGGGATGAAATCTAAAAGTTCAAATACTTTTTTATCATATATATATTTGTCTTTTATATCATGAATACAGTCTTTAATTAGCTCTTTTTTTAAACTATTACTCGAAATAGATTCAAATAATTCCAGAGATTGGCTTTTATTAAAATTATCTACTATCTCTCTAAAAAAATAGACTATAGTTTTATCTTTTAACTCTTTATTTGTAATAGATTCCAGTACTTCAAGAGCTATATCTTTATCAAAATAATACAATATTAGTCCAAAGGATTTAAATATCGTTTTATCTTTTAATTCTTCATCTGTAACAGATTCTAATACTTTAAGGGCTATATCTTTATCAAAATTATGCAATATTGGTTCGAAGGATTTAAATATTGTTTTACTTTTTAATTTTTTATTCGAGATAGAATATAAAAGTTCAATTTGATTTTTTTCAAAATGTATATCGTTGATAATTTCATTATATACTCTAGCAATAGCCTTCTCTTTTATCTCTTTATCTGTAATAGTATCTAAAAAAAAATTCAATCTTTTAAGAAGCCTTCTTAAAGAAATTTTTCCATATCTTTTATCTTCATATTCTATTAGAGCTAAAAGTTCATCTAAGGAAAGCTCTTTCAATTCTTCATCTGTCAAAATCAAAAACCTCTCTCAATTTCATTTGATATGATTCATCAAGCTGTTCATAAACCTCCAAAAACCCCTCATCAATCCAAAAATTCAAAACCAAAATATCCACCAAAATATCTCTCTGCTCATCACTAAAATCATTCTCCCAATTATCAAATTTACTCTTGAATTCCTCTATATGTCCTGCTCTATTTATATCACTACATATCCGTATAAAGGTTTGCAAATTGGCACGGTTATACATCTCATAATAACGCATTGTCTTTTGGTGGTCTCCAATTAGCCTAGAAAGTTTATAAGAATAAGCGATAATCTCAGTGTTCTCCTTGTCTCCAATCTTCTCAAATATCTTTAAAAACTCAGATACATCCTGTTTCATTTTTTGAGTTAGACTGATAGATTGAGAACTCTCTTTTTGAGTATTGTAGGTAACAATAGAAGATAAACAGTAGTTATAAAAAATATGAAAAAAGCTCTTTTCCATAAATCGTTGGAGATGTTCAGAGTCCTGTTTGGCTAATACTGATTGTATAATCTCTTGAAGTGCTTCATTAAAATCACAATCACTTTTGAGTGTAAATATAAAAGAGAAAAGATGGTCTAACTTTTCATAATAGTTTGAGTCTTTGAAAAAGAGTTTTAGGTCTCTATCTGTTTGGTTTGGTAATAAATCAGCAATATAACTATCTGTATCAAACATAGATATATCCTCTTGCTCTTTGATATAGTATTGAAAAATTGCATCTTTAGCAGATAGATGATAAAAGAGATAGTAGTCGTTCTCATGCTCTTTTAAAAACATCTCTATTTCAGAGAAATATTTATGCTCAAAGGCTATCTTGTCAACATCATCCCTTTTAAAAATATGATAAAGTTCATTGAGACTTGCTCCATAGTTGGAGAAATAAATAGCAATAAGTATCTTTCTACTCAATGGATGAATATCGGTAAAAGTCTGAATATAGTAGTTCTCTAGCTTAGGTGGTAACTCCTCTACCCACTCTTGTAATCGCTCAATATAGTTCGTATGTGTTCCTAGCGATTTCTCCTCTAGCATTCGGCTAATATAATAGATATAAATAGGGAGTGATTCAGATTTTTCAATAATTGTATTGATAATTTTACGATGGAGAGTACTATTATTTGCAATCTCTCGTGGTAGCATCTCCAAGACTAAAGATTTGGTCTCATCTGAGCTTAAACTTCCCAATTCGAGTGAATATCCTCTCTGTTCAACCCCTTTTTGATTGTAGATTTTAAAACTTTTTAAATTGGATGTGATTTCTATCAGTGTACGAAGAACATTATTATAGGGGCGAGAGGTTAAAACAAGATGGATATTATTACTCTGCTTGACCTCATGCAATTGTATATCATGTAAAAACTTTACCACATTATCAAACTCATCCAATCCATCAATAATAAGAAAAAGAGTTTTTTTTGAATTTGATTTTTCGACTAGCTCAAATAGCTCTGTAATGGTACTCTTGTTTCTATCTTTTTTGGCAATCGTTATATGTTTTTCCAAATACTTTTTTAGACTCTCTGTAAACTTTTTTAGCTCATTATCACTATTTTGGTTTTTAATAGCATAGAAGAGATACGATATATCACTCTCTTTCTCCTCATCAATCATCGCTTGAAGCTGTGTTACAAAAGCCGATTTACCAATCCCTGCTTTTCCCGTAATAATCGAAAGTGTATTGGAGTGATAGTTGTCAATAATATGCGTTTTTATCTTTTTTAACTCTTCTCTTCTTCCCACAAAAACAGTACTAAGCTCTTTGTACTTCTCACGATTGGAGTAGTTTATCTCCTCATTTAACTTTTTAGACGATTTCTGAAGTGTCCCTATCTCCCACTCATTCTCTTTGGTTTTAAGGGTAAAGGGGTGATTGGCTACATAGTCAAGATATTGAGCCTCTGAATTACTAAGCCGATTGACAAAATAGAGCTTTGGATGATTTTTACAATTATATAGATTACAGTAACTATAAACCAACATAGGAGATAAAAAATACTCATTTTGATTGTCTATCATAATGATTTTTTTGTACCTATCATCATACTCATCAAGATAAAAATCCAAACCTTTTAGATTGATAACTTTATCCACAACTTCCTCTAACTCTTTAAGCAAAATATCTAAATTGTCAAATACTTTCTGAAAAAGTTGACTATCATCCTCTTTAATAATAGCACTATGCCCTTTAAAAATATTTCTAAACTCTACCCCATAAAGAAAGAGATTGTCTATTCCCTCTGTAGCCTTTTTGGTTTTGGTTAAAAATGATTTTATTTCCACCTTTTCAGACCTGTCTTCCAAGATACTCACAGGTAATTCCAACGAAATATTTGTACTTATTCCAAAAATCTCTTGAAGCTCTCTAAAAAGTTTATCACTAGTACTAAATTTCTCTTTGGTATTCCATAGTGTTAAATAGTATTTACCTAAAGTTAGGTCTTGTAGCGTTTTAGTTATCTCTATATATCTTGAAAAATCTATTTTATTAATAACAGAGAGAGTAAGTATAGTAATAAATTTGGTAGAAGCTTCAATAATAGAAATCCCTCTACTCAACTTATTATTATAATTCTCTTCTTGGATGTAATCTTGTTTGAGTGGCTCTAGTAGTAGTTCTTTTATCCCTATCTTTTTCATAAGTAAAGTATATCACAAGAGTAAACTTTATATACTCATTTTATAAAATTAAAATTGAAACATCAAAAAAATCTTATTTTTTCCTCTACGAAAAATCCAAGCAATCCCTCTTCAAAATCGAAGGCTTCTACTCAATGCCAATGACTTAAGGATTTTAAATTCCAAATTTATCGCGTAGGGTCGATTTATCGACCATAAAATAGGCATTTTTTTCAATTCGTGGTCGATAAATCGACCCTACAGAATTCAAATTTTTCTTAATTCATTGGCATTCGCTTCAGCTCCGAACAAGACGAGGCTAAAGCCGTCGTTTCCTAGTTTAGCAAGAACTCTAATCTTCTTAATCATTATTATAATGTCTATACTTTTTCAATCCCTTATCTTCACAAATAAAAGATAAATCCTCGGTTTGATACGTTTTTTTATACTCTGCATAAACAGCATCACAATCCTCCTCATTATAGTGGTTTATAATGACCAATTTTTTTTGCTTTAAAAATGATTTTGTACCCTCTGTATCCCACCAATTTTTATTGCTTGATGAAGATTCATAGAGAACACCTTCAAAATCATTAAACCCATCTACACTATTTTTTGCCATACACTTCATCCCTCTTTCATGTGCATAGTTACAGAGTTCATTGATATACGCTTTTCCTTCTGCTACAGTAGCTTCAAGATTGTACTCTTCTCTTGTCTCTTCGGTAAGCCAATCCATATTATCAAACTCTACCCAATCCAAACCCCAATCTGCCATCTTATCTATACGTCTCTCCATAATGGCTTTTAACTCAGGGGTAATTTTACTTATATAAAACTCATCTGACCACTCTGCCCACGCTTTAGTAGCTAAATATGGTTTAAGCTCTGAAAAGTCATCTCTATACTCCTCCCCTGTACCTGCTGAGATATATCCTCCAACTTCATTAGTTTTTAATTTGATATCTGAAATTTTAGAGACTACACCTTCGTTAAAAGGGTCAACTAAAACATAGGCATAGTTGGCTTGATTTAAAATTTCATCTATGGTATCAGGTTCATAATTCTCTTGATAGGCTTGATTAAATACTGCTTTTGCCATTACTTTTGATACTGTATATTTTGGTGCCGTTATTTCCACATTGAATCCATCACCTTTTTTTTCTAAAATATCAATAACAATACCTACTTTTGAATCAACAAATCTTTCACCTGCTATCCATTCTGTGGACTCCATACTAGGATAAACTTTATCCAGTTCAGTACTAAGTAAAAAAGTTATACCATAATCCATTTCTATTTTTCGTATCAATACAAACGGTTCATCTGATCCTCCATAGGATACGTTATCATATTTAATCAAATCAAAAGCTTCAACGGTATAAACAGTATTATGTTTTAACCTTAAAACTGCAACCAAAGGTTTAGAAATATTCATCTCTTGGTGAGGATGGAGATAAACTGTTTTCCCTTTTGAAAAATCTATATTTTTAGAGTCTAATACTTGATTTTCATTAAAGAGTTCCAATTGCCATTTATGATAAGCTGTTATACCTCTTGGCCAAATATACGGATTATCAACATTTTGCCATTCCCCTCTTCCCATTACAGAATAGTAATCTTCATAATTTTCATTATCATTAAATGCTGTTTCATTTGTTGAATGTTCTAAGCCATATCCATGACCCATCTCATGGGCAATAACATCAGGCTCATAGCTATTGAGATGAGTTATTTTAAAAGTATTATTATTTAAATCAATACTAGCACCTCCTGTACTAGCACCATTAGAGGGATTCTCTTTATAAAAGATATTTAAGCCATAATAACCTATTGTTTCAATCTTATTCTCTTTTATTATGTTTATTAAATCAGCATCCACTTCAGCTGTTAAAACTTCTTTCCCAAACACATCTAAATACTCTTTTCTATTTTTAGGAAGAGTATAAATTTTAGGCAATGTTTTTGTTCCAGAAATATCTATTTTCCCATTAGAAACCCATTTCCAATAATCTTCAAGCCCTGGAAATTTATTGGAAAAGAAAGATTCAATAAGTTTAGGTGTATATCCCATATCTCCATCATCTTTAAACTTTAATAATATATTTAACCAAGGTTTTTGTAGTTTATGAATAACATTAACATATCGTACAACCTCTATCGCTTGGTTTCCTGCAAAATCTTCTACATTATAATGAACCCTATAACTTCCCAAAGTTGCACTATCTACTGAGCCACTTATCACTATGCTCTTTGTTATATTCCCATCTATATCATCTGTCCCACTTGCCCCCTGTTCTATATAGGGAGTGTTTTGAACCAACGTTATATTTGAATCTCCAATAAGCTCAATAATTGGTTTCGTTGTATCAAAAGTCTCATTTTCAATTATATGAATGATTCTTCTCTCTTCTTTGGCACTATTTCCTGCTGAGTCTTTTACATTATAACGAACCACATAAGTTCCAATCCTTGCACTATTTACAGAACCACTTATAAGAATATTTTTTGTAATATTCCCATCTATATCATCACTTGCACTTGCCCCCTCTTCTATATAACTAGAACCTTCTATTAGTGTTATGCTAGAATCTCCAATGAGTTGAATCGTTGGCTTAATCGTATCTATTATGGGCGTAGGTGAAGGAGTGGGCGTAGTAGATGGTATAGGAGTAACTGAGGGAGGTGGATTAGAGGCTTTATCTTCATCACAAGCTTGAAAAAGCATGGTTAGAAAAAGACTTATTAGTAAAATATTTAAACGCATGAGAATTCCTTTTAATATTTTACAATATCTAAATTTATTTTAAATAATAATTTTAATATTTGTATTTAAAAAGTTATACTATCGCAGTTACGGTTGTTCCCATTAAGGTGACCCTAATCCCCTATTGATTTCTATAACCAATAGATATAATCTTCAAAAATATCTATAACTTCATCAACTCTATCGACAATAGGATGGGATATTTTTGTAAACCTCTTTACGGTATTTACAAACAATTTGAGTTGATAGAGAGATTGATCAGCTAAAAATTTTGTTGGTTCTAAATCTTCCAATATAGTCTCAATCTCTCTAACTTCAATAGAATTATTAAGTAATAGATAAAATTCAAAATTACTAATAGTTGCATAATAGTTTGCCTCTTTATCTGCTACTTTAGCTTTTTTTATAGAGGCTTGAGTAGATTTATAAATTTTCTCTACATTATATTTTTTACTCTCTTGATTATCTTCAAAAAGAATATCAAGAATCTTTATCATATGTATTAAATTAATAGCAGGATAGTAGTGATATGTCTTTTTATCATTATAGATATCATAGTAATATTTTATACAATTTTTCAATATTGTATAAAGATGATTTTTTGAGATATTTCTCTTTTTTAATTCATTTACTCTAAAAGAGGTAATTATCATGGTGCTGATGTAAACTCTATTCTCCTTAGAATTTTCGACTATACTGGTCAATAGGTAAAAAATCTCTTCATAGCTAGACTCTTCAATATTTATCAATACATTGACCTCTTTAATCTTTATATCAATCCTATCTCTATGATGACGAGAGAGAGAGGGGAGTAACGTATCATTTAGAAAAGTATAAAATCCTTTGTTGTAGATAATTGGCAAAGCTTCAAGTAAAAAAGCTTGATTCTCCTCCTTTTTTAAAAACAACTCTCTGTTCTCAGCCAATACCTTCTCTACCACCTCATTTACTTCACCCTCTATATATTTAAGAAATAACTCCTGCTCTTTAATAATGGGTTTTTCAATAGGTTTTAGGGGAGACTCTATAATAAAATTATTGATAGGCTTTCTATCTTTCTTTTCTAAAAACTCTCTAATTCTTTGAGGAATAATCTCTCTCTGCTTCTCCTCAGGAAGATTCCAAATGTAGGAACTAAATTTTAACTGTTCTTGAATGGACTGCCTAATCGTGTCTTTTGTAATTTTCTCAACATGTTGCGTATGCCATTGATACCAACACTTTTTATATTTATCCCACTCCTCATTTGGGACAAGTATATGAAAAATCTCTCTCTCCATCCCATTTTAATCCTTGTTCTACCAATTCATTCATAATAAAATTTAAGAGTTGTGTATGGGGCATAGGTTGTGTGGTTTTAATTTTTTCTATATATTGCCTAAATAGAGACTCTGACATATTAATTTCTCTCTTTAACTGTTCTAAAACTTTGCTATTATCCTTTTGAATTTTTTTAGGAAGTCTATTTTTAATCTTATTAAAAGTCTCTCTATTTAACTCCTCTTTTACAATAAAATTTATTATCTGTTTATCTGTCATTATAACCCCTTTTATCTAGTTAAATTATAATTTATTATCAAATATTTTTGAATATTATAACCAATAAATAGCTCACTACTGTTACTTTTTGGATAGATAAATTATTTTTTGTTCTAAGGTAGTAGGTTGTCTAAATTTTCTAAAATGTCTAAAATGTCTAAATTTTACTCATATAATTCCAACATCACACTATCTCGTGATAAATAGAAGAAAAGGATAAACAGATGAAAATAAAAACAATAAAAATAATTATAGGACTAAGTTTACTCACCTCTACGGCGTTATATGCAGGAGATTTTGAGACATATATCAAAAAGTATGAACCAGAAGCATATAAAACCCTTAAAGAGAAAGGTGTTGATTTAAAAGAGTTAGAGACAATCTCTAAAAATGAGGAAAGTAAGCAAGAGGTAGCTCCTGGGGTAAAAAATAATTCACCAGCAACACAAAATATCAAGACCTTGCGTGAAAATTGTCAACTGTATGGAGAGGGGGTATTTCTTGAGAACCGATATGTAGCGACTTGTATCAGTGGAGATGGAACTTTAGGTAATGGACGTTATAAGTTGGGACTAACCTTTAATCCAAGAGGAACAGGAACAGTAACCACTCCTGACTATTTGCAACCTGGAACACCACATGAGTACTTCTCTATCTACTCTGCTAGAGAGGGGCTACTCTATACCAACAATAATAGAAATGGAGGAAAATATACCCCACCATTAGACCAAATTCCTACAAGAGTTAGAGCATTAAGAAGAGGGATAGATTCAATGCCTGAGGGGGGAGCATTGGCATACTCCTATATTGAAAAACCAAGGCTAGAAATCATACAGAAGTACACACTCGATCCAAACTCTAGAGAGCTTATTGTACGTGTAGAGATTCAAAATTTAGGAGAAGAGATTAGAGATTTATACTATGCAAGAGGTATTGACCCAGACCAAGACATAGACCTAGAGCTAGACGATTATGGCACGTTTCGGACATGGAACAGAAGAGGTGGATACTTTGGTCATTTACCCATTTTATCTAAAAATATTGCACAAGCAGTTGGATGCAGAACTCAACTCGCTATTGGAATTTACTCTGTAGACCCTATAGCTCATAATACCTGTGTTAGTCGTAATTGGACAACCCATCCAATAGATATATACCGTAGTCAAAATAGTTGTGCGAGTGCTCAATATTCAGACCAAATGAGTTATTCTGATTATACCATTAATATGGCCTTTAGAGTAGGAACACTCAAAACAAAAGAGAAAAAAGTCTTTTCATTTAAATATCTTCTTGAGCAAAAAAGAAATAATCAAACGAGAATAAAATAATAAAAAATATAAAAGAAAATAGGAGAGTAATAGATTCTGTGTCAACATCTAAATTATCCTCCTCCCCTGCAATCTCTCCTTAAGATGAATATTAAGATGAGAGATTGTAAGCGACCAATTCCAAATAGGGATCGTCCATTTGTTCTTACTGTTTATCTCTTTCATATTGGTTACATTCTCAAATAAAGTGCTTAAATCTTCCTCTTTCTTTATCATCTTGATAATGTTCAACTATATATGAGTTTTTTAAGTAAATTGGGACGGGCTACTTTAAAGTAAATATCCATTATTAACAGAAGGAACATGAAGTATAGGAGAATATCTACTTCAAGAAAGAGAAGTTAGCCTAGTTCCCTTTTATTTTGTATGAGAAACAAACTTATTCATTCTGCTCTAAACTTTACAGAATGTGTCATGAGTAACACAGCTGGAGGTACATTAGCAGGTGCAATTATTGGTAGATCATAACCGTAGATAAAAACTACCTAAAAAGAGATGAGTAACTTTACTCATCTCTATAAACTTTAATTCAACTTTACTACCAATTCATCTAATCTTTCATCTATCTTTTTTATTTTAGTTTCATTATCATAATTTTTATGTGCCTGTTTAGATAATTTAGATAACTCTATATGCAATAATTTTTCTCCATCATATTTTGGAATATTTATCTGTGGTCTTATTTTAAAAGAACGAGAATCCGATGAGTTTATAATATATCTATTGGTTAAAGGAGCATTCATAACAGCACAGATAAAATGAGCTTCATCTAAAGTTATAAAACGACCTGTATCATCTTGACAAATTGAGACAGCATGATTTTGAAATTGAGGTCTTTTTTTCTCGCCCCATGGTGTACCAATTTTTGAAACAACGGCTGATACCCATTTTGTATTGTCTCTAAATACCACATAATTGTCAGCAAAACTATAATCTCCAACTCTTGCCAAAGCATAGAATTCATTCTTATTTTTTTCTCCTATAATTTTTGAAGTATAATCTGACTGTTCATTAATAACTTTTTTAAATTTATTAAAATACTGACTAAGTAATTTAGACTCTTTTAATAACTCTTTTGCAGATATAGGACTTCTTGTATTCTCTTTTTTATAAGGAAATGGCACTAAAAACTTTGACTCTTCTATATGAAATCTTTTTATATCAACCCCTTTAATTAAGGGATGAAGATATTTAGTTTCCAATAAAAAAGTCTGTTGAGGAATTTTATATTTTGATTTATTATTTTGAAAATTTTTAACAAAAATCTTATCTTCAAAGGACATTGGCATCTTTGTATCTACTTCCAATAGATATAACTCTTGAGGATAAAACTCAACACCCTCTCTTCCTCTATATTTAGTACTACCTGATATTTTACTAAAACGCTGAAGCTCTTTTTCATCTGTTGCATAAGAGAATATAGTGTTATCTCTATTTACCTGCCCTATCAACTGATTAGAAGTAATAAATAGATGAGATACTTTTTCATACTCATTAATATTTTTATATCGTTCAAGCGTCTCTCTACTTGATTTAATATAGTGCTTTGAAACTATCCCTTTTTGATAACACACCTCTTTATCAGAAAAAAAGTATGTTAAAAATTTCTGCTGAACAGGTTTAAATGGATGTCCTGATTTAGTCCAATCATATACCTCTTGTAGATATAATCTTTTATCATTATCCAAATTAAACTCTCTAAATCCTTCATAGGTTTGCTGAAAAATCAAAGTTTGTGGCATTAGAAATGCTAAAACACCATCCTCTTTTAACCAGTTTTGAGCTGATACATTTGAGATTAACGCACAAATATTAAGATTTATCCCTCCTGTTCTCCCATCTCCTGAAAAAAGATGTCTGTCGATACATAAATCTTTAATTCTATCTCTATACCCAGCAGGTAAATTTTTCCAATCTATCCAAGGAGGATTACCAACTATAATATCAAAGTAGCCTAGGTTTGCTGTTGTTAAAAAATTGGTAATAATCCGAACCCATATACCATTCCAATCATTTTTTTCCAACTCAACCAATTTTAGAGCCAACGATTGAAGATTTAAAACTATAATTTTACTCTGCTCCTCTTTAGGTGTTATATCAAGAAGCTTATTCACTATCTCCTGTTCATCTAAATTATGAACATCATCCTCTATACTTGTCATTGTTTTTGAAAACAGTTCTGCATCACGAACAATACTTTTAGGCAAAAAGATTTCTATCTCTCCTTGAATGGTTTGAATCTGATAAGAGAGACAGGGTATATCATCAATATTTTCTTCTGATGGAACATAAGAAGAGTCTCCTAAATAAACAGGTATTTCAAAAGAATCATTGTCCGAAATCAAAGGGGAGATATTTATAAAATAGTTTATTCTTGCTGTTAAAACAGCCAAAGGATTTAAATCTATCCCTTTTACTCTACTCAATACAGAAGATAATCTTTTCTCTTTACTTTCACCTTTTGTCTCCTCTAATACCTTTTTTATTAAAATTGTAAGAAAAGTACCTGAACCTGAACAGGGGTCAAGTCCCTTCCACTCTTTAGTTTTTGATTTCTTAATAGATTCTGTAATTAAATTATCTGCCAACCAAGGTGGTGTATAAAATTCACCCAAAGAGTGTCGAACTTTATCAGGGATAATATGCATAAACAAATCTTTAAATAAATCATTTGCATTATCAGCATTATCAAAAATAGCTTTATCTTCGTAAGGTGTTAAAACTCCGAAGATTTTTTTAACAATATTACCTATATTATCATTCCATTGTTCACTGCTACTATACCATGCAAAAAAATCTCCTTCGAGGAGGTTTCCTATCCCTAAATTTCTAAAAATTGCACCCTCTTCTAATTCATTCATCTGAAATTGAAGAGAGTCATTATCGGTTGTAGCCAATATATGAAAATCAATTAAAGATTTATCAAATCGTATTTTACTAATAACTTTATAGGCAATTATCTTAATAATAATTGCATAAGTCGTTTGGAGGGCATAAAGAGCTAAATACTCATCATCTTGCTCTTTAAATTTATCATCAACAATCAATTCAAGAGAAGTACGTCTCTCTTTTACTGCTGTCTGTTTAGACTTATCATCATGAGCCAAACGAAAAAGCTCTTTCCACTCTTTAAACAACATAATTGATTTTGCAGTAGGATTGTTTTTTAGTGTATGATAAAGAGTTAACGTAAGTGATTTTGAAATATTATTCTCTTGTGGTTCACAAAAATCTTTAACCAAATTTTCTGAACTTAATGAAACTTTTTCAAGTAATACAATATTCTTTATTAATAAATCCAGATGCTTGTAACTTAAAGTTTCATAAGCACTATAATAGTGCTTCCCATGTTCCATATTGATAATTTGACATTTTGTTCCATCGGTAACAATTCCTAAAAAGTCACTATTATATTCATCAAATAGTCCATCTAAATATTCACCAATCTGTTTAGATGCAGATTCCATCTGTTTCTCATTTTTAAGAGTTAATGGTTTTTTAAACTCTATTATTAAAGCACCTATTTTACTATCAATTCTCCCTTTAGATATATGTCTTTGGGTGTTAACCCCTCTCTCTTTTTGGGGATAATATTTTAGTCCAAGAACCTCTTTTATAAATGAAAATAATTCTAACTCAAATATTGATACAACTGAGGCTTCACTCTCTGCTAACTTTGCACCTTGGGTAATGTTTTTACGAACTTCTTTTAGGGCATCTTTATATTCAGATGTATTAATAATATATTCTAATTGTTTTCTTTTTAATAAATCTAGTTTTTTCATTTATATCCTTAAAAATATTTATATTATATTATAATAATGTATACTGATTCACTAAAATATGTCAAATTGTCATAATATCTTTACTTTTTATCTAAAAACTTTAAATAAACTCTTTCCCCCCCTACAAAAACACCCCATTCCCCCCATAAAAAACCACAACATACCCAGTACATATCAACACAAAAAATCCAAGCAATCCCATCACCATTTTATAGGATTTAAACTCTTTTT
>Ga0256824_10000190_pt1 | contig 22235 bp, 16 predicted proteins | sample CV67metaG_FD_191570 | JGI IMG/M metagenome (GOLD analysis project Ga0256824, IMG submission 191570) | Hydrothermal vent microbial communities from East Pacific Rise, Pacific Ocean - CV67 | ecosystem: Environmental > Aquatic > Marine > Hydrothermal vents | place: Pacific Ocean: East Pacific Rise...
ATTCACCAGAAAAAATTTGAGATGTTAACCCTTTGGTTTTTATCTCTATTTTTCTAACTTTTCGTATGAGGTCTTTTGTATTGATGTTAAGTTTTTTAATTTATTAGTTATGTAATTATTTTATTTAAGTAGTCGATTGTATTCCCTATTTATTAGATAGTTTTAAACTACTGTAATTGTTATGTTGATTAGTTTTATAAAGTATGAATAAAACTGTATCGAGAAATAAGTTACGGTACTTGAACTATTTCCATTATTTTTTTAACAATATCTGCTTGTGTTATATCTTCAGCTTCAGCTTCATACGTTAAGCCTATTCTATGTTGTAATACATCAGGGCAAATTGCTCTTACATCTTCAGGTGTTACAAAACCTCTACGATTAATAAATGCGTATGCTTTTGCTGCTAAAGCTAAATTAATTGACGCTCTTGGTGATGCACCAAACCCAATTAAAAACTCAAGGTCATTTAAACCATAATCTTTAGGGTTACGAGTAGCAAATACTAAATCAATTATATATTGCTCAATTTTTTCGTCTAAATATACTTCTTTAACTAATTCCTTTGCTTTTATTATTTGATCTAAAGACACAACTGTTGATGCTTTTGGAAACCCACCAGGTGTAATACTTTGTCTAACAATTTTCTTTTCATCTTCTTTAGACGGATAACCTAAAGTTACTTTAAGCATAAATCTGTCAATTTGCGCTTCGGGTAAAGGATACGTTCCTTCTTGTTCAATTGGGTTTTGAGTAGCTAATACTAAAAACGGAACAGGTAGTTTAAATGTTGTTTCACCAATAGTTACTTGACGTTCTTGCATGGCTTCTAATAAAGCAGACTGTACTTTTGCAGGTGCTCTATTAATTTCATCAGCTAAAACAAAGTTGGCGAAAATCGGTCCTTTTTTAACATGGAATTCTTCTTTTTTCTGACTGTACATCATTGTTCCTACTACATCTGCAGGTAATAAATCAGGTGTGAATTGAATTCTACTAAATTGACCACCAATTGTGTCCGACAACGTATTAATGGCTAACGTTTTTGCTAAACCAGGTACACCTTCTAATAAAACGTGACCGTTGGCTAACAATCCAATCAATAATCTATCAATCATATACTCTTGACCAACAATTACTTTTCTAATTTCAGCTTTCATTAAATCTAAAAAATTGCTTTCACGCTCAATTTTAGCATTTAATTCTTGGATTGAAAATCCTGTTGTGTTTGTTGTAGTTTCTTCCATTAAACAAATGTTTTAAGTATTCTGTACAAAAATAATAAGCACTTTATTAGTATGAAAGCTTTTGTGTGTTAAGATTTGTTAAGAAATTAGTGTAAAGAATAAGGGGTATTCAAGTAATCTGCTTTTAATATCCATACTTGAATGAAGAATTCTTGTGATTTCAATAATATCGTCACTTATTACCCTGCAGAATATAATGTGTTTTTTGTGTTAATTCCAAATATTTGATAAATCTATAAGAGCTTTTTAGTAAAACTAAGTTTAGCCATTTTCAATTTGTTAGCCTTTAATGATTTTAAATGTAGTTCCGAATCAAAATCAGTGATGATTCCGCTATCTACAACCTTCTTGAATGGAATTTTTCAGACAATTACTTTACTCTTCCTCTAAAAATATAAGTCCTGCTCTAATTACTTTACTTACGTTTTTAAATTGACTTTGAACAAATTGGTCAAAATAATTACCTAATGATATTGAAGTGTTTTTGTTAATTTTTAACGATTTATCACAAAAACACCAATGTTTGGTATAAGATACAATTAGAATTTAAAAGTATACACTATCTAACCGTTTTTCGTCTCTTTTTTTCTTTAACAATCAATCCTAATTCACGTCCCATTTGACCAGCTACGGAGGTGTTTTCTTCTGCTCTACGAATTAAGTATGGCATTACTTCTTCAATAGGTCCGTAAGGAACATATTTAGCAACATTATAACCATTGTGGGCTACGTTGAACGAAATATGGTCACTCATTCCTAATAATTGAGCAAAGTAAATTCGTTTGTCTGTTTTATTAATAGAATTATCGCTAATTAATTGAGCTAACTTGGCCGAACTGTCTTCGTTATGAGTTCCTGCACAAAAAGAAATTTCATTTAGGTTGTCAATGCAATATTTCACAGCATCATCATAACATTTATCAGTGTCAGGTTTAGTTGCATTGATTGGATCTGTGTAGTTCATTTCTTGCGCTCTTGCACGTTCTTTTTCCATATAAGCACCACGCACTATTTTCATTCCAATTTTATAACCGTTTGCTTTTGCAGTTTGATGTGATTTTTTTAAGAAATCTAATCTGTCATGTCGGTACATTTGAATGGTGTTATAAACAATAACCTCTTCTTTATTGTATTTTGCCATCATAGCGTTTACCATTCTATCAATTCCATCTTGAATCCAACTGTCTTCTGCGTCAATAAATAAGGGTACTTTAGATTCGTGAGCTGTTCTACAAATAGCATCAACACGTTGCATAGCTTTTGCTAATTCTACTTTATCGTTTTGGGACAATTCAGCAGTCACATCATTTGTGCGTTCTAATAAGTCAAAACGTGCAATGCCTGTAGGTTTAAAAACTGAAAAAGGAATATCTTCACATGTTTTAGCTTTAATAATGGTTCTAATGATTTCATCTTTTGATAAATCTAAATCTTCATTTGATGTTTTACCTTCAACAGAATAATCTAAAATAGTTCCAATGTTGAATTTACCTAAATCAGCTGTTTTCTGTTCACAATCTTTGATGGTTTCACCTCCGCAAAATTGTTTAAAAATAGTAGCTTTAATCATTCCCTTAATTGGTAAATGCAATTTAAAAGATATATCTGTAGCCACTTTTCCAAACTTAACTAACCAAGGTTTACTCATTAAATTAAATAATCTATAAGACCATTTTAAATCATTATCTGATTTCCCTCCAAAAGCAATTTCTGTATTATCAAAACTAAGCATACCTATTTGTAATTTTGGCAAATATAATTGTTTTCGTTTAGTATAGTTATGACTTGATGCCATATTTTAAAGATTTGATTTGAAATAGGATTCAAATAATAAAAGTAGATGTTATTGAATTGAATTTTTAAAAGATGGAAGTATTTAAGTGTATATGTTGAGCTTTCAAAGAATTTAGAGTAAAACATATAGTTTAAAATGGAATTGTTAAATATAAATTGTCAATTGTTAATTGAACACTTTATATTTGTAGTTATATGGGTAATACAATTCAACATCAAACAAGTCAATTAATTTTCGGATCTAATTTAGAAGATAATCTGAATCAAGTTTTAAAAGAAAACTATGCTGGCTGTAAAATTGTAATTATTACTGACGATACTGTGTTTGATTTATGGGTTGAGAATTTAATAACAAGTATTGAGGCACTTAACGGAGCTGAAATAATTCAATTACCGACAGGTGAAGAAAATAAAACCATTGAAATGTCCTATCAAGTATGGGAAACTTTAACTGATTATAAAATTGGGAGGCAAGATGTTATTTTAAATTTTGGAGGAGGAGTTATAACTGATATGGGTGGTTTTATAGCCTCAACTTATAAAAGAGGAATTGATTTTATTAATATACCAACCACTTTACTGTCTCAAGTAGATGCTTCAGTTGGTGGTAAAACAGGGGTGGATTTAGAAGGCTTTAAAAACCAAATTGGTGTATTTGCTTTACCAACTTACGTATTTATAGATTATAAGTATTTAAGCACACTACCTCAAGAACAATTAGTGTCTGGTTATGCCGAAATGTTGAAACATGGTTTAATTAGTAGTAAAATACATTGGACAAATTTAACCGAACTAAAAAAAATAACTGTTGAATCTATATCAAAATACATTTATGATTCGGTTACTATTAAACATCAAATTGTAACTGAAGATCCAACAGAAAAAGGAGTAAGAAAATCTTTAAATTTTGGACACACAATTGGACATGCATTTGAAAGTTTCTTATTAAATAATAATCAAACAATACCACATGGTTATGCTGTTGCTTGGGGGATGGTTGTAGAAGCAAAATTATCAGTAGTTAATGAATCTTTAACAGAATCTGATTGCTTGGTTATAACCCGATTTATCTCTAATGCTTATCCTAAATGTCCTTTAAAATCCGAATCAATACCAGAATTAATGGAATTGATGTTAAATGACAAAAAAAATAAAGGAAAAGGTATTAATTTTTCGTTGTTAAATGGGGTGGGGCAGTGTTTGATTAATTGTGAGGTTGAGGATGAATTTATAGAAAAAGTTTTAGCTGATTTTTTAAATGTTTAGTCTAAACGTAATTATGTTTTTGAATTAATTAAACGACTCACTTCATCAGCTTTGTCAACTATCATAAAGTGTTGACCTTTTTCAATTAATAAAGTACCATTTGTACTGGTTTGAGGAATTAATTTATCTTTTGAGCCTCCAATTTTAATTAGGTTATCAATTCTTGTTTCATTGTTCCATGTCAATATTTGGTTGACAGACCATTTTGTTAAACTTAAATCAGCATCATCCAAAATTGCTTTGAGTAATGATTTGTTTTTAGCTCCAAATATATAATTAGCAATAGGTTTTGGGATGTTAAAACAATATTTAGGTAAAAAATTAATAAATCTTAATCGACCTAAAATTTTATATATAAAGCGTAATTCGTTTTTTGTTTCAGCTGAGGATATTAGAATAGTGAAAGCAGGTTTTAATTGTTTTGAAATTTCTACAGCAATCATTCCTCCGAAACTTACGCCAATTATACCATAAGTTGATGAGGTGTCAATAGAATTAGATATCCTTTTTGAGTATTCAATTATTGTTTCATCCTTTTCTGGAACAATCCAATCTAAATGAATTACTTCATGTTTTAAATTTAAATAGCTAAAAACTCTTTTGTCAGCTCCTAAACCACTTATTGAATATAGTTTCATAGCTTTAAATATTGTCTACTGCTTAATCAATTTACCAGAATAATGTTCACCATCTATTAATAAAGAGTAAAAATAAACACCTGAACTTGCATTCTTGTGATTATTATTCTTTCCATTCCAAACAAATTCATGTTGACCTGATGGTAGTTTAGTATGATTCAAATTTTGAATTAGTTTACCTTGTAAATCATAAACGATTAAACTTACAAATGCTGAGTTGTTAAGGTTGAGATTTATAGTTGATTTTTCACTAAATGGATTAGGATATGCAGTGATGTCTCTATTTAATAGAGTATTGTTTTGAGTGGTTAAGAAAATTGTGGTTAAACTGTCTACGTTAATATGTTCGTCACCTGATTCATAAGCCATAAAGTGAAAATAGATTAAAAACATTTCATCTGATGTGTTTAAGCCTGCTGAAATATCTAACGGTGGATTGTTGGGGTTGTGTACATTACTTGATGTGTTTTTATAAATACCTTTACCATAAATTTTAGAATTGGCAGGTATTTTTTTCATGTATTCAAACCAATAAAAATCTTGCCATTCAAAATCCCAATGCGGTATTCTAATAAAGGGAATTGTATCGTTAGATGGAGTAACAGCATGACTCTCTATTTCTTCTCCAATTAAATGCATGTGAGGAAAAACACTCAATACTGTGAAATCTATAGGTATATTGTCATAAATAACTTCTACAGTGTCTACTTCGTTTGCATGTATTGTAAAATTCCAATCTTGAATTATTGGAGCAGCAGCAATTTGCCTAAAATTTGAAACAGGTTCGTCATAAAAATAAAAATTAACTTTAGTTTGATCGTAGGTTCCATAACTTCCTTCGGGATAATGCATAGCCATTACTATATCTGAACCTGCTTCTAAAACCATTCCGCTATTAAAATTTGTTGATGCAGGGAAAATAGTAGGTGTTGCACCTGGTGTATAGCCCATCATTAAATCACCTGCAACTGGTCCTCCACAATCACCGCCAATTGAATCAGTTGTGTTGGCTAAAGTTGGGTCACTGTAAACTAAACAATGGTGTAAGGTGTTTAAATTACCAGGGATAACTTCAATTGCTCTTACTTTTCTGTTTTGGATTAATCCTGAAGGGATAACAAAACAAACATAATCATCAGCTGTACTTGTCGCTTTACTCATGTAATTAGGTGCATTAATAACTAAGTCTGGAATTCCCGGCAGTTGTTGGTTAGAATTGTAAACAGGAGGTGCTGGAGCTTGTGATAAATCTCCAGATAAACTTCCGTCAGCTATCCAATCTAATAAAATGGTTTTTTCTGATAGAGTCATGACACGTTCTTGTGAGTAATGTTGATATGAGGTGTCAGCTGTCCATGGTGGCATAATGTTGTTCGTTACATAACTCTGAATTAGTGGTGCATAAGTTTGAGATTCTGTATACGTCATTAATGAATTTGGAGCAATACCATTTGGATTATGACAAGATGTACAATTGTTATACAAAACTTCAGCAGCCTGACCCGCCCATGTAGTTTGTGCGTTCAAATGTTGATGTAGTATGACTAATAAGCTCAAAATCAATATCTTTTTCATTTTACTAATGTATTACAATTCATTCAAGATACAAAATATACTTGATGAAATGTTGAAAATAGTCTCTTTGGTTTAGGTTTTTACTTTGAGTTTTTTTTAGTATTTTAACATTTATGGATCTACTTAAAAATAATGTTATTCTTATTTCTTAATAATTTTCATTCTGAATTTAAAATAAAAAAAGATAATTAAGTAAATTTGTAAAAAAATCATTAATGTTTAGAAATTTACCTTCCTTAATTATATTTATAATAGTACTTGTTTCGTTTGAAACTTATGTATTTAAAGCTGTTAATTCATTTTATAAAAGAAAACCTACTAAAGGAAGAAAAATAGTAAGGTTAGCCTATTTTATACTCTTAACTCTTTCTGTTACCTCAATATTAGTAATGTTATTTTGGGGTAATAATATGAAAATGAATATTAGGAATTTTTTCATAGCTGCTATTTTTATCAATTTAGCTTCAAAATTATTCTTTTCAGTATTTATAATACTGGATGATTTAAGAAGATTAATTACTTACTTTAAAGTGAAATTGTTTTCACCTAAACCTAAAACACAAAAAGGTATCTCAAGATCTGATTTTTTAACTAAAATGGGTATTGCAGTTGCAACTGTACCAGCTTTATCTTTACCTTTTGGTATGGTTTACGGTCCTTATAATTATACTTTACATAGGAAAAAAATTAAATTCACTAATTTGCCTAAAGAGTTTAATGGGGTAAAGATTGCTCAGATTTCAGATATTCATGTGGGTAGTTTCTATAATAAAAAGGCTGTAATGAGAGGTGTTCAATTACTTCTGGATCAAAAGCCAGATGTAGTTTTTTTTACAGGTGATATTGTAAATGACAGAGCCATTGAAATGGATGATTATTATGATGTGTTTTCTAAAATATCTGCTCCAATGGGTGTGTATTCAGTTTTAGGTAATCATGATTATGGGGATTATCACCGTTGGAATTCTGAAGAAGAGAAAGCTGAAAATTTTGAAAACGTAAAAGCTATTCATAAAAAATTGGGTTGGAATTTATTACTAGACGAACATATTTATTTAGAAAAAGAAAACGAAAAAATAGCAGTGATAGGTATTGAAAATTGGGGTAAAGGTTTTCATCAAGAAGGAGATATGGCAAAAGCTTATAAAGGTTGTGATGCAGCTTTCAAAATATTACTATCACATGATCCTTCACATTGGGATGAGCAAGTTAGAAAAGATTACTTAGATATTGATTTAACGTTAAGTGGTCATACGCATGGTGCTCAATTGGGAATTGAAACTCATGGTTTTAAATGGAGTCCAATTTCATTACGTTATAAAAATTGGGCTGGGCTGTATAAAGAAGATAATCAATACTTATATGTTAATCGTGGATTTGGTTTTTTAGCTTACCCTGGTAGGTTGGGGATTTGGCCTGAGGTTACAATTTTAGAATTAGAAAGTTATACCAAATAAATTTCTAAATGAACTATTAGAAATTAAATTATTTTTTCGCCCGTTTATGAAGGTAAAAGGTGGAAAAGTAAATGATTTATTTAGTTCACTTTGGTTTTTAATTGGTATTAAAGGTAGTGCCCATAAAAAAACCGTTGTAAGCTATTAATCTTTACAACGGTCTTTAAATAGTTACTGAAATTGAAGGGAGGGTTACTTTCCGACCTCTAATATAACTGCTACAGAATTTTTATTTAAAGTTTCAGCAGAAAACTCTGCATAGCCATTTCCTTTAAACTTCACATTTGGAATTAATTCATTATGTAATGTATTATTAACTTTATCAGTATAAGTTGCACCACTTGAATTGTTAACAGCATCATTCAATTTATTAAAATCCATTTTTTGTTTAGAGATAATAATAGCAATATGATCTTTGTCTCCAATTTTGTCTGGATATAATGAGTAGTCTCTGGGGAAAACTCTTGTCCCTGTAATTCCGCAATACGGTGAATGTTTTTTAGTATATGGAAATAATACATAAGACGAACCGTCAGTTTCTTCTCCTAAGATATAAACATAACATTCAATTGAATTTGTTATCTCTACTTTAAAATCAGTGTCAATTGCAATTGGTTGTGTAGTTTTAAATGTATTCCCTCCTGCATATTGAATTGGAATAGTTTGACCATTTTTTGTTTTCACTAAGCCTATTTTTGCTTCTAATTTGTTAGATGCAAATTTTTCAGAATCTCCCATAGGATACAATCCATAAGCTTCTTTTGTAAAATGTTCAAAATCTGAATATCGTATCCAAAAAATTCCTTTTTTACCCCATTTTTCGCCCCAAGAATTCATGATTTGAAATGCTCCTTCTTGATCTGTTTTATAATCATCATAACCAATAACACACATAGCATGACCACCAAACCCTCTTGCGTCATAATCTTTATTAGATGGTGTCCATAAATCACGACCATTCATATTAGACATAAAAGTACCACCAACCATCATTCCTATCACAACTGGAGCACCTTGTGCTAAATTTTGTTTAAGAGCTAATAAATCAACAGCATTATCATTACCACTTTTAGACAATCTATTAAATCCTTTAGTTCTGTAATTATTTGCTTCATTTTTTTGAGAATTACTTGGTTGTTTACCACAATCGTATTCATTGTAAGCAAATTCAGAGAAAGGTAGTGCACCTGTGTTATACATTAACTCCATTGCTTTTTGTAAATAAGTACCTTGGCAATCTTTTAATGCAATTTGATTGTAAACAAATGAAGGACTAAAGGTTACGTTTCTTGGTTTTTTACCTGTTGCTTTAGCGAATAATATTGTTCTTGCTGCATAACCACTACTCCAACCAACACAACTACCTTGTTGTCCTTGATTTTTTCTTGGTGGGCAATATTCTAATAAAGATACCTTTTCTGGCATTGGATTTTTAACATTATCAGCTAAAGGCTCAAAAATTTCTGCTTCTTCATACACTTTTTCGTCCATATCCAACCCTCTGCTAAACAAGCTTGATATATCCATATTTGAACCACCACCTTCAGATGAGCACATTTTTGCACCTCCTAAAAAGTAAATAGCTCCACCAACTACAGCTAATATTAGAACTAATTTAGGATTCTTTTTAAATAAACCCATAGCCATTGGTAATAAAGCGCCAATTATTCCTCCTCCAGATCCGCCACCACTAAAAGGTGATTGACCTTTTGATGTACGTCTTCTTCTGGGTTGACTATTGTTATTTGGTTTATCTTTTCTAATTCTAATTGGCATAATCTGTTCTTTTAGTTTTTGTAAATATAATATTATTTTTGTTTAACCTTACTAATAATTTACAGTCAGTGGGACTTCAATGTGTAAATTTAAGACACAGTATTGAATAGTTTTAAACTTAATACTCAGAATTAACACCTTTAAACTATTCACTTTTGGCTATTTAACTTTTAATTTTAAAAATTACGTTTTTTTTTCAATTAAAACTTGTCAGTAAATAATTAGTTACTACCTTTGTCGCGGGTAAGTCTTGTACGACCAGCTCCTGTTGAATCCCCCAGGATGGGAACATAGCAAGGGTAGATGGTTGAGCGGTGCGATATAAGTAGCTTACCCACTTTTTTTGCCCTAAACTTTTTTTGTTTGGTATAAAATATTAAATTTGTTTACTATGAAAACTAAACAATTTTTATCCCTCATTTTATTATTATCAATTTATAGTTGCTCTATTTTTAAAGGTAAAGGCGAATTAGTTGGTATTTCGATTAAATATGATAAAAAAGCTGACATTAATTACGGTAAAAAATTTTACTTACAAGTTATTGGAGAGTATTCTAGTGGTAAAACAAGAAACATTTCTAATAAAGACGGACTCACTCTAAAGGTTAAAGGTGCTGATTATAAAAATCAAAAGATTAAAATAATTAGTCACCCTACGGAATTTAAGAGTGATGTTATTTCTGCTAATGCTACGTATGTCTATGATGGGAAGTCATTTTCGGATTCAGTTAAAATTCCTTTTAATTATAAAGGAGCTGTTGAACTTTTTTTTAATGGTAAAAACGGTACGAATGGAAGTGATGGAAGTAATGGTGGTACAGCTTGGATATGGCGGTTTGGGAAAAATGGAAGTCATGGAGAAGTAGGTTCTGATGGTTTACAAGGGCATGAATTATCAATTTATGTATGGAAAGAAGGTTTACTTTACCATCTTATGGTTGAAGACTTAACTGACAATAAAACATTTTATTATAAAGCCAACAACTCTACTTCTTTTTATAAATTCTCATCAATTGGAGGAAAAGCAGGTGATGGTGGTGATGGCGGAAATGGAGGTGATGGAAAACATGGGGTAGTGAAAGATGAAAAAACAAAAAAAGCAGGCTATGGAGGGGATGCTGGTAACGGAGCAAACGGAGGAAATGGAGGTCAAGGCGGAAATGTTAGAGTTTTTATCCACCCAACAGCAATTGCATTTAAAGACTTTATAAAGATATCTAACTTTGCTGGAACAGGTGGAAAAGCTGGTGTTGGAGGAAAAGCCGGTAAAGCGGGTACTCCATTACAAGGAAATACTAAACCTGAAGAGGGTAAAGCTGGAAAAAATGGTTTAAAAGGATTAGACGGAAAACTTGGAGACATTAACTCTAAAGAAGTAACAGAATTTGATTTTGAATCATTAAAAAACTAAAACAAACTATAACGAGAATTACATAACTAATGAATTACGAAATAGAATATTACCAACCACACAATCAATACATAAAAATTAAAGCTATTTTTAATGTAGCCAATTTAGATTCAACTATCATTACATTTCCTACTTGGCGTCCTGGTAGATACGAATTAGCAGATTTTTCTAAAAATATAAATCATTGGAAAGTTTTAGATGATAAAAGTAAACAAATTAAAAGTACTAAAACATCAAAAAATGAATGGTTAGTAGACACAGCTAATACGTCTTCAATTGAAATTAATTATCAGTTTTATGCTGACACATTAAATGCAGGATCTACTTTTATGGATGATACTCAGTTATACGTAAATCCTGTAAATTGCTTAGCTTACATTAAAGAACAACAATTAAACCCATGTCAATTAAAAGTTATTATTCCTGATAATTTTGAAATTGCAAGTGGAATTGCATTTGAGAATAATGTTTTAACCACCAAAGATTACCACGAATTAGTAGATTGTCCATTTATTGCATCTGCTACTTTACAACACGAAACATACAAACAAAATAATATATTATTTCATATTTGGGTGCAGGGTGAAGCAAAAATGGATTGGAAAAAAGTGAAGCAAGACTTTGTTAAATTTACACGTTTACAACTTAAAAACTTTGAACACTTTCCTGTAGATGAATATCATTTTTTATTTCAAATTCAACCAATTAGAGCTTATCACGGTGTAGAGCATCAAAACTCTACTGTAATCTCATTAGGTCCGTCTTATGAATTAATGAATAAATTATATGATGATTTATTGGGCGTAAGTTCTCATGAATTATATCATACATGGAATATTAAAGCGATAAGACCTGCTGAAATGTTACCTTATGATTATAGCAAAGAAAACTATTCTACTTTAGGTTATGTAGCGGAAGGTGTTACAACTTATATGGGTGATTTATATTTAAGTGCATCACAAGTAAAACCTTGGGATTGGTATAAAACTGAATTAGAAAAATTATTCCAAAAACACTTTGATAATTTTGCACGATTTAATTATTCTGTAGCACAGTCAAGCTGGGACACTTGGTTAGATGGATACGCTCAAGGAGTTCCAAACCGTAAAGTTTCTATTTATAACGAAGGAGCTATTTTGGCTTACGTAACTGATATTATAATTCGACACAATACCGAAAATAATCAGTCTTTACATGATGTAATGACTAAAATGTACACCAAATTCGGTAAAACAAATAGTGGATATACAGATAAGGATTACATTACTGTATGTAGTGAATTTGCTCAAGAAGATTTATCCGAGTTTTTTGAAAAATACTTTTACAATGCAAACTCATTTGAACCACTTGTTGCAGAGACACTATTTAAATGTGGGTTAGAAATAAATACAATTGACAACCCTAATTTTACACAGCGAATTTTGGGCGTAAAAACAGTAATAGAGAATAACAAAACCATTATAAAACAACAATTCCCCAGTAGTCCAGGTGAATTAGGGAAATTGATTATAAAGGATGAAATAATTTCAATTAACAATATTAGAGTTAATGCTGATTTGGAAAAATGGGTAGAATACTTTGCTGATGACCAAATAGAACTCACCATAAATAGAGGTGGACGAATACTTACAATTATTTGCCCTCATACAAATAGACATTACTATCCTATTTATAAAATAAATAAAGTTAAAATCCCATCCAATTTACAAACACGTATTTTTAAAAAATGGTGTGGTTACAAATGGATTGATTAACTCGAATTATGGCATTATTAAAAATAGATGAACGGACTTTAATACAGAAAATCAAATTTTTTATTTTAGGGAAAAACAAGCCAAATTTTTTAACTAAAATCTCTGTAATTTTTGGTTTTAGTGTATGGTTATACTTTATGATTTGGCAAGGCTTAATTTTCTTGTCGATTGTTTTAATGGAAAGATTACAAAACCCTAAAATGATAGCTGACACATTTGATCGTTTAGGTCATAAATATGCTTTTATGCATAGATGGGGAATGAGTACTACTCAAATTTTAACAGCTCATTCTATTGGTGTATTCATATTACTGTTTATTAGTTTAATTGGATTAATTTATATTTATAGGCGTAAAAACATTGGCTATACTTTGTACATAATAGGTAACGGTTTAGTTGTAGGATTTACGATTGTTCTTCTTGGGCTGGATTACTTTAACGAGCAAATTTCTATGATAGACAAATTTATTTTTATTGGAATTACAGCTTACTTTTTATTAGGTGCTTTTATTTTTAAGAAGAATTAATTTATTAGAGACAAGATTGAAGTATTGTGCTTCTAAAGAAGAAAATAAAACATAAACAAATTAGTATTGACTATTACTATTAGCTGCGACTATTAACTATCTAAAAAAATGAATTCAACTTTAAATAACATACTTTCAAAACCATTAATTGATGAATTAAATTCGATTTCTCAATTGGTAGAAATACCAAAAGGAACTGAATTATTACGTGATGGACAATATGTAAAAGTTGTACCAATTGTACTAAATGGCTCTGTTAAGGTATTTATAAAAAATGATGACAAAGAGCTTTTACTTTATTATATAAAACCAAATGAAAGTTGCATTATGTCATTTTCTGCTTTTATTGAAAATGCACCTTCAAAAGTGTTTGCTATAGCCGAAGAAGATTCGGAAGTAATGGTAATTCCTGTAGATAAAATTGATGACGTTTTAAAAAAATATCCAGAATTTAATCGCTTATTTTATGGGCTATACAATGAACGTTACATTGACTTAATAAAAACAATAAATAGTGTCTTATTTCACAAATTAGACAGCAGGATTTTAAGTTATTTAATAGAAAAAACAAAACTAACCAATTCCAATCAAATTAAAGTTACCCACAAACAAATAGCATTAGACTTAGGCTCTTCACGTGAAGTGATAAGTAGAACGATAAAGAAATTAGAAACTGATGGACATGTTATTTTACATAACTCTTTAATTGAAGTTTTATAGTAATTATTAACTCAATTTAAAGCAATTAGCTTAATAATTTTACTATATTTATAAAATACATTGCCCTTTATAAATCGTCAATGTAAAATCAATACTACAAAAATGACTCAAAATATAAACATGGCCGTTTTAATAGATGGCGACAATATTCCATCTGCAAAAGTAAAAGAAATGATGGAGGAAATTGCCAAATATGGTAACCCAACAATTAAAAGAATATATGGCGATTGGACAAATCCAGGATTAACAAAATGGAAAAATCTATTACTAGAAAATGCCATTACACCTATTCAACAATATGCCTATACTAAAGGTAAAAACGCTACAGATTCAGCTATGATTATTGATGCTATGGATATTTTGTATAGCGGTAAGGTTGACGGTTTTTGTATTGTATCTAGTGATAGTGATTTTACAAGGTTAGCTACAAGACTGAGAGAAGCAGGTAAAACAGTTATTGGAATTGGTGAAAAAAAGACTCCTAATCCATTTATTGTTGCGTGTGATAAATTTATTTATATCGAAATTTTAAAAACTCAAACAAGTGAAAGAACAGAAAACAAGACTAATATTGAAATAGAAATTGACAAGATTACGAAAAAGGAAATCAATTTAATTACCTCAACCATTAACGATTTATCTGATGATGATGGATGGGCATTTTTAGGTGATGTTGGTAGTTTACTACTAAAAAAACGTCCCAACTTTGATTCAAGAAATTACGGATTTGATAAATTAACCCCATTAATAAAATCTATTAATAAATTTGAAATTGAGCAAAGAGAAAATCAAAAACGAAAAGCTAAATTAATATTTGTTAGAATTAAAGAAAAGAAAACTAAAAATTAACGATATTTTGCAAATATACCTACAAGTAGGTATTGTATGTGATTTTAATTAGACTTAACTTTGTGATAAATAAACATTTAAATTATGAAAAAGTTATTAGTTGTACTTATAGTCCTATTTATATCAGTAAATACGACTCAAAATTTAGTTGCACAAAACTGGTTAAATGAATTAGAAAATGGCCACGTATATAAAGCGAAAGAAAATTTCGATTTATATTGGAGTGATAAAACGCCAAGTAAAGGTCACGGTTTTAAGCAGTTTGAACGTTGGTATAATCACTGGAAACCAAGAGTGTACCCAAGTGGTGAAATGACAGCAATTAAATATCAAGAAGGATTAGAAGAACACAAAAATATAATTGGTCAACACGCACAGAATAAATCTTCAACATCTAATTGGAATAGTGTAGGACCGTTTGACCCTGCTTTTAATGGGAATTCTGGAATTGGAAGAGTCAATGTAATTGAATTTCATCCTACAAATTCGAACATTATATATATAGGTACTCCTGGAGGAGGACTTTGGAAGTCAATAGATGGGGGAAGTAATTGGGCTCCTCAAACAGATTATTTTACAAATTTAGGAATTTCAGATATTGCCATAGACCCTAACAATACTAACATCATGTATGTTGCTACTGGTGATAGAGATGGAAATGATACTTATGGTTTTGGATTATTAAAAACAACAGATGGTGGTGTTAGTTGGTCTAACACAGGGCTTGCAATGAATGTCACAGATAATAACACCGTTAATCGTGTTTTAATTGATCCAACAAATTCTAACGTTATACTTGTTTCAACTAAATTAGGAATATATAGAAGTACGAATGCAGGAAATTCATTCTCTCATAGACTTTCTAATAAATCTATTATTTCTATGGAATTTAACCCAGGTAATACGAATATTATCTATGCTGGTGAATACGATTCTGGAGGAACTACTGCTGCTGTATATAGGTCAACTGATAATGGTTTAAATTGGAATCCAATTTCTTCTGGACTACCAAATAGCGGAAGTCTTAGAATACAAATAGCTGTATCTCCTGATAATAACTCTTCTGTGTATTGTCTTATTTCAAATGATAGTTATGGCTTAAAAGGAATTTATAAATCTACAAATAACGGTGTATCATATAGCCTTATGAGTAACACACCAAATATTCTTGATTCTGATAACGGATCAACTACAGGAGGTCAAGGATGGTATGATTTAGCTATTTCAGTTTCTCCAACAAATGAAAATGAAGTATTTGTTGGTGGTATTAATATTTGGAAATCAACTAATGGTGGAGCAAATTTTTCTAAAATGACACATTGGTATAATGATGGTATCCATGAAACAGTACATGCCGATCAACATTGGTTCAAATATAATGGAGGCAATTTATTTATAGGTAATGATGGTGGCGTATTTAAAACAACCAATGGAGGAGCTTCATTCTCTGAATTAACAAACAATATTGCTATTTCACAAGTTTATAGATTGTCAAGTAGCCAAAATGCAAATACAACCTTTATATGTGGATTGCAAGACAATGGAACACGTGTTAAAAATGGTGTGAATTTTGATTTTGTTTTGGGTGGTGATGGTATGGAGTGTTTAGCTGATCACACAAATAGTAATGTCTTTTTTGGTTCTAGTCAGTATGGTAATGTGTCACGTTCAGATGATGGAGGTGCTTTTTTTACAGATGTGAGCCCTAATGGTGGCAATGGTCCATGGATTACACCTTTTGTAATGGATCCTAATAACAATAACATCATGTATTTAGGTGATAATGATATTTACAAATCGGTAGATAATGGTATTTCTTGGAGTATGATTAGTGGAGGGTTTACTAATCAAATACTATTTATGGATATATCAAAAGTAAATTCAAATTTAATTTACGCAGCTACAAATACTAAAATTTTTAAATCAATAGATGCAGGTGTTAATTGGACAGAGGTTACTGGTACGCTTCCTGTAGGTTTTGCGTCAATAAGCTCAATAAAAACCAATCCAACTAATCTAAATCAGGCTTGGGTTACATTTTCATCATATAGCACTGGAAATAAAGTTTATAAAACAGATAATCAAGGTACATCATGGACTAATATAAGTGGTAGTTTACCTAATTTACCTGTTAATGATATAATATATCAAGAAGGTACTGCTGGTGTATTATTTATAGGGACAGATGTTGGTGTTTACACTTATGACCCCGTAACTTCTGTATGGTCAGTTTATGGTATTAATTTACCAAATGTAATGGTAAGTGATTTAAGTATTCAAAATTCACAAAACATATTACGAATAGGAACTTTTGGTCGTGGAATCTGGGAAATCACATTATTACCCGACTCACCACCTATTGCTAATTTTTCTGCTACCCCTGTATCTATATGTAAAGGAGCAACGGTTTCTTATACTAATAGTTCAACATTTGCAACATCTTACGAATGGACATTTGAAGGAGGGACTCCAACTACATCTACAGATGTTAACCCTATAGTTACATACAACATACCCGGTACTTACTTTTCAAAACTTATAGCGACTAATGGTGCTGGAAATAATGAAATTATTCAATCTAACTTAATTACTGTTTTTGATACAGATATTTCTTTAACCGCTTTAGGTAACGCAACAAATGTTTATACCAACTTAAGAAATAATACACAACCAATAGTTGTAAATAATGAGTTAAATACAATTGCATTTATCCATAGACAAAATACAGGAGAATTTAGTGGTACTAGTGGTAACTTTAGATATGACTATTCAACAGATAATGGACTAACATGGACTAATAATAGTCAAATATTAAATCCATCTGCAATCGTAGGTACAAATGATGGGCGATACCCTCAACTTTCAATTTATAATCCTACTTCAAATACAAATCCTAATTTAGCAACTATTGTTTATAGTGGGTCGTATCACAACGGAACTGTTTGGTCTGGATATGTAAGTGGTAATGGATTGATTGGTAGTACATCTTATACGGAAAACTATAATCAACTTGCTACAACTGATAATTTAATTATGAGTTCAATGTCAAAAGGGGGACAAAACACTTTTTGGTCAATGGATTTAATTAATGACGGTACTTCTGTAACAGGATTTAGAGTCTATAAAGGGGCGTGGAGCGGTACAGACGTTGTGTGGACTTTAAACACCACATTTTCTCCCAATTTTAATACTCAATATAATAGTTCGGCTATGGTTGCAGACTATAAAATAGCTTTTGATGAATCTGGACAAAATGGTTGGGTCGTTTTATTAACGCATTTAATAGGTGCACAAGCAGATTTTCAATACTACCCTGTGTTTTATAAAACCACTGATGGTGGAAATACTTGGTCTGCTCCAATTGAATTGCCTTTGTCATCTTTTACAAGTATCACTAATAACATTCCTAATTATCCAACACAAAAAGCAGCAACAGCTTTCAATATTAATATAACTGTTGATAATTTAGGAAATCCTCACTGTATACTTAATTTAGGTGGTGGTCAAGGTACTGATTATTCAATAAGTAATACAGAATGGATGGGAGCATGTCATTTACATTATAATGGAACAAGTTGGACTGCAACAATTTTGGAACAAATTTCAACATTGAGAAATACTTTAATTGGAGGAGCATCACATGATAATACACCTCAAATATCTAGATCTGATAATGGGAATTTTATAGTTTTAGCTTGGACAGATTCTGATCCTGCAACTACAGGAGTCGACAATTCAAAACCATCAATGAAAATTGCAACTTATAATGTTGCTTCAGATGTTCACTCAAGTGTTGAAACTGTAGATGAATGTCCAATTGAACCAGGGAAAATGATGTTTTTAAAACTTTCAGATAATCTATTAGAAACTGCAACAGGTTTACATGTAGCAGGAGTTATTTCAAATATTAATTCTAGTGGGAATGGGGATGATATGACTGGTCATAACTTTTTTACATACCCTATACCAAATACATGTACTGCAAATGCAAGTATTTCTGCAGCATCAACAATATGTGTTAATAATTCAATTACAGTTAATGATAACTCAACTAATACATCAGGATACACTTATGCTTGGGATATTGATAATAATGGATCAACAGACTATACGAGTTCAGGGAATTTAACACACAGTTTTTCTACTACAGGGTCTAAAACTATTAATTTAACCTTAAGTGATGGTTCTGGTTGTGTAACAACATCATCTGTTACAACTATAGTAAATAGTTTACCTATTTCAAGTGTATCGGTAGGAACTAGTAGTTGTGGTTTAGGGGCAATTTCATTTACTGATAATTCAGTTTTAAATGAACCAGGAAACTATAGTTGGGATTTTAATGGAGATTTAACAGAAGATGCAAATGTGTCTGGAAATCAGATGTATGCACCGAGTGGTTATGGAATAATGAACGGAACGCTTAGTTTAACGGATATTAATGGTTGTGAAAGTAATACCACTTTTTCTGTTTCAGTTGATCAAAATCCTGTATTAAGTATAGCTACACCTTCACAAGCTTGCATTAATTCATCAGTTAATATAACAGATGCTTCAACATCTTATGGAGGTTCTTACTCTTGGGATATTGATAATAATAATGTAGAAGATTATAATACAGCAGGAAATATTTCTCACACATACACATCAGTAGGTAACAAAGTAGTAAGACTAACAATTACAAATGGGGCATGTTCTAACACAACAACATCATTAATTAATGTATTAGGAATTCCTACTGCTAATTTTACAGTGACTTTACAGAATGGATCTTCATATGTATTTACAGATATGTCTTCAAATACAGCTGGATCGACTTACTTATGGGGATATGGTGATGGAAACAGTAGTTCTACAACAGGAAACACAGTGCATACATATTCTAATGACAATCCTTATGAAGCTACATTAACATTAACAAACTCATGTGGAACAAACTCTTCCAGTGAAGAGGTTGCAGGTTCATTAAAACTGGACGAAATTAAAAACATAGCGTTTATTGTTTATCCAAATCCTGCAAATGACATTATTGATATCAGTCTAACGGAAAATATTCCAACAGAAATAACAATTTTTAATGGACTTGGTGAAGTTGTTTATCAAGTAAATCATAAAACCATATCTGTTAAATGTGATGTATCTAAATATTCAGATGGTATTTATTACCTTCAAATTGAAAATAAAAATACAAAGTCAATGCAAAAAATAATAATAAAGCACTAAATTTAAATCAAGATTTCCCCTCTTAAAAAGCAGATTATTTCAAATAATCTGCTTTTTTTATTTTAAAAAATAAATGATTTATTTGGTCATTATGAATTTAAGAACGTTAAGGGTAGTGTCCATACTAATGTGTCTGTTCAGACTAAAGTTTTCTATAAATAAATAAGCGATAAAAATAAAGTTATATATTCAAAAGCTACTACTGTAATCTGTAACGTAAAAATTGTTAAATTTGAAAAACTAAGACAAATTTAAATGAAAGTAGATATTTTGGCTTTTGCCGCTCATCCAGACGATATAGAAATTTCAGCATCAGGATTATTAATGAAACACATTGAAATGGGTAAAACTGTTGCTATTGTTGACTTAACTCAAGGGGAAATGGGATCAAGAGGAACAGTTATAACACGTTATACTGAAGCTGAAAAAGCATCAAAGATAATGGGCGTTTCTCAAAGAGTAAATTTAAAAATGGCAGACGGTTTTTTTGAAATTTCAAAAGCTAATAAAATGTTAATTATTGAACAAATTCGATATTTTAAACCAACAGTTGTTTTAGCAAATTCGATTACAGACCGTCATCCCGATCATGGAAGAGCATCTCAATTAGTAAGTGAAGCATGTTTTTTATCAGGCTTGCTAAGAGTAGAAACAGAATTAAACGGAGTTTCACAAGAAAAGTGGAGACCTAAATCAGTTTTTCATTACATTCAAGATCGTTATGTTAAGCCTGATTTTGTTGTAGATATTACACCTTTTATAGATCGTAAAATTGAAGCTTTACAAGCTTATAAAACACAGTTTTTTAATCCAAATAATTCTGAGCCAAACACACCAATATCTGGTGAGAATTTTTTTGAATTTTTAAAAGGTAGATGGAGAGAGTTTGGAAGAGAAATTGGCGTAGACTATGCTGAAGGTTATACTATGGAAAGAACTATAGGTGTAAATGATGTAACAGAACTGTTGTAAAAAGAAAAAATAATCTATAGAATAGTTTAATTAATACATAATAATTATTAATTTAAACGACAGTTATTGATGAATTTCAATAACTTTGTAAAACTTAAAACCAAAGAAACCAAAAAGTATTATGAGTAAAAAAGCTTTAATTGTTCCTCACGATTTTTCAAAAATATCTGACGGAGCTTTAAAACATGCATTAGTTACTGCTTCAATTGTAGATGCAGATGTACATGTTTTACACGTTGTAGAAAAGAAAAATGATGTTTTTAAATCTGAAATTAAACTTAAAGATCTAATTTCAAAATTTGATAATCCTAAAAAAGTATCTATAATTCCACATACAAGAGTAGGGAATATTTTTGATGACATTGGAGATTTTGCAACAGAAATACATGCTGAATTAATTTTTATGGGTACTCATGGTGCTTCAGGATGGCAACATATTGCAGGTAGTCATGCTTTAAAAGTTGTTACACAATCTGCTGTTCCTTTTGTTGTAGTTCAAAATGGTAATGTAGAGGCTAATGGTTATGATGATATTGTGGTACCTTTAGATTTACATAAAGAAACTAAACAAAAATTAACTGTAGTTGCTAACATGGCTAAATACTTTAATTCTAAAGTTCATGTAATTATTCCAGACGAAAAAGATGAGTACTTATTAAATACTGTTAGAGCTAATATTATTTTTGCAAACAAATTTTTTGCAGAACGTAATATTGAAATAACAACTGAATTAGCACCATCAAAAGACTTTGATAATGAAGTAGTAAAACATGCTAAGAAATTAAATGCAGATTTAATAGCTATTATGAATTTACAAAAAAATAGTATATTCGGTACAATGGCAGGAAAGCATGAACAAAACATGTTGACAAATGAAGAAGGAATTCCAGTGTTAATTGTAAACCCTGTTACCACTTCAACTGCTGGTTTAGCAATGTTTTATTGAAACTAATTTAGTTTAGAACTAACTATAATAAAGTAAAATACAAAAGCCTATGTCATTAATTTGATATAGGCTTTTTATATTTT
>Ga0256824_10000191_pt1 | contig 22170 bp, 18 predicted proteins | sample CV67metaG_FD_191570 | JGI IMG/M metagenome (GOLD analysis project Ga0256824, IMG submission 191570) | Hydrothermal vent microbial communities from East Pacific Rise, Pacific Ocean - CV67 | ecosystem: Environmental > Aquatic > Marine > Hydrothermal vents | place: Pacific Ocean: East Pacific Rise...
AACAGAAATATGGAGATAAAATTGACTATAACAATTTGCCAAAGGAGCATCTCAAAGAGACTACAGTTGAGAAACATATCACAACTGAAATCTATCAGATGAAGATGTTACATAAACTTTTTGCAGATATGTTAAATATTGTTATCATTGTCAAGACCAATACAAAAGAGAACCGTAAAGCTCATGTTGTACTCTTTAGTACAGATTTGGAATTAACTTACGAGAAACTTATTCATTACTACTCTTTGAGATTTCAAATTGAGTTTCTGTTTAGAGATGCAAAGCAATATTGGGGCTTGGAAGATTTCATGAATATTAGAGAAAAACCCATTCATAACTTTGCAAATCTATCAACTTTTATGGTTAATTTCTCTTATGAAATGAGAAAAAAACTTGGTAATGAAAAAATGGGTCTAATCAACCTCAAAGCACATTTTCATGGGCTTAAGTATGTTGATGAGATAGTAAAATTACTTCCCAAAAAACCTGATGCTATTTTAATGAATGAGCTATATTCCAAGATTACCACAATTGGGGCGATTGAGGAGGTTAAAAAGGTTGCTTAGGGGGTGATTTTTGAGTAAGGTATTGTTATTAACTTATTTTATCAATCTTCTGAATATTAAAACCCTTGACATACTTTAAAAACTATCTGAAATATAGGACTTATCATTTGAAGTAGAAGGTCGAGGCAAAAAACAAATAAAAAATCTCTCAAATGCTTATCTTATTTCAGATAATATTGAGATAGGAGCTGGAAATAAAATTCCTCTTTGCTTAGTTGGATTTCTTTATTAAAACGCGTTAAAAAGCCTAAAGTATAGGCTTTTTGATAAGAAAGGTATACCTACCCTCTCACATCCTCTTTCAACTTACGCTTCAAAACCTTACCTGTAGCATTTTTAGGCAGTTCATCTATAAAGTGTATCTGCTTTGGTATTTTAAAGTTTGCCAAGTTATCATGTAGGTGTTTTCTAAGTTCACTCACCTCAATCTCATCGACACCTTCTTCTAGTTCTATGTAAGCAACAGGGATTTCACCACTTTTTTCGTCGGGTATACCGATGACAGCAGAGGAAGCTACCCCTTTAAAAGCATCTATCACCTCTTCAAGTTCTCGTGGGTAGATGTTGATACCTTTTGAGATAACCAAATCTTTTTTTCTGTCAACAATATAGAGAAAATCATCTTTGTCCATGTAACCCATATCACCTGTGAGTAACCAACCTTTTACAATGGTTTCATCGGTCGCCTCTGGGCGTTTTAAATAACCCAACATGATGTTGTCACCTTTGGCGATAATATCACCCACCTCACCTCTTGGTAACTCCAACATATTGTCTCCGACAATTTTGATTTCGTAGCCATAAAGTGCTGTTCCTACAGATTTTGCTTTTTGTTGAACAATAGGGTTGATACAAATCGCAGGGGAGGCTTCACTTAGACCATAACCTTCTAAAAGCTTTCCACGTTTAAATTTCTCTTGCATCCCTAACAATGTTTTAGGTTGCAATGCTGCTGCACCTGAAACAAAGATTCTTACTTTGTTGAACCACATAAAATACCAAGGAAGTTTTGCTTTGACCAAGGCGTTATAGACATCTGGAATCCCTAAAAATATGGTGACTCGCTTCACCAATACCTGTTTGAAAATATTGGCAAAAGGTTTGAGTGATTTCACAATCACGGCACTTGCTCCAAGGTACAGAGGCATAATCACCCCAATAGAGAAAGTAAAAGAGTGAAACATCGGTAAAAAGACGATGATTCTATCTTTTGCAGTTGCTTTCACATGCAGTCCACCTCCATGAGCATTGGAGAAGATATTTCGTGAACTCAGCATTGCCCCTTTAGGTTTACCTGTTGTTCCAGAAGTATAGATAATAAGTGCCAACTCATCCACATCAAGCTGAACCTCATCGACACTTTCAGGAAAAGTTAGAACCTGTTCAAAAGAGACATGGCGAGGGCTGTTCCCCTTATATCCACCTTCCCAAATGGTAAACTCTACTAAATCTTGCACCTCATCGGTAGAGATAACCTTGTCATGAACCACAGAGGAGATAAGAGCTTTTGCTTCTGAGTCTTCTAAAATATATGCCAACTCCCCCTCTTTTAAAAAGGTGTTAATAGGGACAGAAACAGCACCCAATTTAGAAACAGCAAAAATAGTATAGATAAACTCAGCAGAGTTACGCATAAAAAGAGCAACCTTATCACCCTTTTTAATCCCTCTACTACTTAAATAACCTGCTAAAATATCGGCTTGTTGCTGAATATCTCTATAGGAGATTTTTTCATCCCCCACAAAAAGAGCTGTTTTTTTGGCTCTTTTGTTGGCTTGGGAATGGATTAGGTCATAAAAACTGTTAAATAAATAGTTCATACTAGAATGTGTATGCCATACCTACTGTTAGTAAGTTAGCACCACCCTCTGAAAATTTACCTATAATTCCATTGTTATTCTCTCCTGCTCCCAAGGTTTGTTCCTCTTTTTTGTCATGAAGATATGCGATTCCATAAGAAAGATTTTCATTTTGCTGAACACGAACACCCAAAGTATAAATATCTGCATCTGAATCAGGCAACTCATAAGATATATATCTCTTATCAATAGGGGTTTCATCTTTAGCATACCCTGCCATCAGTGTAATACTAGGTGTTACCTTTGCTGTTAGCCCTATTCTATAAGTATTGGTATCGTTCCAATTTTTAGCTTTGGCATCATCAAATGAGCTGACCAATGCAGATTGAATAGGTGAACCATAGTTAAAATCTAACTCTTTGTATTCTGACCAATATGTTTTTTCATAATTTAGCTCAACCGTATATTTGTCTTGCCATGTTTTACTCACAGCCAGATTTAATGCAGCAGGAAGAGGTACAGTGACCTCAGCAGAGTATTGTTTCCCCACACCAAAAAGGTAAAGGTTCGCTTGACCCTCTTCACCCAAGTCAATATTTGAGCGATATGTTCCAGCTATGTTAATATCAGAAGTTGGTTTATAGGTCATCGCTAAGTTATAACCAAACTCAACCGTATCACCTTCCATCTCACGTTTAAGAGGTTTTATTGCTCCCCCATCAGAGTTTACAATCCCTTCAGAGTAAATCAAACGAACCCCTCCACCAAGAGCAAAATTATCAGCAACTTTATAAGAAGCAGAAGGACTAACTTCTATCACTTTCAAAGTAAACTCTTCGGCTGAAACTTTTTGATGACCACTCTTCCAGCGTTTTGTTAAGCCCCCAGGAACAGTGACACTTGCACCCCATCTAAAATCACCCATTGGACGAGACACATAGTGGATAAACGGTAATTGTAGATTTTCTATTTCAGATTGATTACTTGCAGGGTGAACTTCGGTTGCAGAATATGCTTGATGTCCTTCAAACTCATTACGAGGTAAGTGTGCCCATGTTAAACCAACCTCTGCAAATTGTTTATCTTCCATAAATGCCATATTGGCAGGGTTAAAATAAGCCGTATCTGCTCCATCAGTATGTGCTACATACGCTGCACCCAAAGCCATAGAGTTTACTGATTGTTCAGGTACTTTATATGCACCTGCCATTAAAAAAGAACTTGCTGTTATACTTAATAATATTGTTTTTTTCATCATTTTCTCCTAGTACTTTTTTGTTGCTTTTCTAACTTGAGCAAAAATACCAGTTGTCACGGTATACGCCAAAGAACCACATGCACCATGGGTAACATTATAGTCAAGTCCAAGTATCGCTTCAACAGGGACAACTGAGACATCAGATGCACCCATTTTTGTCATTGTCCCTGCTGTTAACTCTGAAATTACATAAGGAATCACATCATCACCTTGACAATGAACCAATTTTACAGTTGTTTCAGGAGTCCAAGCATGAAGACTATTTTGAGTAACAGCTTCTCTAAACCAATTCGTCTCATTTTTAAAGTAATCACCCACCAAAGCAGAGGTAAACAAACCATCATCGCCTGTTGTATTTGTGGTCAATAAAGGGTCAATTTCAGCTCTTGTTTTAGAACCATCAAACAAAACAGCTAACTTAGAAGCATACGGTTCATTAATCACCTTATTTAATTCAATATCATTTGCTTTAGCATAAGCATACCCTACATTTGCCATAAACGAAGGGACACCAAGTTTCGGTTGACTCAAAACACCATCTGCCATCGCTTTTAAGGCATAAGGTCCAGACATTGGAGCAGCCATGGTCACGGTTAAATCAGCCAAATTCTCCTCTTCTATCTTTTTTAGAGTTGCCATCGCAGCATATCCACCCTCACTGTAACCAGTTAAGAAAAGTTGGTTGTTTAAAGTGATGTTGTTGTCTTTTGCAAATATTTTAACTTGTTTAATAAAATCTACCGTTGCATTTGCCAAAGAATCTTTTAAAATAAAAGGGTGATAATGGTCATTGGAATCACCAAAACCTATGTAGTCGGGTTGTAAGGTTGCAAATCCACCAAGTGATGTTAAAATAATAGCTGAACCCTCAGGAGCACCATTCAAGTCACCCACGACAGAAGGGGCTTCTTTATTTGCAAAAATTGTTCCATGATCATCAGCAACCATTGAAAGCCCACCCAAAGGGACAACTTGACCATGTAATACAGGAGGAATCACAAAAAGTCCAGAAACCTGAACCTCATTCCCCTCTTCATCTCTTGTGGTATATGGAACTTTATAAGCTTTGTATCCATATACTGCTTGTTCTTCTGAAATAACACCTTTTTCAAGTAATGTCTTTTTCATGACAGATGCTGGGAAATTAACCACCAACTCGCCACCTTTAACCTCTTCATTATTTGGTTGGTCTAAATCACCACAACCAACCAACCCCAATAATGGAGCGATTATCGCTACTGTTTTAATTATCTGTTTCATCATTCCTCCTTAGTGAACTACCTTGTTATATACTATCTCTTTAGCCTATTTAATTAAACCTTGCCTCAGTCTACTTTTCATCACGTCTCCTTTAAAAAGTTTTAACTATGATTCTACCATATCGTACATCGCTTCGATTTCTCTGTCCCAAATACTATCATCTATGGTCTCTAAAACCAAAGGGATATCGTCCATCCGTTTATCGTTCATAATAAACCTAAACGCATCCCAACCAATCTCACCTTCACCCAAAGAGTGGTGTCGGTCTACTCGACTTCCCAGTTTTGGTTTCGAGTCGTTAATGTGCATCGCAGACAAATACTCAAACCCAACAATCCGTTCAAACTCATCCATCGTTTTGTCATAAGCCTCACGGGTTCGTAGGTCGTAGCCACCTGTAAAAGTATGGCAGGTATCCAAACAAACACCCACACGGCTTTTATCTTCCACTTTATTAATAATATGAGCCAAATGTTCAAACTTATACCCAAGGTTTGTCCCTTGCCCTGCTGTATTTTCTATCACTAACTTAACATCCATCCCTTTGGTTGCTTCTATCGCTAAATTTAGAGACTCAGCTATCACATCCAAACAATTGAATTCAGCTTCCATAATTTTGTCATCATATTCAGGATCTTTTTTTCCTACTTTAACCAAATGACTTCCTGGGTGAAAGTTTAAAAGTACCAAACCAAGCTGTGCACAACGCTCTATCTCATCAAGAAATGCTTCTCGTGATTTCTCTAACTTTTCCACTTCTGGATGACCCAAGTTAATCAAGTAGCTGTCATGAGGTAAAACATGTTTTGGTTCTATCCCTGATTTTTTAAGGTTTTCTTTAAAACTTTGTATCACTTTCTCTTCTAAAGGTTTTGCTACCCATCTTTTTTGATTTTTCGTAAACAGTGCAAACGCTTTTGCCCCTATTTTCATCGCATTTAACGGTGCATTATCAACGCCACCACTTGCACTCACATGTGCCCCTACAAATTTCATTATTGTTCTCTCACTTTAATTAATATTTTATTTATGGTATCACGAAACGTCCGTTTACCACCCACAACACTATATGATATACCGTTATCTAGGCTCTGCTTAAACCCACCCTCCACTTTTTTATATCCATCCTTATTAAAAATAGGCTCTGCTTTAAAAATATTTTCAAGTAAAGTATCAGGATAAGAAGCTACCAAAAACTCTTTATTGAAATCTTTTTTATCCATACATTTAAAAGTAGACATACAGATATTGACAGCATTGATTTCCCAAGCAACCAAAGGTTGTCCAGCGGTATAAATTTCAACTTTTATATTTGATTTATTATTTGTAATAAAACCCATGTCTGCATATTTCATTTTTGGTGTTTTTATAACGATAAAAGCACTCTCTTGTTTTTTAGGGCTTAAGGGGGTACATCCATCTATAATAAAGAGGGAAGCTAACAGTAAAGTTATATTTTTTATCATCTTAATTTTCCTTTTAATTATTATAGCAAAAATAGTACTATTAATTATTATAGAAAATCTTTTATTATTTAAGATTACTTTAAGTATCTTTGGTTATAATTTCGTCCATAAGTTGTTAAATGGCCCCTTCGTCTAATGGTTAGGATCCATGGTTTTCATCCATGTTATAGGAGTTCGAATCTCCTAGGGGTCACCATTTCACAGCTTATTATTGTTAAATTTAGTGGCCCCTTCGTCTAATGGTTAGGATCCATGGTTTTCATCCATGTTATAGGAGTTCGAATCTCCTAGGGGTCACCACTAAATTAAATTTTCCTCTTTTTTAATCTGCCTCTTCATAATTTTTTTGACGATTATAGACATGTAATGTTTTAATCAGAGAGTATGCTCCTAAAATTATAAAAATACCCATACTCCATATTGCCCAATCTCTAGGATCAAATTTTAATTGTATTAATGATAACACCAACCAGACAAAAATAATCTCTAATATAAAATAGAGCATAGGCATCAACATCCTTTTTTTTCTCCGTTCCTCAATCTTACTACTTCTAATATTTCTTTGCATTGTTAAATAGACTCCCTATTTAATGATATTGTTTTTTAATAATTGTAGCATAATTAAGGAAATATATAAAATTTTAGACATAATAATTATAATAAATAAAAGCTACTTTTAGACTCTTCTGATATACTTCAAAAAAATTAATTAGGAGAAAATATGTCTGAATTAAAAAAATTCCGTCTCATTAACAAAATTGAAGGGTACTCTTTTCTTATTCTACTCTTTGTTGCTATGCCATTAAAATATATGGCTGGAATACCCATTGCTACAAAAATAGCTGGTATGCTACATGGTGTTCTCTTTATCACATTTATCTATCAACTCATTGTGGCTACAGAGGAAACCCCTTTCTCTAAAAAAGAGGCATTCCTTTTCTTTGTTGCATCAGTTGTCCCTTTTGGTAGTTTCTATACCGAAAAATTATGTAAAATTAAAGATGATGTACTCATCATTAAATAAATAATATATTTAGGATTTCACTCATCTTATAATATTTTTGTGCTAAAATTCCATTTGAAAAATTTTAAGGAATCATAAGTGGATAAATTCAAAAATGAGTGTCTTGACTACCATATCAATGGAAAAACTGCTACCGAACTAACCAAACCATGTAAAACACAAGAAGAGTTGTCAATGGCATACTCTCCAGGTGTTGCCTACCCTTGTCTTGAGATTGCCAAAGACCCATCATTAGCCTATAAATATACCAATAAAGGAAACACTGTTGCTGTTATCTCTAACGGGAGTGCTGTTCTTGGTCTTGGTGACATTGGTGGACTGGCAGGAAAACCTGTTATGGAGGGGAAAGCTGTCCTTTTTAAATCATTTGCCAATGTTGATGCTATAGATGTTATTTTAAATATCTCTGATGTTGATGCCATTGTTGACACTTGTGTAGCCATTTCAGATACCTATGGAGGGATTAACCTCGAAGATATTAAAGCACCAGAATGTTTTGAAATCGAAAGAAAACTTCAAGAGCGTATTGATATCCCTGTGATGCACGATGACCAACATGGTACAGCCATCATCACTTCTGCGGGACTTCTTAATGCCTTAGAACTCGCTGATAAAAAAATTGAAGAGATAAAAGTAGTAATCATCGGTGCTGGTGCAGCAGGTATCGCTTCTGGTAAAATGTACAAACAACTTGGCGTTCAACACATTGTAATGCTTGACTCAAAAGGGGTTATCCACACAGGACGAAATGACCTTAACAAATACAAAGCAGAGTTTGCCATTGAGACAGAGGAAAGAACCATCACCGATGCATTAAAAAATGCTGACATGATGCTCGGTCTTTCAACAGCGAACAATGTAAGCCCTGAGATGGTTAAAAATATGGCACACAATGCCATTATTTTTGCTTGTGCCAACCCTACCCCTGAGATTACACCCGATAGAGTTGAAACTGTTAGACCAGATATTATTGTAGGGACTGGTCGTTCTGACTACCCTAACCAAGTTAATAATGTTTTAGGTTTCCCTTTTATTTTTAGAGGAGCATTGGATGCAGGTGCAACTAAAATTACAGAAAACATGAAAATGGCTGCGGCGAAAGCCCTTGCAGACTTAGCAAAAGAGCCTGTCCCTTACTATGTAAAAGCTATCTATAATGATCCCGATTTAACCTATGGAAAAAGACATATTATCCCAACTCCATTCTCAAAAGAAGTCCTAGTATGGGTAGCATCAGCTGTTGCAGAAGCTGCATTTAAGGATGGTGTAACAAAATTAAAAACTTGTGATGTTAACGACTATAGAGAGAAACTACGTAAAATGATTTATGTTGATGCTCAGGAAAGTTCATCTGTAAAATAGATATAACTTAAAAAAAATACCCCTAAAAAAAGGGGTAAAAGAGGAGTGTATCACTCTTCTTTTAATGTTGGATATTTATCATCTCCTACCAATTCAAATGTTGGTTCTCCCAAGGGTTCATTTTCATCAAATGGCATATTAACATAGACCAAAACCAACTCATTTAACTGACTAAGATAATCTTTTGAATAAAGCATCCCATAAATCCCTTCTTCAACAACATATATCTCTCCAATTGATGCTTCAAATATCTCATCAAAACTTAAATTTTCAATGGTACTGTTAGGTGCTAAGAGTAAAAATTGACCCTCTTTCAGATTTCCACCACTTACAGTTAAACTTACAAAATCACTTTCAAAAGGAAGTTCAACATCATCATTACCTTGTTCAATCCATGTGCTTTCATCATTTAAATCACACTCTTGGTCACTGTCACAATATTTACTAAATATCACTTCAGCATTGGCATTGAACTGCTCTTTTTCTCGGTATTCATTTCCATCAAATACCCCTTTAAAGCTAAGATATCCACCTTTACTATCAGAAATTTCACCCACAGAACTGCTACTTCCCATCTTTTTACCTTGCTCGTAATCTATACTGCTTGAAGTAATTTTATAGTCATCATTAAGATTGGTAATTTTAAGATTAAATTCCCCTTTCATAATTTCATTATCTTCAACAGTTGATAAAGTTTCTTCAAACTTATCATTAATCTCCACCTCAACTTGACCATTCTCTTTTTTAACATAACGAAGAGCCATATTTGACTCCATATCGCTATCTTTTATACTATACATTGACCAAATATGATTCTCATCTTTAGACCATTTAAGCGTTTGAGTTGATTCCATCACCTCTGAATCAAAATTATTTTCAACAGGTGTCATATCCATAACCAATGCATATTGATAGTCTTCTGTACTGGAATATTGCGTAAAGCTTGTTTTTCCTAATTGTATCTCTCTATTTTCAATCTCAGAACTTACCTCTGTTGGGATTTCCTCATTGGTAATCTCTTCAATATCATGAAGCATATCTTGATCTAACACAAACGAAAGTTTTCCAAATTCAATGGTGCAAGTCGTTCCCAAAGGGATATCTTGACAGCTCTCTTCAATTTTAGGCATAACCTTATCTGCCAAAAGAAGATTTATAGCTAACTCTTTTTTCGTATCTTCCACTTGTTCTATATCAGACTTCAACTCAAGATATCCTCGACTCATACTGCTATCAACCTCTATAGGAACAGGTGTAGAGGATGTATCAAAAGAAGTATTCTCTACCTCTTGTTTTTTTATTTTTTCTAATTTTTTTTCTGTTACAAGTGCTTTAGGAATTTCCATAGAAATCTCTGTAGGAACAGTAATTGTACTTTTTGGCTCACCATTACTTGAAGTGTTGTTACCTGAGTCACTTCCACACCCCATTAAAATTAACGACAATCCAATAGAGAGTAGCGTTATTTGTCTTTTCATGTTACATCCTTGTTTTATTATTATCAATTCATATCATAATCAAAAAAAATGGAAAAATAATGAGATTTAAAAAAAAATTAAATTTTTAGGCTAAAAAAGACCAACAAGAGAAAAAATTATAATAAACTTCTTGTAAAAGAAGGAGTAGAGACTTTAGTCTCATTAAACTAACAGGACTAAAGTCCTTGCTCCGATAAGTTTTGCAAGAATTATAAGATGTCTCGTTGGTGTAAGTAAGAATTTATTTCAAATAAGCCTGATCTTCAAGTTTTACTTTTTGACTTGAAGTTGCCGTACTATTGATTTTATAAGGTGTAACAGATTGGGTATCAATCGCCTCTGTATACCCTAAGTTTACCGAATATTTTGGATTGTCTGTAATCCAATTGTCTCCAACAGGTAAAATGGTCGAACCATTGACATCTGTTCTGTTTGCCATCTCTCCCCACTGAATCCATGAACCATCATACATTGTGACATCGTAACCTAAAACAAAATCAGAAACATAAGTGATAAGCGTCGCCTTTCTCCCTGTTCGACAATAAGTGATCACTTTATCATCTTTTTTATACCCTTTTTCTGCAAAAAGTGTCTCTAACTCTTTGGGTGATTTAAACTTAAACGAAGCGTCATTTTCATCAACTTTCCCATCACCATTCACATCTTCACTTTGGTCATCAAGTTTTAGCAGTTCCGTATAAGGAAAGTCTACAGCATCTCTAATGTGTCCTTGGTAAGGGCTATAACATTGTTTGTCATGATTTTCACCACATGTTTTGTCAGCTGTTTTTGATTTTTTCGCCCCACTATACTCACTTGTCCCTCGTGCATCGGCAATAAAATAACCTGTTTTATCATCAAGACCAGCTATTTTCATCATATCATCTATGTAAATATGTCGGTCAGTTCTATCGGTATGAAGTGACTTAACTGTAAATTTTGAAGGGGTACTAGGTGGTGTAGAAGGGGCATCAACCAAATAATCACTTAAGCCACTGGTCGCTGAAAAATCATAGTCTACCGAACCATTTAACATTGCCAATCGCTCATGATTCCAACCCCAATAGTTAAGTGACCACACCGAACGAACCACATCACGCATACTGGTTGACCCTTTACCTACGGCAAAAAGTACAAAATCTTTTTTGGGGTCTAAATGAAACATGTTTATCATCCCATCCATTCTATCACCACTAATCATCGCTCCAGGGATATTTGCCACACCATCATGACGCATATAAGAGGGGTCACACGCTCCACCAGCAGGAATTTGATAGGTTACAACATCTTTACCATTACTTTTTAAAAATTTATTAGAGCTATTTGCCCCGGCTTGAATAATTACCAAACGCCCTGTAACACCTGCTGGTTTATTGGCAGACCAATTGTCAATATATTGAGTTAATCTTTCTGGAGTGATTAATCCTGATTTAAATTCTTTATAATTTGTAGAAACCACTTTACTCATATCACATTGACACGCTTCTGTATCATCATCCAATCCACACCCTGTAAAAAAGAGCATTGAGGTTGCCAATGAAATGGAACAAACTCGTTTTAAATTTTTATTTGACATATTTTTCCTTGTTATATTTTTTTATACCAAAAAGTATTTAAAAATGTTATCATAAATTACTTAATTTACTATTATATTTATTATTACTTTTAGAGATAAATAATCTTTCTCCCTTATTCAAATTCATTTCATGAAAATCTCTTTCAAGTATGTTAAAATCAGAAGAAAAAGCGAATAAACTCAAAATGAAAAATATTTATACCTTCAAAAACCTTTCAGCCCAAACAGCCTGTCAGCACTTAGTAACTCAAAAAAATAGTTCCTCCCCCTACTCTTTCTCTTTAGCCCTACACACCCAAGAAAACCCAAAAGAGATTTTAGAAAACAGAGCCTACTTTAAAGAGCAGTACCCAAATATGAGTTTCATAGTCGCCAACCAAACCCACAGCGATAACATCCATGTGGTAAAAGAAAACAAAGAGATAGGTTGGGAAAAACTAGAAGATGCCATACAAAACTGTGATGCACTCATCAGCAATCAAAAAAATATCATGCTCACCATTCTCACAGCCGACTGTGTCCCTATTTTACTCTTCGATTCCATCAAAAAAGTAGTCGGAGCTGTCCACGCAGGTTGGAAAGGAACAGAGCAAGAGATAGTACTAAAAACAGTAAAAAAGATGCAAAGTGAATTTAACGCTGACCCAAAAGATATCATAGTAGGAATCGCCCCAAGCATCGGAAAATGCTGTTACGAAGTAGACTGGAACGTGGCACAACATTTTAAAAATATAAAAGATGCCTATACTCAAAATGGAGAAAAGTATATGCTAGACCTACCCCACATCAACAAAACGCAACTACTAAAAGCAGGAGTAAAAGAGCAAAATATAGAACACTCAAATATCTGCACAGCCTGTGAAGTGGATAGCTATTTTTCTTACAGAAAAGAGCAAGGTTGCTCTGGTCGGTTTATGAGTATGATAGGGATTTCGTAGGGTGTTTTCCCTGAAAACACCGTCAAATGGAAATCGGCAAACAATCAACACAAAAAATACAAACAACCTATCTTTTCAATCGTAAACCATCGAAATATTTTATGAGAATGGGTTGGTTATTTGTGTTTGGTTTTGACGGTGTTTTCGTGGGAAAACCACCTATTCTCTTTGAGTCTATCTGTCATCCCCTATCTTCATAGCCAAAAAATGAGGTAAAAATTCCATCTCACATCCATTAAACTTTTTTACCCCAATCTGATTAAAGTTTAAAACAAACCCTTTACTTGGTTTATAATTTTCTAAAAAGTAATGATACGATTTTGAAATCTTTATAGAAGTTAGATTTGATTTTATCTCAACAGGAATTTCATCATCTATGATAAAGTCAACCTCTGCACCGTTTTTGGTTCGGTAATATTTGATATCTCTTTCAATCAACTCTCTAAAGACAAAATTTTCCAACATCGCCCCTTTATCAACCCTATCTTCAAGAGCAGAGAAATTTTTGATAATCACGTTTCTAAGCCCCATATCCAAAAAGAATATCTCAGGATTTTTAACAATCTCTAGCCGTTTATTGCTAAAAAATGGTGTAATACCTTTGGTTAAAAAAGCCTTTTCAAACACAGAAAGATACTCTTTGAGTTGCACAGCATTCACGCCAATAAGAGTAGAGAGTTCATTATAAACAATTACATTTCCTATCTGTAAAGAGAGTGCCTTTAATAGTCGATACATCTTAGTCTCATCAACGATTCTAGCTATTTCTTTAATGTCTCGTAAAAGATAGATGCTTAATAAATTTTTGAGTACCTCTTTTTTCTCTTCATTTGTTTTGCTAAGAATCACTCTTGGGTATCCCCCATAAGTTAAATACTCTTCGAGGTAACTATAAATTTTTTTTGAGATAATAGAAGAGATATCTTTGTCTGATTTAGTATAAAGTTTATGTAGACTTTCATCTTTGACATGCAAAAACTCTCCAAAAGAGAAAGAGTAGAGATTAAAAACAAAAATCCGACCTGCTAGATATTTGATAGCATTAATAGAAAGCTCCATAGCCGATGAACCCGAGATAAATATCTTTTTATCGGTGGTATCATAGATATATTTAAGGTGCTTTCCTCCCATCTTGGCATACTGAAACTCATCTATAAAAATATGCTCATAAGGCTCAATATAGAGAGCAATAAAACTCTTAATATCCTCTTCAAATAGAATCTTTAACTCAATATCTTCAAAGGTCAAAAAGATAGGATTACTTACCTGCTTATAGATATGTTTTAAAAGAGTCGTTTTACCAATCTGCCTAGCCCCAAAGATAGCAATAATCTCTGGAGTATCTAAATATTTCTCTATCCTTGTCTCTATTTCTCTTTTATAATACATTTCAACCACGCTATTCTTAAATTATTTTTTATTATAGCTTGACTATTTACTTTTATTACTTAATTTTAGGTATGGCTCTGTAAGATATATCGAATCTGCTCAAAAGAGACAGTTGGAAAATCTTCAAGAAAATCCTTAATGTTCTCTCCTGCCAACAGATAATCAAATAGGTTTCGCACAGGAACACGAGTACCCCCAAACCCAATCTCCATATCATCCAAAGCCAAAAAATAGTTCATTTCATTAGACCTATTTTTTAATTATTAGTCTATTGTATTAGACTTAATTTGGCATTTAAACCGTAGGGTGCCGTTTTCCCAATGCCAATGAATTTGTCAAAAAAAGCTTAAGTCATTGGCATTGGGGGACTACACCCTACTAGAAACTTAAAATCTCCTCAGCATCATCAACACCATCGTTGTCTTTGTCAAGAGATATTTTAAATTTATTTTTAGAGAGAACGGTCAAGGTAACATGCTCGTTTTTCTCATTATAATACTTCTCTGTACCACTTAACAAATCACCATTTTCATTTTCAACCATAGGTGTTTTACTTCCATCGTATTTTTCATCAACCTTATATTTGGTCGCATTATGGTTTATTTGTCCCGAGACTTTATAGGTAGAATATCCTCCATCTTCCAATTCGTTCTCATAAGAGATTAGCTCGATTGACGTATAAGTACCATTTAAAGTTGACTTAAGCGTCATATTTTCTACTAACTTCTCTTGTTCATCACTTATCTCAATACTTTTAAATGTAGAATCTTTTAGAAAAGTAAGCTTTTCAGAACTCTCCAAATCTTCAATTTTTGTTCTCTCTTTAAACGTAACCAAAATAGTAAAATGCTCTTCATTTTTCATCTCAATAGAGATAGTTCCATCACTTTTAACATTGTTTTCAATACAATCATCTAAAACCATATCAAAACCAATTCCTTTTTTTATGCTTTCTTGAATCTCTGCTTGACTAAGCCCCTCTAAATTATTATTATCAATAAAAGATTTTGTCCCTCCACTTTCACAACTATTCACTGTTGTTTTCTGATAAGACTTTTCATTATTCTCCTCTGAGTTATCTTGTGTCGATATAGAAAAACCTTTATTTAAAAGACTATCGGTTTCTCCAACCATATTCTGTGCAAAACTTTTCAGTTCATTAGTAATTATAGCTTTAGAACCGTTTTCATTTGATGGAGTACAACTACTACTCTCTTTACTGTCATTACAACCTTGCAACATTAAAAAAAATGCTAAAGTTGGTATTATTGATTTTCTCATATCTAACCCTTTGTTTTGATATTATCATTATATAGGTAAATTATAAATATTAACTTTAATTATATAATTAAAATATTATAATAAATAAAAAACAAGGTTTGGTAAAATATGCAAAAGAAAACCATTAAACTTTTAAAAAAATATCATATTGAAGAGATTACAAAAGATGTCAAAAATTTAAATCTAAAAATAGGATTTTTAGGAGAATTCAGCTCTGGAAAATCTACACTTATTAATGCTCTACTCAATCAAAAAGTTCTCCCCTCTATGGACAAACCTACCAGTAAAAGTGTCATTGAGATTATGGCTAAAAACAATATAAAAGCATTAGAGTTTTATAAACTAAAAGAGAATAAAAAAGAGCCAATATCAGCTATAGATTTTTCAGAAATTGCACTTAAACAAAGTGATTCAAATGCTATAGTACACGTTCCCTCTAATGATTTTTTTCAAGATGGATACATGATGATTGATACGCCTGGTATCTCCTCTTTAGATGAGAGTGATATAGACATTACTTATGGCTATTTACCATTTTTAGATGGTGCTGTTATCTGTAATCATATTCAAAAAGGAAGTTTAACTCAATCTACTATCAATTTTTTACTTAAAGAGGAGATTCGACCAATTATCAATAATATTATATTTGTAATTACCAATGCTCATACTAAAGCTCCCAAGTCACAACTAAAAATTAAAGAGGAGATTATTACCCAACTTTCTACATTAAATCAAAAACATGATTTGAAATTAAAAAATATAGATTCTAAGGTTATTGTACTTTCAGCACTTGAAGCGATGGAAGGGAAAAATGGCTTTTCTCTTGATGAGATAAAAGAGAGTTTTCATACAAACTTTATGAATAAAAAAATTTTACTTCAAAAACAGAAAAAAGCAAAAGAGATAGAAGCTCTTAGTAAAAAACTGTTAGAAACATTGGTCTTCAAAAAAGAGAACAGCCAATTGGATTTATCTGATTTAAGAGCCAAAGAGTCTAAACTAAATGAACAAATAATTGCATTGGAAGAAAAAAAATCTATAACAATAAAATCATTGGAAGCCGTAGATATAAAAATTCAAGAACGAATCTCTGTTATTTTTACAAAGTACCTCTCTCAGTTAAAAACACTTAAAGACAAAGATTCAACTACAATATTAATGAATGAACTACAAGAAGTTATCAGTAGAGATGTCTCAAAGATTATCTCATCACATTTTAAAGAACTCTCCTCTGCCAATGAAAACAATATAGAGTTTAGGGAACTAGAGATAATGATTCAAGATTTACTTAAACAGATAGATATGGGTAAAGATATTGGAATGGTTGTTCTCATTGAGCTTTTAACATTAGGTACAGCAGGTGTTGGTGGTATTTTTGGTTTTTTCCTCAGAAGTAGTTCAAAAATGATAATGAACCAAAGAGGAGAGAGTAATCTAAAAGATACTGCCAACTATATTAATCAAGTAAACCCTATGGAGATGATAGGAGATTTTGTTGGCTCAAAATTGATAGAGAGTAAAATTTTGCCAAAACTAGAAGCACTGTCAAAAGAGATTGCATCGGACATAAAAGCAGAGTTAGAATTACAACTAGAAGAGGAAGTTTTTAGTTCTTTAAAAGAGAAACTCTCTAACAATCAAAAAATGTTAAATCAACTCTATAAAGAGAAATCTGATAAATTAGAAGCGTTTACAGAATTTAATCAGCAGTTAGATGATGATATTTTAGAGTTACAGTTAATGAAAAGAGCTTGATATGTCAGATTTTTTTAAAAATATAGGAGATAAATTGAAGAGTGTTTTTATCTCAACAGAAGATATTTATTTTTCTAATGATGCAAATATCTCTGAATTTTCAAAAACTATGATTAGTGATTTGGCTTCTTTAAAAATTATAAAGGAGCAGTTAAAAGAGATTTCTCTTCCTCATCAAGAGATGGAAAATATGGAGCATATAGCTTTTAATTTATTAATTAATCAAATAGAGTTAGAAAAAGGAAACTCAAAAGTAGAAGTTGGTGTGATTGGTAGTTTTAGTAGTGGAAAGTCAACCTTTATCAACTCCCTTTTTGGTGAATCGGTATGTCCTATGTCTGTTAAGCCTACCACTTCGTCTATTACAAAATTCTTTTATGGGTATAAAAAAAAGATAACCATTAATGGCAAGGAGATTACTCAAGAGGAGTATGAAAATTATTCTAAGCATTTGAAGGGAGATACCAAAAATACAGAAACTCACTATATTGAGTATGCTTATCCTTTTGAACGTTTAAGTTCTATTGTTCTCTACGATACCCCTGGGTTTAATAACAATCTAAATAATAATGATACAGAAGTAACCATGAAAACATTGGAGTCTGTAGATGTTATCTTTTTTATAATAGATATATCCAAAGGGGCGATAGATAAAATTTCTGTAGAGAGACTGAGAAAATTAAAAAATAAAAGAATGTACTGTATTGTAAACAAATCAGATTTAAAATCACTATCAGCTATTGAAAAAATTAAAGAGGAGATTATTTCCGAACGAATTTTTCTTGAAGTAATAGAATATTCTGCTTTTAAGGTGTTAGAGTTTGCAGAAACAAACTATATATCAGACCATTTTAAACATATTGAAGAGGAGTTGATTCCTAAAAAAATTGATTTTACTACAACAACAAAAGGAGTTTTTACAGAGACAAAAGGACGAGTTAAAAGCAAAGAGGAGTACAGACTCTATATTAATAACAGTGAATATCTTATTGATGACTTCTATATTAGTTCTAAAAATCAAAGAGCAAGAGTTGAGAAGATGCTTAATATGATTTATGAGAGTAAACAAGATACATTAAAACATAAATTGAAGGTAGATATATATAACTATAATCAAAACAGTTTACTTATTTCAAAAGAGATATTTAACTCTTTTAAAAAAATAAATTTTGATGAAGGGCATTTTGAAATATTTAACAGAGATATTAGTCAATTTAAAGAGGAACTAGATCAATTTGAAGAGGACAATATAGAATTTTTTTATCAAGAATGGAATGATATTTTTATACGCTCTTGTACTATTCAAGAGGTAGAAGAGGATGAAAAATTTTTTTGGTCTACTCCCTATAATAAAATCTATTTTAAACAAGAGTATTTTAAAGAGCAGATAAAAAAAATGGATTCTATTAGAGTTATGCATCAATTAATTAAAAAATGGGTTGACTTTTTAAAAAAACAGCATGGTTTTGAATTGGAGTATATCACTTCAGAGATTGAGTTAGAGATAGTTCAGGAGGCATTAATTTGGTATTCAAATTTTTATAACTCAGATAGTTATCTGGTAAATATGTCTGATAATAGTATCTATTTTGAAGATAAACTTGAAGCAAGAGAGTTTATAAAAGATTTTTCAACCTTTGAATCTAAACCTAGCATAATAAAACTTCACGATTTTCTAGAAAAACATGAGCAAGAGATAGGATTTTTTAAAGGATATTTATCTAATCAAAAAAATATAGACCATAATAAGATTACAAAATTAAAACAAGAACTAAATAATTTTATAAAAGAGAAAGAAAAATATGTTAACAGATTACAAAAATGAAAAAAATAAGATACTAACACAATATGAAAAAATATTAAACCTACCAAATATCTTATCCAAAGATATAACTATAGAGAATATAAAAGAGAAGAAAAAGCAACTAGAAGAGGAGCATTTTTTTGTTAGTTTTACAGGACAGATAAAAGCAGGTAAATCAACACTTATTAATGCTCTACTTTTTGAAGAAGAAATTATTCCTACCGATGATACACCCCATACAGCCAAGATAACACTTATTAAATATGGAAAAGAGCCAAGAATCGAGGCTACTTTTTATAATAAAGAGGAGTGGAAACAGCTGAAATCAAATAAAGACTTTTATGAAGAGTTTTTAAAACCTGATATAGAAAAATCTATTGGTCAAGGTCTCTTTGTTGATGAAATTATTAATACTACAGCAAAAATAAAAAATGAAAATCATTTAGATAATCTAAATGATTATGTAGCACGATATGGAAAATATACACCTTTTGTAAATCTTGTAACCATCTACCACCCGAATGAGATACTTAAAGAGATAACCATTGTTGATACCCCAGGGACAAATGACCCCAATGAACAGAGAGACAAAGTAGCCAAAGAGTGGATACATAAAACCAATGCCAATATCTATATAACTTATGCAGGTCAAGCGATGGATAAAGTAGATATAGATTTTATAGATAATTTTTTACTCTCTGTTCCAAAAGAGCAAAAGCTAACAGTTCTCAATAAAATAGACAGCATCAATGACAGTGATGGATTAGAAGAGTATATATCTGAACTTTTAGCAGATACACAACTAAAAAGACGAGAGGTAGTAAGTAACAAAGAGAGTCTTATTTTAGTAAGTGCTTTAGGAGCATTGATTGATAAGATGCTTAATAGAAAGTTAACCCTAAATGAAGATTTAGAGTACTATGCTGAACAGTTGGAAGAGAAAGGATTTTTAGAGCCTGAAAATCATGGATTATTAAGACTAGAAAAGATGATAGAAAAGAAACTTATTGAAAATAAGGGGAAAAATATTATTGATTCACACTCTAAGTTTTTGGATTCTATTTTTAGAAAACGGATAAATGAGATAGAACAGAAATTAAATGAGAAGAAGAGTAGCCTTTCTGATTTGATGAAGAGTAAGCTAGAGTTGAAAAATATTTCAGAATCTATTGACGAAATAATTAAATTTATTCAAAAAGAGAAAAAGAAGATTGATAAAAATTTTAATAAGTTAATTAAATCTAATTTAGATGAATTCTATTTGTTACAACATAAACAACATAAGATAAGTCTTGAGAAAATTGAGACAGAAATAAAGGGAATTACAAACAGTTCCAATTATCAAAATGAAGTAGAGTGGATTGTAAAAAAAGCTATAGATAATAATTTTGAAGAACTAAGAGAGTCTCTTAGAGATATGACAGATAAATTAACTTTAGAGATACAAGAAGATATGGATAATCTCAAATATAACTTAATAGAAAAAGATAAAAACATATCTTTAACTCTAACTACCAATACTTTCTCTATCTATGCAATTGAGTTAACATTAGGAATGAAAGAATTAGCAGAAAAACAGTTTAAAGGTAAAAAAATTAATAAGCTTATCCAAAAAAATACAAATAGTTGGCAACGATTTTGGGATACAGAAAATACCTTAGAGGGAATAAATTCTAAAATTATGAAAAAAATTAATAATTTTTTTGAAATAAGTGATAATAATATGAGAGAAGAGTTTGAAGATAAAATTGCAAATCATATTCAAAAAAATATCTTAGAAAATATAATTAATGAACTCAACGAAACTATGGATAAAAAAGAAAATGAAATAGAGGAGTATCTTCAAAATGAAAGTAATAAAGAAAATTTGATTGAAGAGGCTAAAAAAGAGAGAGAAAGATTAGAAACAGAGTTAAAATCACTTAATAACTCTAAAAAGGAGATAGAGTAAATGAATGAATTTATAACAACAAATAGTTTAGTAACAGGAGTAGTTTTAACTATTTCAGTTATAGGAGGGGTATATTTTTTTACTAAAAAAAATATACCAAAGATTGATAATAAAGTAGTTAAGTATAATAAATTAAAAGATGAAATTTTAGAAAAGTTAATAAATTTAGAAGAGAATTTTATCCCTAGAGCTACATCTTTTTATCTTAGATTAGGACTCTTAGAGAGTAAGTTTTCTAAAAAAAAACAAAAAGAGATATTATTAAATTTAGATTATCCCAAAGTAATCTCTGAACCTAAAGTTGAATGGAATAATTTTCTTATTGTTAATGAAGAGGGAAATATTTTAAATGAATTGTTAAAAGAGAGAATTAAAAATTATCCTGATAAAGATAGCTATACCGTCAAAGCCTCTTTTAATTATATGTTGTTGGAGAAAGCTGAAGAAAAAGCTAAAAAGATTATAAAAGAAAAAGAGTCACAGTAAATGATTGATAGCTTACTATCAATCTTACAAAATATGGGAAGGAATGATTTCTAATTGGTTTGTTGTTTAAAGCTACACCCGAACAATATCATCTTCCCCCACATACTCACCCACCTGAGCTTCAATAAGCACCACAGGAATTTTCCCTTCGTTGGAGAGTCTATGCAGTTCACCCATTTTTATGTAGGTCGATTCATTGGGTCGTATCAGTTTGGTTTCCTCCCCTACCCTTACCGTGGCTGTACCTGAAACCACTATCCAGTGTTCGTTACGGTGGTAGTGTTTTTGTAGGCTCAAACTTTTGTTGGGTTGTACAACTATCCGTTTTATTTTGTAACGCTCGGTTGCCAACAAAACTTCATACGTTCCCCATGGTCGGTAAACCAAGCTATTTTCATGAAGCAACTCAGAATTTTTCCCTTTTAACTGCTCCACCACCTCTTTTACTTTTTGGGTTGACCCTTTTTTTGAGATAAGCAAAGCATCAGGGGTGTTCACCACTATCAAATCATTCACATCTACCAAAGCCACTTGTTTTTCGGACAATACCCAATTGGACGAAGCATCGACCGTTATCACCTCATCACCCTCTATCTCATTTGACAAACTGTCAAAACTTCCCAAGTCTGACCACCCTATATTGGAGGGGACAACTTTTATATTCTCACTTTTTTCCATCACAGCATGGTCTATACTTATGGAAGGCAAAACCATCATATCTTCATATTTTATCCGTGTCAGCCCTTCTGTTTTAGAGGCGTTTTCATAAGCTTTAAA
>Ga0256824_10000192_pt1 | contig 22167 bp, 14 predicted proteins | sample CV67metaG_FD_191570 | JGI IMG/M metagenome (GOLD analysis project Ga0256824, IMG submission 191570) | Hydrothermal vent microbial communities from East Pacific Rise, Pacific Ocean - CV67 | ecosystem: Environmental > Aquatic > Marine > Hydrothermal vents | place: Pacific Ocean: East Pacific Rise...
ATCCCCGGCTTTTTTTTTTTTCTTTTTTTTTTTCATTTTTCAAAATGTGCTCCCAAATTACCCCCCTATTCCAATCCCATTCCTGCAAAAAAACATTTATAGAATAAGACAAAAAAAATACCACCCCACCTTTTTTTTCTACCTATTTTAGGGTAAATAATATTCAACTTTTTTTTTTCTCTTTTTTCACCGATTCTGTAATAACTTTTACCCCTGAATAGTCTTATAAAGTCGTGTCCGACTCTCACAAAACGGACCACTCCGAATATAATTATCCTTGTATTTCTTAGTACACCAAAACTAAAATGACAGACTAATGTGTTAGAATTAAAATCTATTTATGGAACTTTTTCCTTTTAGTAACAACCTTATAAGACATCGCATACAAAATACTCTAACTGTAAAGAACTTACCTTAATCCCTAGTAACAATTAAACTATCTACCTTTTGCATCATGGTTTATCAAGAAATAAAATAGTAATTTCTTCCCCGAAATAGCTGGGATCTGTTTATTAATTGTTCAGAACATTTAATTTTATATTTCATTATAACTTTTAAATTAATAAAAAGAAGCTACATACTAACCGCACGCTGTAATATCTGGTTAAAGTTTTTACTACACAGTAGTTCTAAGAATAATCTTAAGTTAATTATACTAGGATAAGCTAGTATAAACCCTATCATTCATCAATATTTATAAGATTTAAAGTATTTATTATAGTTTTACAACTTAAATTTCTAATAGAAACAACTAAACTTTTATTATTATAAATTAATTAATCACAGACACTGATAAAATTAGTATTACACCACATATACTCATCATTAACTCGGCAAAAATAAATTTACCTGTTTATCAAAAACATAGCTTTATGATTTAAGATATAAAGTGAGCCCTGCCCAGTGATTATTTAAACGGCCGCTTTTGTGCTAAGGTAGCATAATAATTTGCCTTTTAATTGGAGGCTAGAATGAATGGATCCTTAAATTTATACTTTATTATGAGTAAACCTAAAAATTAAACTTAACGTGAAAATTCGTTACATCTTAAAAAAGACCAAAAGACCCTGGGAGCTTTAATTAAATAATATTTATATAAAATTAATTTTTGTTGGGGGGACAAAGAATAACCATTCTTAATCTTAGCTCTATATACCTTTAGTATACTTATACTAGCTACCCCAGGGATAACAGGCTACTCTTTTTTAAAAGTCCACATTTACAAAAAGACATAGCACCTCGATGTTGGCTTAAGAGTACGTAAAATGCAACAGTTTTACTTAATGGCTTGTTCCGCCAATAATTTCTTACATGAGCTGAGTTCAGACCGGCGAAAGCCAGGTTAGTTTCTATCTTTTAACAAAATTTTATAGTACGAAAGGACCTAAAATTTAGGTTTTAATAACCTTACCCTAAGAAAACATCTAATTAATAAACTCCGAATAGATTTTTATGATATCACCTTTACGAAAACTCCACCCTATTCTTAGAATTGTTAACAGATTCTTAATTGACTATAATACCCCCTTAAATATCTCTTTATGATGAAACCTGGGCTCCTTACTAGGCCTTAGGTTAGTAATCCAAATCATCACTGGCCTCTTCTTATCTATATTTTATGCCCCTGATATTTCTATTGCCTTCTCAAGAGTTGTTCACATCTCCCGAGACATCAACTACGGTTGATTAATTCGATCCATGCATGCCAACGGAGCTTCCTTATTTTTCATTTGTGTATACCTACACATAGCCCGAGGATTATACTACTTTTCATTCAAATTAATCGAAACCTGAAACATTGGAGTAATCCTATATATCGTCTTAATAGCAACAGCTTTTATAGGTTATGTTTTACCTTGAGGACAAATAAGCTTCTGAGGTGCAACTGTAATTACTAGCCTCCTATCGGCTATCCCTTACATCGGAACAGACCTAGTACTCTGAGTGTGGGGGGGATTCGCAATTGATAATCCCACATTAACCCGATTCTTTGCCTTACATTTCCTTCTGCCTTTCGTAATTGCTGCTTTAGTAATAATGCATCTGCTATTCTTACACCAAACTGGCAGGAATAACCCGATCGGAATTGACTCTAGAAGAACAAAAGTTACTATACACCCCTATTTTATCATTAAAGACGCAATAGGATTTTCCTTTACACTCCTCTTCTTCTCCTTTATTGTTTTATTCGCCCCTTTCATCCTAGGTGATCCAGAAAACTTCATCCCAGCTAATCCATTGTCCACCCCTTTACACATTAAACCAGAATGATACTTCCTCTGGCTGTATGCTATTCTACGAAGAATCCCGAATAAACTGGGGGGGGTGATTGCAATATTCGGAGCTATCCTTGTTATATTTGTATTCCCACTTATTAACTTCACTAAAAAATCCTCAAATGCCTACTACCCAGTCTCTCAAGTTATCTTCTGATTCCTAATAGCTGACATTTTATTACTAACCTGACTTGGCGGGTGCCCTGTAGAATACCCTTACGATCTAATCGGTAGAATCATAACTGCTATTTACTTTTTAATCACTCTAATCATCCCGATCATCTATTACGTCTGAGACAACATGTCCAAATAGGTAAATCATCTGCTTCATATCTAAATGAAATAAATTATCCTTACACTATAAATTCAGCTTTAACAGCCATTTAGTCCTTCAACGGGCCTAAAGCCAAACAGCGGCGGTATTTTTGTAAAATATTAATTGACTACGTCTAGACCCTGATAAAGTGACTGACAAAAGTGATTAATTGTAAATTAATTTATGGGTATTCCCCTTTACCACTAATAAATTTAGCATGTTAATAATCAGCCTTGTTATCTCTTTAATTTCTTGCCTAATCCTCATTCTAATAGCCATAGCCTTTTTTACCCTGGTAGAACGAAAATTTTTAGGTTATTCTCACCTACGTAAAGGCCCCAATAAAGTTTCATTTATCGGGATACTCCAACCCATTTCAGATGCTATAAAACTCTTTCTTAAACAACCTCTATCCCCCTTTTCAACAAGAAAAGTACCTTTTTGGATAGTTCCTTGCATAGGCCTTTTTTTAGCCCTAGCTCTTTGAATCTTATACTCTTTTCAATACAACCCTAATAACTTTTCACTAGCTGTAATCCTATTTTTATCCATCTCTAGTGTGAGAGTCTACTCATCTCTCCTTGCTGGGTGAGTAAGAAATTCTAAATTTTCCCTCGTAGGAGCTCTACGCAGAAGAGCCCAAACCATCTCTTATGAAGTCTCTATAGCCTTTGTTATATTGTGCCCATTAATAATCCACGGGTCATATAATCTCCAAGACTACATAAGGCATTCTATATTAATTTTAGTCTTACCTTTACTGTTTCTAGTTTGAATAATCACACTACTAGCTGAAACTAACCGAACGCCCTTTGACCTAGCTGAAGGGGAATCTGAACTTGTCTCTGGGTTTAACACAGAATACATGTCTGGACCGTTTGCTATAATTTTTATAGCTGAATACTTAGTCATTTTATGAATATCTGTACTAACAGCTTATTTATTTTTTTCCATTAATCCACTACCATTCCACTTTATAGATATGATGATAACAACAACATTCGCTGTACTCTGCAGACTATTCTTTATTTGAACCCGTACTACATTACCTCGCTTCCGGTATGACCAACTAATATACACCTGCTGAAAGACATTCTTGCCTTCATTAATCCCGATCAACCTATTCTGTCTTTATGCGTCGTATTACTTATTATTTGTAAGCTTTAAGAAGCTTAAAACTTTTAATTTTACGATGAGACAACTCACAAATAGTGTTGTGCCGGAAAAACGGGTAATTTTGATGTAATTAAATATAGATAGTATCTCAACATTTATGATTGTCAAATTCTGTATTATGATATTATTTTTAATTTTACCACCTATCCTTATAATTCTTAACCTATATGTTAGATCAAAAGCTAACCACCTATCTATTACTCTATCTTCATTTGAGTGCGGTTATGACCAATTTAGAACAGCCCGAATTTCTTTTTCACTGCATTTCTTTCTTTTAAGAGTTTTATTCCTTGTCTTTGATCTAGAGATTGTATTCCTGCTACCCCTCCCCTTAATAACCCAAATCAGATCCCTATTAGCCCCCTTTATCATTACGCTATTTATTATTATTCTTTTCCTAGGCACAATACATGAATGAAATGAGGGATCCCTCAATTGGCACTAAGTAAAACAACTTAAAAGCTTCTAACTTTTAAATGAATCTTAACCGCTTCTTTACTTAATGAAAAACCGGTTATCCTACCTCCTATTCCTTTCCATAATCTTTTTTGGTATCATAGTAACAATTTCAGCTAAAAATATAATAACAATTTGACTCGGCCTAGAGATCAATATAATAGCCTTTTTACCTTTAATAATCCACTCTAATGATCCAATCTCATCAACTAATCTAATAAAATACTTCTTAATCCAAGCTATCACCTCTTTCTTAATCCTATTCTCATTTATATGTGACATAACATTTACATCTCATATAGTTAGTTGAAACTTAATTACCATTTGTGCTCTAATAATAAAAATGGGCATAGCTCCCTACCATTTCTGATTACCCTCAATAATAAGAGGCCTCAATTGAACAAACTGCTTCATTCTCACTGTAATTCAAAAAATCGCCCCCCTTATACTATGTAGGTGCGGAGCTCAAATTAATACCCCAATATTTGCTTTATTATTCATCTCATTAGCTACCAGATCAGTCGGTGGGATAAAACAAACAAGATTTCGTCCTATACTTGCTTATTCATCTATACACCACATAGTGTGATGTATTCTAGGTATGCTGCATGGCACACCGTTATTCTTGGCTTACTTTATCTTCTATTCTGTTTCCTGCTTTATTCTTTTCCTATTCCTAAACAAATACCATGCCGATGGATTCGTCATCTCAAGCCCCAATTACTGATCCCCAACATACCTTATACCCATCATTACCATCTTGTCTATAGCCGGTCTACCACCCTTACTAGGATTCTTCCCAAAACTCTTTGTACTACAAAGAGTCATCTCAACTAGCTTAGTCTTGTCATTTTTACTCATCCTCAGATCCTCACTCAATATACTCTTCTATATTAAATTTGCATACTCTTTTATTACAGATAAATTTTCAAAAATCCAAAAAACAAACACTCGATCTTCAACCTTATTCGGTATAAGTATCTACTCATTTGCCCACCTTCCAGTGCTGATAATATTCTTAATATATGCGCTGAATATTCTCCACTAACCATAAAGATATCGGCACTTTATATTTCCTCTTAGGAATCTGAGGCGGATTATTAGGTACAGCTATAAGAGTACTAATTCGAGTTGAACTTGGACAACCAGGGGCCTTCCTTGGTTCAGATCAATTATTTAATTCAATTGTTACTGCACATGCATTCCTAATAATTTTCTTTATAGTTATACCTATTATAGTCGGAGGATTCGGAAACTGAATATTACCTTTAATACTAGGTGCCCCAGACATAATTTTTCCTCGTCTTAATAATATAAGATTCTGATTCTTACCACCATCCTTAACACTTCTAGTTATATCAATAATTGTAGAAAAAGGAGCAGGCACTGGATGAACAGTATACCCCCCATTATCAAGAAATCTCTCTCACAGGGGATCTTCAGTAGATCTAGCAATCTTCTCACTACACCTAGCAGGGATTAGAAGTATTTTAGGAGCTCTTAATTTTATTTCTACTATTATAAATCTACGGCCTTTAAACATAAAACTTGAACAAATACCACTATTTGTCTGAGCTACTAAAATTACTGCTGTTTTATTACTCTTATCCCTACCAGTACTAGCCGGTGCAATCACCATGTTACTTACTGACCGAAATCTAAACACAAGATTCTTTGATCCTAGAGGAGGGGGAGACCCTATTTTATACCAACATCTATTCTGGTTTTTCGGACACCCAGAAGTATACATTTTAATTCTCCCTGGATTTGGAACTATCTCCCATATTGTAACACACTATGCAGGTAAATTCGAACCATTCGGAACATTAGGTATAATTTATGCTATACTAGGAATTGGTATTCTAGGCTTTATCGTATGAGCCCACCATATATTTACCGTCGGAATAGACGTAGACACTCGAGCTTACTTTACAGCTGCTACAATAATTATTGCAGTACCAACTGGAATTAAAGTATTTAGATGATTAGCTACTATCCACGGAAATAAAATCTCCTTCGAACCACCAATGCTATGAACTCTAGGCTTCATTTTCCTCTTCACTATGGGAGGCCTAACTGGAATCATTCTAGCTAACTCGTCGCTAGACATTATACTTCATGATACTTACTATGTAACAGCCCACTTCCACTATGTCTTAAGAATGGGTGCTGTCTTTGCTATATTTGCTGGTTTCACTCACTGATACCCTTTAATGTTTGGAATCACTATACACCCCCGATGACTTAAAGTTCAATTCTACTTAATGTTTATTGGAGTAAATCTAATTTTCTTCCCACAACATTTCCTTGGGCTGGCAGGTATACCACGACGATACTCTGATTACCCTGACACTATAACCCACTGAAATGTACTTAGATCAATTGGGAGAATTATATCAGTTATCTCTTTATTATTATTTATCTTTATCATATGAGAGTCAATAGCAGCGCTTCGCCCTGTTTTATCCCCTGTCTACCAAGCTTCATCACTAGAATGAGAATCAGTCCTACCAACCGATTTCCACAATAGAACAGAATCTTTAATAGTAGTTCACGATAAGCCTCTCATTGCATAAAATTATAATCTAGTTTTAACGCTCCAAAAACCTTATACCTATTAACCTAACGGACACCTAACCTATACTAATACCTCTACCCTAAGTAGTAATCAAATTGATCCTTAACTGTTAATTAAGTGTATGCTTAACGCCTACTTAGATGATAACTTGAAGACAATTAATACTCCAAGATGCTGCTTCCCCCATTATATACCAATTAACTAGATTCCACGATCACGCTATATTCTTTCTAATTTTAGTTATAACATTCGTTACCTTTGCTACATCCTCCTTACTTTTAAATAAGTTTAAATGCCGAAATATTTATGAAGCTCAACAAATCGAGACAGTTTGAACCATCCTTCCAGCAGTAATCCTAATGTTCCTTGCTCTACCTTCCCTCCGCCTTCTCTACCTGATAGATGAAGTAAATAATCCTTTTATAACCATCAAAACTACCGCTCATCAATGATATTGAACCTACGAATATTCAGACTTCATAGATATTGAATTTGACTCATATATCGTCCCTGATAACGACATGTTACCCGGGGAACACCGACTACTAGAAGTTGATAATCGATTAATTCTCCCCACAAATGCTTCTATCCGTATAATAGTAACCTCAGCTGATGTGATTCATTCTTGAGCTATCCCAAGACTAGGTGTCAAAATTGATGCCATTCCCGGACGACTAAACCAAATTGCCTTTTCTATTGACTTCCCTAGAATCCTATACGGACAATGCTCAGAAATTTGCGGTGCAAACCACACTTTTATGCCTATCGCCATCGAAACCATTGATATAAAAGCCTTTTCAAACTGAATCAACTCTATTGGTAATTAAAAGTTTAATTTAAACAAAATGTATAATTGTCAATTATAAAATGCTTACAGCAACTTTTAATGCCTCACTTATCCCCCTTAAACTGAATTTTAATATTCTTCTACTTTTGATCTGCTCTAATAACCCTAATTTTTACTCTGTGATGAAACAAAACCTACATTAATGAACTAACATTCCCCACCTCACAAACCAAGTTTATTAACCTACCCTGATACCCAATACATGACAACACGATCTCCCTTTCATTTAGTTGACTTTAGACCATGACCTTTCCTAGGCTCTTTAGGGGCCCTTTTTACTACTGAGGGAATCGCCTCCTGATTTCACACTAATTCTATAATAACCCTCACAGTGGGATTATCCCTCACGCTTATCGTAATATACAACTGATGACGAGACATTAGACGAGAAGCCTCATTCCAAGGATTCCACACATCTTACGTTATAAATGGCCTTCGATGAGGGATACTATTATTTATTACTTCTGAAGTACTATTCTTCTTTGCTTTCTTCTGAGCTTTCTTCCACAGATCTCTAGCCCCATCTGTAGAAATAGGCTGCATATGACCACCAATCGGAGTAACTGCCATTAACCCATTCTCTATCCCATTAATAAATACTGCTATCCTACTAGGGTCAGGTGTTACAATTACTTGAGCTCACCATAGCCTCATAGAAGGAAACAATGCCCAAACATCCCAAGCACTTATCTTAACAATCGTCCTAGGGGTGTACTTTTCTATCTTGCAAGCTGGTGAATACTTTGACGCTCCATTTTCTATTGCTGATAGAGCCTACGGAAGAACCTTTTTCGTTGCTACTGGCTTTCACGGCCTTCATGTCTTAATCGGAACAACATTCCTAACTGTCTGCCTATTACGTAATAATAATAAACAATTCTCTTCTTTTCATCATTTCGGATTCGAAGCAAGAGCATGATACTGACATTTTGTAGACGTTGTCTGAATTTTCCTTTACATAACTTTATATTGGTGAGGTTCATAACTACCTATAAAGAAGTGTTAGTGCACAATAAATTTTGAATTTATAAGTGTAGAACTCCATCTACCTTTATAAAATAAGAAAACCTTGTTTATGAGATTTTTATTTTTATCCTTAATTTTTGCAATACACAGAGTTGTTTCACCCGTAGTATTTACCCTCCTGGTAATATTTCTATCTTTAATACTAAGCCTAATCATTACCTACTCTTGATTCTCTTGGTTTGGATTCGTAATTTTTCTAATCTACATTGGAGGAATATTAGTAATTTTCATATACTTTGCATCCCTCGTACCTAACCAAAAATTTGATGCTATAATATTCCTAACTATCACAGTAACTTGTCTTTATATTTTTAAACTTACCAGACCTCATGAGTTTAATTACCTTAAAACACCTAACCCGACTAGGGAAATGCTATTTTTATACTCTAATGAGATACTCCCGATAACATTATTTTTAATCTCATTCTTATTTGTTATAATAATTATTGTTGTAAAAATCAGTACTACAAATAAAATACCTATACGACCGATACTGTAAAAAAAAAAAAATGATAATAGATATCTTTACCTCATTTGACCCTAGTAGTTTCACATTTCTCCTAAAAGAATTTAATCTTTGATTACTACCTATCTTGTTTATTTTCTTGTTTTTGTCTTCTTCTTGATTGATTCCTTCAAACCACTCAAGTATTTTATTCCTGATTATCAAGCTAATAGAAAACCAAGTTAATCAAACATTCACAAAAAATTTAACCTTCTCTTATAACTTTATAACTGCCTTATTTACTACTATTGTTATAGCAAACCTGTGAGGAATTATTCCTTATTCCTTTTCTATCACTAGACACCTGATATTTACATTTATAGTATCAACCCCTATCTGGATAGGCATGATTATATCATCTGCGAACACTAACCCCTATTATACCGTGGCTCATTTACTCCCCTCTGGAGCCCCGAACTGGTTAAACCCATTTCTTGTTATAATCGAGACTATTAGAATTACCGTCCGTCCTCTCACTTTAGCTTTCCGTCTTGCTGCTAATATAAGGGCAGGACATGTAGTAATAACCCTTATCAGGATTTATCTTTCCGTCTTGCTATTTAGTTCTCCTCTATATACTTTAATTGCCCTTTCTACTAATATATTTTACTTGTCATTTGAATTTGGCATTTGCTTAATCCAGGGTTATATTTTTTGCCTATTACTAACCCTTTACTCTGATGACCACCAAGTACAATAACGTTTTTCAAGTTTACAAAACGTTATCCTGTGGAGATAAAGTGGCTGCCAATCAGCGAAAAACCATGAAAATACTCTATAATTACCTGTCCTTCACATTCTTTTGTGCCTTTGCCGTATTGCTGGCATCTACGATAACCTTAGACCTAAATAATATAATTGTACTATATGAATGAAGATTTGATATGCTACTTGCTATAAATATCAATTTCCCTTTAATCCTTGATAAACCTGGCCTATTATTCTCTGCTACCGTTTGTTTCATCTCTGCTAACGTTCTTCTATTCTCAAGCAGGTATATAGACCACGAAAAGGAAAACGGTCAGTTTCTTCTTATTATATTTTTATTTATCCTATCAATAAACTTATTGATTTTTATTCCCCATATTATATTCCTTCTACTCGGATGAGACGGCCTAGGACTAGTCAGATTCCTATTAGTAATTCATTACCCCTCTCCCAAATCTTTAGCCGCGGGATACATTACAGTTCTGACTAACCGAATCGGGGACGCACTTATTATCGTGTCTATCCCCCTAATGCTATCTTCTTTAACACTTAACCCCTCTGTATACAACAACCCCACATCCCTAACACTACTAAGTTTACTATTAATAACAGCTGCTATAACCAAAAGAGCCCAAATCCCCTTCTCTTCATGGTTGCCCGCAGCTATAGCCGCACCCACCCCAATCTCTGCTCTAGTACACTCCTCTACACTAGTTACTGCTGGTGTATTTCTTATGTACCGATTTTACCCATTACTAAGAGGATCACCCTACTACAGTTTCACACTACTCCTGGCTGCTTCCCTAACTATACTAATAGCTGGCCTGGCTGCTTTTAAGGAAAATGATATAAAAAAAATTATCGCCTTATCAACTCTAAGCCAATTAGGGGTTATGATATTTAGCCTGGCTATAAACCTCCCCGAACTAGCATACTTTCATATACTAACCCATGCTACTTTTAAAGCTCTACTATTTATTGCTGCGGGAAATATAATCCTCCAAAGGTCACATACACAAGATTTACGTCAATTCGGAAATACTTATTGAATACAACCTATCTCAGTAACTTCTTTAATAATCGCAAATATAAGCTTAATTGGATTCCCATTTATAGCGGGGTTCTTTTCTAAAGATTTAATCATCGAGATAGTCCTATTTAACAAAAGAAACATCCTTATCTTTCTATCCCTCCTAGTAGCCACTATCTTTACCTTACTTTATTCCATACGATTCATATACAACCTCTTCTATTCTAACACCAACAATAAACCAATAGCAACCTTTACATCTTCTGATAAAAATATAAACATAAGATTAGTAATTATAAGCACTTATGTGATTGTCAGTGGTGCTCTTACAATGTGAAGCATATCATTCCCTTACATTCACCCCTCATTAATAACCATTAACAAATTTTTAATTTTCTCTTTACTGATCTTTAGCGGACTCTTAATATTACCACTTATTAAAGTAGCATCAACCGCAACAATTAAAATATCAAAATCATACTTCACTTACTCGATATGATTTATAAACTATATCAATTCTCAATTTTTTATAAAAATTTTTATAAACAGAGGGTTTTCACTGTATAAAAACTCTGACGCCATATGAATAGAAATCATCGCTGGACGGTCCAGATTCTTACGGATAGGGTCATTGTCTAACCCGTTTTTTAACTGACAAGACTACACAATCACAGGAAGATTCTTAGTAATCTGTTTAATTATATTAACAAATCTCTAAACTAACTTTTATAGTGTAAAAAACACAAAAACTTTTCACGTTTTAAATAGAATTAATCTTAATAGTCAGGTTATAATTTAACAAAAATATTAACTTTGGGAGTTAAAAATTTAAGCATTTTTAATAACCTGAAAACAATCAATGTCAAATTCAATAGTATTCTTTTTTTTATTCATACTTTTAATGCAGCTATTTATAGTTGGAGATTTCATTTTCCTAACTCTTTTATGAATCGAAGTGATTACACTATTTTTCCTACTATCAATAATTGTTACCCAGATAGTAAAACCTATCATCATTGGAACACTCATGATTATTGTCATTACAATAGCTGTATGTGAAGCTGCTGTTGCTCTATCTACACTAGTATACATATCCCGCAGCCATTCATCTATATCTATTAAATCAATAAATATCCTAAAATGCTAACAACCTTAATACTACTAATCGCATGCATCAGTTTTACCAACCCCCTTAGATTGATAATACCAATAATTTTAATAACATTATTCTTCAGCTTAAACCTTTTAATAAATAATAGCATAAGGCTAACGATACATGAAATAAATTTTTCTGTGGATCCTTTATCTGCTAACTTGATGATCCTATCTATTTGAATCCTGGGGATAGTGTGGTTATTAAGCGGAAAAATCTTTTTATTAGACCTAAACTGGAATATATTCAAAACTTTAACTGCGGTACTTACCTTAATACTCATTAAGTCCTTTACAAGTAATAACCTTATTACATTTTATATTATATTTGAAGCAACCCTACTACCAATCGTACTACTGATTTTAATATGGGGGTATCAGCCTGAACGTCTAAATGCCGGTATTTTTATACTCATATACATAGTCGTCAGTTCTTTACCTCTTTTAATTGTAATAATTTACACATTCGCAAACCACCATTCATATTCTATATTTAATACAATCAACCCCTTTTTTATCTCTAAATTTGATAGGATACTAATAGCTTTCCTTATACTAGCCTTCACAGTAAAACTACCAATATACTTCTTTCACATTTGACTCCCCAAAGCCCATGTAGAAGCCCCTCTAGCTGGCTCTATAATCCTTGCTGCTATCCTATTAAAATTAGGAGCATTCGGTATTATACGCATAGCCTATTTACTTCCATTCTGAGCCATCAAAACCTTAAAATACCTCACTGTAATATGTGTTATAGGAGCCATTATCACTAGCATTATTTGCACACGACAGACAGATTTAAAATCCCTTATTGCTTACTCATCGGTTAGACACATGGGAGTGATACTAGCCTCACTAACAATCTTTGAAAAATCCAGCTGAGACGCCGCAATCATTATACTCTGTGCTCATGCTTTTAGGTCATCCCTACTATTTGCACTTGCAGCAGTGTCTTATGAGAGGTCAAACTCACGAAGACTCCTACTAACAAAAGGGATCATAAAACTAATACCCACATTAGCAATATTCTGATTCCTGGGCGCGATAATAAGAATGGGAGCCCCACCATTTATCAACCTCCCAGCTGAAATTTTAATCACAAAATCCCTAATCACCAAAGACCTTATATTTATAATAATATTTATTCCTATTCTGTTCGTATCAGCGATTTATAGCCTATTACTATTCACTTCTACATCACACGGACCTATCATAAATTTCTCGAAAAAGGAGTGAAAAATCAGATATATTAATACTACCGCATATATAATACACACAGTACCACCTTTAAGCTTTATTGTTGTCTTAAAAAATTTTTATTTCCTATAAGCACTACCTTTTAAGGCTTTAGTTTTGAAAACTAAATGTAAGTCATAATCAAGACTTAGTTCTTAATAAACCTAGTAAAGTAAGCTAAAATTAAGCTATAGGGCTCATGACCCCATAATGAATTTATTCCTTTATTAAAAGCTTGATTCTAACTTATTAATTATACGTTAAATAATTTATACATGCAATTCTTTATAGCCCGCAAATTCTATCTGTATAAAACACAAAATATATTTTTATATCTTAATATTATAATAAAAGCGCCTGCAGTATAAGATTCTAAAATACGAAAGAAATTTCAAGATGGTTATTTATAAAAAACTGGCCTAATTTGTGCCAGCAGCCGCGGTTAGACAACGAGATCTATAATTTCTTCAATCAATACGAGTATCCTTTAGTAAAATTTAGGTATAATTACTCCTTATTTATAAACCCTTAAACTCACTAATTAAGTCATTATGAAAAACAGGGATTAGATACCCCTTTATTTATGATTCAAAAATCTAAGATTGGGGACTAATAGCTAGGCTAAAAACCTAAAGAACTTGGCGGTGCCTTAACATACTAGGGGAACCTGAGTCTAAAGATAGATAATCCACTATAATATCACACTAGCCTTAGAACCACAGTTTATATATAGCCATTTGATTTATACTCACAAATTAATACATCTTATTCACAATCTGATGGAACAATTTAGGTCTTCATATAGCTAACAGACTAGTTTAACTTGGGTTACAATCCAGAAAAAGCCACTCTTGAAAGGTAAAACCCTTTATTAACAAGCTGTACTTAGCAGTAACTCATTTTTGTTAACAAAAATACAGTGAAGAGGCAATATGAGGTGTGCACAAATCGCCCGACACTCCCATTGAAAAATGGGATAAGTCGTAACACAGTAGAAGTAACATAAGTTGCTTCTGATATTATCTTAAATTTTAATATCACAACTAAATGCCGTTTAGTTTATTTAAGAACATTATACTTGCATTATAAAAGAAAAGTTATTTAACCGCAAAATTTTAAGTTAAATAAACTATAAAGCTTCAAACTTTAAATTAGCGTTAAGTCTAAATTTTGCCACCTTTTTAGTATATACCGTACAGCTTCCTTCCAAGAAGATAGATGAATCCTCAAAAAGGTAATAGCCTGTAGTTTAAAATAAAAACAATAAACTGCAAACTTATAGACATTAACTTAATCTGGTTATCGTTACTTATTTTAATAGCTTAAATTTCCCCAAAGCGTTGTGTTGAAGTTACAGATATGGTCTAACCTTAAAATAAATAAGTTGGCAGAATAATGTAATTGATTTAGGTTCTTTAAATGGGTCACCCCACTTATTAAATTAAAACACGCTAGACACCCCTGATTCCAACTTAATGATAGAACACTCCTTAGATAACCAGACATATAAAATACTTTACCTAAAATCCACCCCTAACTGAGTACGTGTACCTAAAAATAAGTACCACACAGTAATCTAACCCAAACCCAATGTGCGTAATGTTAACGCCTCAAAGTTAAATGCCAACATAATAGTACAGCCTCACATGATTACTTAAACAATGCTCTTACACCCCTGATTAGATTAAAATACACTACGTGCACGTCAGTTTTAATCTGACTAAAGGAAATATTCCCTTTTTTAGACCTAAAGTAAACAAAGTATGCTGAAAATGATTTATTCTCTAATTCATCTATTATATAAACTTTTTTCTTAAACAAGTCTAGTCTTTTAGCCATGGGAGTTTTTCTCCCAGTAACACTATTTAGAACCTAGCACTCCACACCTTATGCCCCTTAAACTAGTACCCCCAAACCGATACGATATACCACCCCTGTTAAAAAGCGCATTGTGCATCATCGATTTCGACTCGATGCCAGGATTACTCCCTTTTTAAGTACTTGTAACACCTTAAAATTCTTTCTAACTACCCACCCTTTAACTATAATAATAAGCTAAAATTCTACAATTCCAACAGGCAGGTATACACCAAACTAATTTACATTAAATTTTAAACAAAAACATCCTTTTATTCCAAAAAGCCAGCCCAATAAAATCCAATATGACAACAAAACAACCAGCCGACTTTACACCATTAACTAGGGTACACGACTAAAACTCCTTAAAATATTGATTTCTACACAAATCTCCACAATCTGTATATAGCTCACACTTAGTGTAAAACGATTAATCCAATTTTCAATGACAAGTGGAGGGAAGAACCCCCCCCCCCTCAAATCCTACAACTTACCTACAAAATTCTAATCTGAAAATCCAAGATTTTTTTAGGCCGTAATACAAAGGAGAATCGTAATCCCTAAAGCAGGCGGAAAATCCCAACTATTCAAAATACAGACTTACAAAATTAAGATTCCCAAGATTTTTCCATCAATTTCAAGCATAAAACCCGCCTTGCACTATTCACCCCCTGAAAACTCTAATTTTATAAAAAGGTCTGTATATGAGACCTATGTAGATGGCTGTATTAGTAGAAAAATTTGTTATTAGATAAATTTAAGAGGCTTCCCCCCTGCTAAAAGGCCACCCCTGAAACGACTTCTCTTTTACAGCAGATTTTATGTCTAAAAAATACTTATGGTAATCCCCCACTCAAATCCTATAAGGTATACACATATCTTTAATCTGTAAATCGAAGTTTTAGACCGCAATACTAACGGAATTATAAATTATTAAAGAAAATAAAAAATTCTAACTATCCAGAGATATAAGCTTATAAAAATCTAACCCCAGAATTTTTTTCACCAACTTTAGGTATAAAATCCACCTCACACTATTCACCACCTTAAAACGCTAATTTTTACAAATAAAGTCTAAATATCGGACTTATATAGGCGGTTATAATAGAATAAAAGCCTGTTTAGGTAATTTTTATACCCTTTTCCCCACCCATAATGCCCCCTCTATTCCACTCCAATTTCCACACCCCACCAACACTATTTTACCCAGCTCGAAATGAGGTCAAAAAACACTTGCGTAAAACCTCTCCTAAAATTTTGTGGTTGGCTTGTAAAATTTTAACTCTTAAATTGGAGTTTTGTAGGCCGCTATACTAAGTAATGAGACAATTTTTAAGAATGCCCGAAAAACCATAACTCTCCACAAAAATCAGCCTACAAAACACCAATTTCCAGACCCCCCCCTTTTTTTCACCATCCTTTGAACGTAAAACCTTCATTGCACTATTCACCCCCTAAAAACTCTAATTTTACAAAAAATCTCGGTATCAAACTTACACACACGGTTATGCGAAGGGGAAAGTCTGTTTTTGGCGTATTTTATATGTTTTCCCTCCCGTAATGCCCGCCTATTCCACTCTAATTTCCACACCCCACCAACGCTATTTTTCTCAGCTCAAAAGTAAACCTAAAAAAAAAACACTCACATAAAACCTCCCCTAAAATTTTGTAAGTGGCTTGTAAAATTTTAATCCTTAAATGAGAGTTTTGTAGGCTGATAGACTAGGTGAGATTGGGGGGGGGAGATCAGAAAAACCTAGACTACCCACAAATATGGGCCTACAAAACTCCAATTTCCAGACCTGTTTTTTCTTTTTTTTCTTATCATCTTTTGAATGTAAAAACTTCCTTATACTATCCGTCACCTAAAAACTCTAATTTCTATAGATAAAGTCTGGATATTGGACTTATATAGGCGGTTATAATAGAATAAAAATCTATCTTAGATAGATTTTTTATACTTTTTCCATACCCATAATGCCCCCCTATTCCACTCCAATTTCCACACCCCACCAACGCTATTTTACCCGACTCAAAATGTGGTCAAAAACACTTGCGTAAAACCTCTCCTAAAATTTTGTGAGTGGCTTGTAAAATTTTAGCCCTTAAATTGGAGTTTTGTAGGCCGCTATACTAGATAATGAAACAATTTTTAAGAATGTTCGAAAAAACCATGGCTCTCCACAAAAATCAGCCTACAAAACACCAATTTCCAGACCCCTTTTTCTTTTTTTTTCTACCATCTTTTGAACGTAAAACCTTCATTGCACTATTCACCCCTAAAAACTTTAATTTTACAAAAAATCTTGGTATCAAACTTACACACACGGTTATGTTAAGAAGAAAGTCTGTTTTTGGCGTATTTTATATGTTTTCCCTCCCATAATGCCCTCCTATTCCACTCTAATTACCACACCCCACCAACGCTATTTTTCACGGCTCAAAAGTAAACCTAAAAAAAAAAACACTTGCATAAAACCTCTCCTAAAATTTTGTAACTGCTTGAAAAATTTTAATCCTTAAATTAGAGTTTTGTAGGCTGATATACTGGGTGAGGCTATAATCGGGGGGGTCAGAAAAACCTAGACTACCCACAAATATAAGCCTAAAAAACTCCAATTTCCAGGCCTGTTTTTTCTTTTTTTTCTTACCATCTTTTGAATGTAAAAACTTCCTTATACTATTCACCACCTAAAAACTCTAATTTTTACAAATAAAGTCTGGATACTGGACTTATATAGGCGGTTATAATAGAATAAAAATCGGTTTTAGGTAAATTTTTTATCCCTTTTTCCGCACCCATAATGCCCCCCTATTCCACTCCAATTTCCACACCCCACCAACACTATTTTACCCGGCTCAAAATGTGGCCAAAAAACACTTGCATAAAACCTCTCCTAAAATTTTGTGAATGGCTTGTAAAATTTTAGCCCTTAAATTGGAGTTTTGTAGGCCGCTATACTGGGTGATGTAATAATTTTTAAAAATGCCCGAAAAACCACAACTCTTCACAAAAATCAGCCTACAAAACACCAATTTCCAAACCCCTTTTTCTTTTTTTTCTACCATCTTTTGAACATAAAACCTTCCTTGCACTATTCACCCCCTAAAAACTCTAATTTTACAAAAAATCTCGATATCAAACTTACACACACAGTTATCATAAGAGGAAAATCTGTTTTTGGCGTATTTTGTATGTTTATCACTCCCATAATGCCCGCCTATTCCACTCCAGTTTCCACACCCCACCAACGCTATTTTTCTCAGCTCAAAAGTGGACAAAAAAAACACTTGCGTAAAGCCTCCCCTAAAATTTTGTAAATGGCTTGTAAAATTTTAACCCTTAAATTGGAGTTTTGTAGGCCGCTATACTGGATAATGGAATAATTTTTAAAAATGCCCAAAAAACCGCGACTCTCCACAAAAATCAGCCTACAAAACACCAATTTCCAAACCCCTTTTTCTTTTTTTTCTACCACCCTTTGAACGTAAAACCTTCATTGCACTATCCACCCCCTAAAAACTCTAATTTTACAAAAAATCTCAATATCAAACTTACACACACGGTTACGCTAAGAGGAAAGTCTGTTTTTGGCGTATTTTATATGTTTTCCCTCCCATAATGCCCGCCTATTCCACTCTAATTTCCACACCCCACCAACGCTATTTTTCACGGCTCAAAAGTAAACCAAAAAACACTTGCGTAAAACCTCCCCTAAAATTTTGTGAATGGCTTGTAAAATTTTCATCCTTAAATTAGAGTTTTGTAGGCTGATATACTGGGTGAAGCTATAATTTTATAAGAGGAATCAGAAAAACCTAGACTACCCACAAATACGGGCCTAAAAACTCCAATTTCCAGGCCTGTTTTTTCTTTTTTTCTTATCATCTTTTGAATGTAAAAACTTCCTTATACTATTCACCACCTAAAAACTCTAATTTTTACAAATAAAGCCCGGATATCGGACTTATATAGGCGGTTATAATAGAATGATAGTCTGTTTTAGGTAAATTTTTTATACCTTTTTCCGCACCCGTAATGCCCTCCTATTCCACTCCGATTTCCACACCCCACCAACACCATTTTACCCGGCTCAAAATACGGTAAAAAAACACTTGCGTAAAACCTCTCCTAAAATTTTGTGAATGGCTTGTAAAATTTTAACCCTTAAATTGGAGTTTTGTAGGCCGCTATATCAGGTAATGAAACAATTTTTTAGAGTATTCGAAAAAACTGCGGCTCTCCACAAAAATCAGCCTACAAAACACCAATTTCCAGACCCCCTTTTCTTTTTTTTCTTATCATCTTTTGAGTGTAAAAACTTCCTTATACTATTCACCACCTAAAAACTCTAATTTTTACAAATAAAGCCTGGATATTGGACTTATATAGGCGGTTATAATAGAATGATAGTCTGTTTTAGGTAAATTTTTTATACCTTTTTCCGCACCCGTAATGCCCTCCTATTCCACTCCGATTTCCACACCCCACCAACACCATTTTACCCAGCTCAAAATATGATAAAAAACACTTGCGTAAAACCTCTCCTAAAATTTTGTGAGTGGCTTATAAAATTTTAACCCTTAAATTGGAGTTTTGTAGGCCGCTATACCAGGTAATGAAACAATTTTTTAGAATATTCGAAAAAACTGCGGCTCTCCACAAAAATCAGCCTACAAAACACCAATTTCCAGACCCCTTTTTTCTTTTTTTCTTATCATCTTTTGAATGTAAAAACTTCCTTATACTATTCACCGCCTAAAAACTCTAATTTTTACAAATAAAGTCTAGATATCGGACTTACATAGGCGGTTATAATAGAATAAAAATCTGTTTTTGGTAAATTTTTTATACCTTTTCCGCACCCGTAATGCCCTCCTATTCCACTCCAATTTCCACACCACACCAACACTATTTTACCCGGCTCAAAATTGTGGTCAAAAAACACTTGCGTAAAACCTCTCCTAAAATTTTGTGAGTGGCTTATAAATTTTAGCCCTTAAATTGGAGTTTTGTAGGCCGCTATACTGGGTGATGTAATAATTTTTAAGAATACTCGAAAAAATCATAACTCTCCACAAAAATCAGCCTACAAAACACCAATTTCCAGACTCATTTTTTCTTTTTTTTTCTACCGTCTTTGAACGTAAAACTTTCCTTGCACTATTCACCTCCTAAAAACTCTAATTTTTACAAAAAATCTCGGTATCAAACTCACACACACGGTTATTATTAGAGGAAAGTCCGTTTTTAACGTATTTTGTATGTTTATCACTCCCATAATGCCCGCCTATTCCACTCCAATTTCCACACCCCACCAACGCTATTTTTCTCGGCTCGAAAGTAGACCAAAAAAAACACTTGCGTAAAACCTCTCCTAAAATTTTGTGAATGGCTTGTAAAATTTTAATCCTTAAATTGGAGTTTTGTAGGCCGATATGCTGGGTGAGATTGTAATTTTTTTGGGGAATCAGAAAAATCTACACTACCCACAAATATCGGCCTACAAAACTCCAATTTCCAGGCCTTTTTTTTTCTTTTTTTTTCTTATCACCTTTTGAATGTAAAAACTTCCTTGCAATATTCACCGCCTAAAACTCCTTTTTTTTTTTCGAAAAAAGAGGGTCCAGATACTGGATTTATTTAGGCGGCTATCCTAGAAGAGAAGTTTGATTTAGAAGAATTTTTAAAATGTTTTTTTTCACCCATAATCGCCTTCTATTTCACTCCAATTTCCTTATAATATAACTCTATTTTTAGAATCAGAAATCTGGACCAAAAAAATAATTACCTGTAAAGTATATCACCGTAAAATCTGAAGAAAAGGGGGAATTTTCCCCGATTAAGATACTAATCTAACGCAAAAGGCATTTATAAAGAGATTTTCCTCTTAGAAAAATAACTTTTCCTGATAAAAAATTCCCATTAAAACTCTTATTTGATACAAAACAAGAACAATAAGAGTGTCTGATACACTTCTACTGACTTATCTAATCTTTTAAGCTTTTCCTCTAAAAAGTCTAAACTACTCACAATACCCTCAAAAAAACTATAATGTCACTAACTAAACAGATACTCATAAATATTGTATCCTGTAACTATATAATTAAGCTTAAACGACCCTAACGCCTTAAAATTCCAAATATTAACCTATTCTGTCAATTTTAATAACCATTTATATGTATTATTAATCTAAAATTGCATACCGCATCACTATTTACGCCATTAAACTTTTATTAGACACTCCCCCTCTCTCTCCCCCCCCCGCAACCCTACTTTATCCTCATACTAATAATCGGCCCAAAACACCCACGGATTTATCCAAAGCACTTAACTCTAAAATAACCTTTACACAAAAACATCAACCAAGCTGAATATGACTAAAAAATCCTATCTATCAAAAACTCACCTTTAAACTAATAGTCAAACCCCTACAACACACCAACACCCACCCCCATAAAACCCCCCCCAAACCTCTAATTTAACATCACAATCAGAAACATACCCCACAAGTACCTTACACTCAACAACCATAACTTAAATAATTAACCCGCACCTTATAAGTCTATCAAAAACATCATCAACAGTGTTAACCCCCAACAACTTTCTTACTAAAATACCCCCAATTACAAAATAACCAAACTGTAATAATCATTAAAGTAATAATAAAATAACTAAACCCACCCATAAACCTTAATACACATAATAATAATTAAACACTCAACAGGTAACTATTAAGTGTATTTTCCTACCAGACTTACCACACAACCTGGCTGAAGCCGAGGAATTAGGCGATGTAGAGTAATAAACAAACACCAATCAGTCTTACATACTAGCCTAACACTAATATTATAATATTAATTTCACCGTTACTGGATCGCCTAATTCAAAAGGTCGGCTTCAGGTTCTGTGGTAAGTCTGGTAGGAAAATACACCATGTATTTTACACCCCCCTCATTTTTTTATTTTTATTTTTTTTTTTTTTTTTTTTTTTTTTTTTTTT
>Ga0256824_10000193_pt1 | contig 21958 bp, 26 predicted proteins | sample CV67metaG_FD_191570 | JGI IMG/M metagenome (GOLD analysis project Ga0256824, IMG submission 191570) | Hydrothermal vent microbial communities from East Pacific Rise, Pacific Ocean - CV67 | ecosystem: Environmental > Aquatic > Marine > Hydrothermal vents | place: Pacific Ocean: East Pacific Rise...
GGGTCAATCCCTACTGTAGGTTCATCTAGATAAATAATTTTAGGGTCAGACAAAAGTCCTATAGCGATGTTGAGTCTTCTTTTTAATCCACCTGAGTAGGTTTGGGCTTCTTTACTATAGGCATCACTAAGTTGGGTCAGATAGATAACTTCATCAATCCTAGATTTCAATGCTCCACCTTTTAAGCCTAACATCCCTGCAAAATATTCTAAATTTTCTGCTGCAGTTAAGGTAGGGTAAAAAGCCAACTCCTGAGGAATCAAAGAAGAAATAGATTGTATATAAGCCAGATGCTCTGTAATACTTTTACCCTCTACCATAATTGTACCACTGTCAAAAGTATGTAGCCCAACCAAGCTAGAGATTAGTGTGGTTTTCCCTGCTCCATTGGGACCTAATAACCCATAGATAGAACCTCTTTGCATACTTAGAGAGATGTCTTTTAATGCTTCATATTCCCCATAGCATTTAGAGAGATTTGAAACCTCTATCATACGATTGATTTAAGATTTTCATAGACAGCTTTTTCTTTAACTGCTATAGCATCAAGCATATTTGCTAAAGATTCAAAGTCTAACTCTTTTCTATTTTTACACATCAGTGCAGTTGCTTGTGCAAAAAGTCGCCACTCATCACCTACTGCTGTCATCATTTTACTCGATTCATTGAGTAGGTCTTTATTGGTGTATTGACTCGCTTCTTGCAAAAATGATGCATACATATAACGAAAACCTGCTCCCCCTGTACCAATCTCTTCTTGCATCCGTACAATATGCCCAAGATAAAGCCTAGGATAACGCATATCATCTTTGTATTTCTTAGGAATACTTCGTATCTGTTTGGCTAAATAGTGTATCCCTTTTATCCCTGCGAAAAAGACAGGTGGATTCATACTTTTAATAGTAGCTTTAATCGATGTTTTGATAATCGCTTCATAGTCAATCTCTTCTGGTTCAGAGTCTAGATAATAAAGTAATCCTTTAGGTGCTAATGCCCCCTTTGCAAATCGTGCTTTAAGTAAATCTGATTTTTTGATACGCACTGTATATTCAAACACGGGGTCACTTACCAAATACTCATCACCCTCTTTACCATAGATAATCAAGTTATGTGCATTAAAATGAAAACGCATATCTTTAGGAAAATAAGGCAGATAATAAACAGAAGTTTGTGCCCCTACATATTTCCCTTCATCAAGCAATCTATCTAGTGTTTCTTCTGCTTTTTTCTGATTTGAAAATGTTTGTGTTTTAAGCTTGATACCTAAACGTTTAGTCACTGTTTTTATAATGGATTTCGGCATAGACCTATAGGCTATCAAAGGCATACCGGAGAGTTTAACTATTGGTAAATAAGCAAAAGCCAATCCACTACCTAAACCAAAAACAAGAGGTTCACTTATCTCTAAGCCTTTATGTCTAAAAAGTAAAGACGCAACACCACTTTCACAGTGTGCTGAATGTTTGTGACTAAATGTATTCATACTAACCTTTCTTTGATATATAGGAAATATATCATTTACGTAATTTCTTACCCATATGGTTTTTAGGTATTTCATCTACCTTGTGTACCGTACTGCGTATATTTATTTTTTTATAATTTTCTTGTAACGTTGTTTTCACTATTTGTCTAAGCATACTTAATTCTAAGTGACTTTTTATCATAATATCAAGCTGTTCATCTTTATGAGAGGCTACTCCATACGATAACTTTACCAACGATTCATCTATCTCTGTATGGTTTTCAAGTAAAGATTCTATTTCTAAAAGAGAAATACGTTTACCCGATATTTTAATAATTTCAGATTCTCTACCTAACAATGTAAATCCATTATCTTCAAGCTTAATAATATCAGTTGTTACAAAAGGTTGTTCTATGCTCTGCACTGTATCTTCTAAAATATATTCTGATATAAACGGAGATTGCACAGATAGATTTTGACCTACTTTATCTATCTTTACACCTTTGAGAGCTGTCCAAATCGTGTCATCGTTTACTTTATAGGCTATGCCTCCTGTTTCAGTAGAACCGAACAGTTGATAGATAGTACATCCAATTTTCTCTTGTAAAGATTGTGCGATAGAAGCTTCTAATTTTCCCGTAGAACTTACGAAAGTAATATGAGGACATTGTGCTTCTATTTTTAATTTATTAAGCACCTTTAAAAAAACTGGGTTTGTAATACATAACGTTTTTTTATCTTCTGCTAAATCTATGAGTTCATGTGGTAAAAACTCTTCTTTAAGTACAACATCTACACCTAACACTTTAGGCAACATGACCCCAACTAAAAATCCATAGATATGAATAAGTGGCACGGTTACAACGACACGCTCTATACCTAAAGGAGAAAATAATGTCTTAAGTACTGCTAACTCTTCTAAAATATTTTCTTTACTTTTTAATACTCCAGTAGGTTCACCCGTTGTGCCTGAAGTAAAAAAGAGTACTGCAATATCTTTAGGTATATTTTCTAAATTTAAACAATCAATACGTGGTTTAATAGAACATATATTTTCATCATATAAAATAGGGATGAACCCTTTATCAAAACATGCAAGAAGATATAAAAAGAGATTATCTTTTTCCATACTTGAGAGATTATCTTTTTGTGTAAAGTCTCTCGTAGTAAGTGATGGATAAGTACATTCTCTTATACTCGTATCTGCACATTTATAGATAATCTTAGGCACATTAATCCTTAAGTGTCACAGAAGGTGTAGTCACAAGTTCTGAAACTTCTATACCCATAACATCTGCATAGGATTGAAGTCTTATTTGTGCTAATTTCTTAAAACCTGCCACTTTAAAATCTCTTTTAATTGTCCATTGGAAAAAACCTGTTGTTTGAGATAACAATGCAATATCCATACGATTATTATACATATGATACGCCAAGGGTGAAGCCACACCTTTCTCTGTCTCTTTTAAAGCAAGACTTGCAAGTCTCTCGAACTCTTCTACGGCTTGTGAAGTCACTATCTCTTCTGCATTCCAACCATCCGAAGCTACAGATCTATAGCTTCCATCTTCATCTACTGCATAAACTGCTTTTCTTACGCCATCCAGTGTTTTATTTTTTTCTTGTGGTACATCATCTATTTTCATACTTAAACCACCTCTAATAGCATAAATGAACTCGAAAATCTACCTGATTCAGGTACATAGCATAAGATTTTATCTGATTTATTGAGTTTTTTAGAATGAAAAAGTTCTTCAAGCATAATGTAAATAGAGGCCGAACCTGTATTTCCACAGCTAGTAAGATTGGTAAACCATTTTTCCATCGGTATTTCAAAATTTGCTTTTTTTAAACTCTCATAGACTTCATCTCTAAAATAGGTAGATGAATAGTGAGGGAGAAACCAAGTTACTTCTTCTTGGTGAAGACTTTTCGTTTCTAGTATTTTTTCTAAAGTTCTTTGTACTGTTACATTCACTATATTTTCATTTAGCAGTTTAACATCTTGTTTAATAGTAAAGAGTGACTCTTCTAGCCATTGTTCTTGGGTAAACTCTCTATAGCCTTGTAATACACCCGCTTCTTTTTTACCACCGGCATACATACATGCTTCAAATTCATTGGCAAAAGAGAGTATCTCAATCCATTCTATCTTTAGCGAGTCACCTTGTGTGTTAGGTTTATTTTCAAGCAACATGGCACCGGCACCATCACTCAACATCCAGCGTAAAAAATCTTTTTCAAATGCAATTTCTGGATGCTTATCAAACTCTTCTTGTTTAACTTCACTCTCACGCTTAAAATTCTTTGCATGTAAAAGTGTAGAAACCACTTCAGAACCTGTAGCCACTGCCACATTTGCATCTTCTGATTTCACCGATAGATAGGCATGTTTTAAAGAAGTAATCCCTGAGAGACATATCCCCGATGTTGCAACAACTTCACAAGGTTTAGAAGCCAGTTCTCCATGTACCATCACAGCATGATTAGGCATAATCTGATCAGGAAGTGTTGTACCACAAGCAAGTGTTTCTATACGATCTAAATCCATCTCTAAATTTCGGACTGCATGTGCTGTAAGCTGTGCATTGTTATAACAAATATTTTGCTCTTTATCTATAGCATAATAGCGTTGTTTAATACCATTACTACGCAAAATAATCCTACGTACACGAGAAGGTTTGTCTGCAATCTTACCTAGTACCAATTCCATTTCATCATTCTTGATAGGTTCATTGGGTAAAAATTTTGCAATTTTATTAATGTATACATTAGTCATGAGTATACTCCTTTATCCGCTCATCTCCAGAACCTGATGGCTCTTCAAAATATGCTCTCTCTTTATCTATTTTTTGACTGTTAAGTTTTCTAAGTAATGGTTTAATAAGTGTATTGATAGGAACAACAATCACAATGAGTGAAAGTAAAAATAGAAAGTATAAAAATAAAACAGGGATTCTAGCTTTATCACCCGTTGTACCAAACTTACGAATGAGTCCACCCCAGATTCTAAAACTTTTATGTGCTATTTTTTCGGTACCTATGAGTCTGTTGTCTACTTGTACTGCTTCTAACCCTGAGAGCAGTGAAATGTTTTTCTTCTCTAAATCACTTGCCAATGCAGCACTTAGTGCTTCTCCAAATCTAGAGGCACCTGCTATTTCAACAGGATTAACACCTGCCCTTGGCAAACCCCAAAAAGCATTCTTCTTACCTGTCCACATCCATCGTGGCGTGGTAATAAATGTTGCTAAGTTTCCACCTTGGTCAATGAGTACTACATTGTCTATCAGTTTTGCACCTAGCGACTTTAATTTTGTTTTCATTTTTTCTTGTGCCATAATCCACATATTTCGACATGCAATCAAGGTAATCACGGGAGTATCATTCAGTACTTTGGCATACTTGGAGTTCAAAAATCCAGAAATAGGTAAAGAGGGAGATAAAAACCAAATTGTATAGGCTAAAATAACCATGTCGAAAGTATCATCTTCTTTTATATTTTCACATTCTTTTAATGCACACCCTTCCATATAGACCGATTCTGGGAAAATATCAAAAAACTCTAAATAACCCCAAGGAAAGGGATACGGCTTTTTAGGCTCTAGTTTTTGATACACGAGTTCTACATTATCGTCTACTTCTAATGGTACAGTAAATGATTTTATCACATCCGTCAATTGTCCTGTTTGCGAATAATATAATACTAAAACTTTCTTCACTAAACTTCCTCAATTGAAGTACAAACAATTTTTATTTCACTTGTTACTTCATTCTTTTTAAAAATTTTTATTCTATACATATTATCTATTTGTTTAATCACTTCATACACAATAGTATCATTAGGTAAGATAGGTTGTTTAAATTTACAACGTTCTATTTTAACAATTTTTTTACCTATTAATTCTGCAAAAATATCTATCTGTAAAAAAGCAGGTAAAAGTGGGGTTCCTTCAAAATGTGCTTTAAACACAGGGTGTTCAGCTCCCGAAAGTATTACTTCCCATATGTTCTCTTGTAATTTTTTGACCGCGTAAAGGTCTCTACTCAGGTCTTGCATTAATCATCTTTATAAGTAAATCTATCTTATCTTTTGAATTGCCTACAAAAACATTGTTTTTATTCCAAACATACCCGCTTAATATTGAAGAGATTGACCGAGTGAAAGACTCCTTTTCAATATCCGAAAAAAATACTTGATGTAATCTACCATCGTACCATGCCAATACAAAATCCCTAAAGACATTGATACCCTCTATCATATAGTCTTCATATTCTGTTTGCCAATTGATGTCTTCACCCTTTAACTCTCGAGCAATACAATCTGCTGCTAAATCACCACTGACTAATGCCAAAGTCACTCCTGAACTAAATACAGGGTCTAAAAATTCTGTTGCATTTCCGGCTAATGCAAAACCTTTTCCATGCATTGTTTTTACATTTGATGAGTAGCCGTCTATTTTACCTACTTCTTGAAGTTTATTGGCATTTTTCATACGTGCTTTTACTTTTGGTGTATTCTCTATAATATAATCCAAAAAATCTTCTTGATTCATATGATTCTTATCATAATATTCATCTGAGCACACCACACCTATAGAAGTTGTACCATCTGCAAAGGGTATCACCCAAATCCATGCATCATTATCACCATGTACAAAAATAGTAATGTATCCACCTAATTCACCCTCCGGTCTGATATCATTTTCAATACGTGTAAAAATTGCTTTTCTTGTTTTAAATTCAGAAGGTATTTCTAAATCTAAAAAACGAGGCAACACACGCCCATAGCCAGAACAATCTAATACAAATCGAGCTTTATACTCTAATGTATTTCCATCTCTGTCTATTGCTGTTACAAGATTTTTATCTTGATTATACGCTGTGACTTCCACACCATGTGTCACATTTGCACCAAAAGATGCTGCACCTTTAAGTAATTCATAATCGAACTCTTCTCTTTTTACTTGAAAGGTTGTATTATGAGGTTCACCTATATTTTCTCTAAAATGATAGATTTTTTTTTCGGTATCTTCTTTTTCAAAAATAGCACCTGCTTTAAGTGTGTATCCTTGCTCAGTAATTCTATCTAGTAAATTATTTTTTGCCAATATCGCATTACACTGAGGGAGCAATGATTCTCCAATTACAAACCTAGGAAAATCAAGTTTTTCTACTACTTCAACAGAAAAACCTTTCTGAGCTAAATTTGCTGCGGCAACTGCACCGCTAGGTCCTCCACCAATTATTAGTACATCAGACTTTTTCATTTTCTTTCCTTCATCACTATATTCATTTGACCTTGTGCAACTATTTTTGACTTAGATAACAATTCAAATTTAATTGTACAAAAATGTTCTATTCTGGCGGCAATAGCACTTTTAACATGGTATTCACCTGCTTGTAATTCCTCTAAAAGTATTACATCTTTCATGCCAGTTAACACGCCTCCATCATATTGTCTATACATTGACTTAATAAAAACTACATTTTGTGCTGCTGCCTCTACGACTCCTGCCAATGTAGGCATTTCCATAAATTCAATTAAAGATTCCGCATCCGTTTCATTTTCTTCTTTTACTTCTTTTATAAATCTTACAGGATATTTATGTGGTAGCCGCTCATCTATATTTACAAAGTACATTTATACATCTACTGACAGTATAGCATTTTTATGTACTATAGCTTTTTCATATACTTCAAGCATTTGCCATAAAGAAGGTGAAATATTTTTATTTTTTCTATTTTCAATAAAGATATTTGCCTCATCTGTTGTCATCTCTACTAAGAAGCCTACACCCGATTCTAACTGTGAAACTCCACAGGTATTTAACTGTTCTACCCCGTTAAATAAAAAGGCATCTATGTTTAACAATAATATCTTATCACCTTTGAGTGCTTTAATGGCTGCTGTTTTTAGTACAGATAACGAAGTGTCATACAAGTCTGAAACCGTGGTTATCTCAGCGGTGTTCTCCGAAATGATAGAGAGATAGGAGACAGGTGTATTGTGTACAGAATTTTGAAATGCAGTAGGGCTTAAAGCTGTTTTATTATAAATAGACTCTATTACACCTACTGTTGCCTGTACTTCACCATAAGCCGATCCAAATACAATTTTTTCATTGGTATAGCCTACTTTAGAGGCTAAATAGACTGCTATCTTTGCGCTTCTAGTCAGTCGTCTTCGAACCATCATATTGGGAACCAATACTTTTTCTTCTAGGTTGTCACATTTTTCATCTGCTGAGACATAGGCTAAACCTAAAATCTTTAAATTAATTTTCATCTACAACCCTTTGTAGAATAATTGAAACATTGTTTCCTCCAAATGCAAAGGCATTCGACAACACGGTATTGACTTCTACTTGCTTATTATTTTGAATGGTATTTAGTGTTTCCAATTCTCTGGTCTTCAAACCAAGATTGGCAGGTATCATTTGTTGCTTTAATACTTCTATAGAAATAATAGCTTCTATTACGCCACACGCACCTAAAGTATGCCCAGTAATAGACTTGGTAGAGCCTACATAAGGGTGATGAGGGAAAAGTGCTAAGATAGCTTTACCTTCTGAACTATCATTTGCCACCGTACCTGTGCCATGTGCATTAATATAGTCAATTTCTTCCGTTTCTAACGAGGCATCTTTGAGTGCATTATGCATAGCCAATTGTGCACCATTTCCTTCAGGTTGGGGGTGTGTGATATTATATGCATCAGAACTACATCCTACCCCTAAAAGTTGTATATCACTTGCCTTTGTACTTAGGAGTAATACACCTATACCCTCTGCAACATTCATACCTGTTCTCTCAGCATCAAAAGGTGTAGAACACTCTTTTGAAAGTACACCTAAAGCATTAAATCCATTAACGGTAGTATAACTAATAGAGTCAGCACCCACTACCAGTACATCTGCGTAAGCGCCTGCTTCTAATATCTCCTTAGCAAAAACCATTGCATTAGAACTAGAAGTACAAGCCGTAGAAAAAGTAATCGCATCTTTAAATTCAAACTGTCGTTTCAAAGTAAGTGATATAGACTGCATAGATTGTTTTTCAAGTTTTATATTTGCATAAGAACCTTTGTCTTCTATGAACTGCTTTTCTGCCCAAGTCATACCTCCAACAGATGTCCCCACAAGAAGTAAGGTATCTTTGAAATTTTCTAGACTAGAGGTAACAAGGACTTCTTCAACCTTCTCACATAATAAGGAATCAAAAGAAATGGTATCATTCATCTTACCTATGGCACTTGCATCGCCATTGATTAAATATCCTCTATGTTTTTTGACACCACTTGTTCCACTCAATATAGATTTAAAAATATCTGCACTACTATATCCTGCACTACAGCAAGCACTCATACTCTCAATATATATTTTTTTATTTTCCATTGATATTAATATAATCAGTTAAAGTTTGGATAGATACAAATACATCTTTTGTCTCGTCCATGTTTTTAAATTTAAGTCCATACTCATTGTCCAATATCACAATAAGTTCTATGGCATCCACAGAATCAAGTCCTAAACCTTCATTGAAAAGTGCTGCATCGTCATCGATATCATTTATACTTAAATCTTCTAATCCAAGTCCCTCAATAAGTTGCAGTTTTACATGTTCTACTGTAATCATTTATACTACTTCTTAATGTGTTGATTAATATAATCTGTTAACGTTTTCGGTGTTGCAAAGATATCTTTAAGTTCATCCATATTTTCAAACTTAATTCCATATTCATTATCTACTACTACTATCAGCTCTATCGCATCCACAGAGTCTAGCCCTAATCCTTCGTTAAAAAGTGCCGCGTTATCATCAATTTCATCTGCTGTAATATCTTCTAAATTTAGGCCTGAAATTAACTTATTTTTTATATCTTTTGTTGTAATCATATATAGTCTCCCTTTCATCAAAAAACTTTATTATTATATCTAAAAAAGTAAAATTTTAACGCCATTTACTATACTAATTTTCTACATTTCACTAGTGTATGTGGAGAAGTCCCTAGATTATCAATTGTTTCATCAATTTCAAGACCTGCTCTTTTAATATAGTCAAAAAGATCATAAGAATTAAACATTTTACTACAACCGTTTGCCATTGCAGTAAAATAAGGTGAAGTATTTATAATACAATAAGATGCAGATTCAAATCGCTGTTTATCCCATAATGGCTCAAGTATACAAAGTCTAGCATTTTCATCCATCGATTCCCTTACTCTCGTGAAAATTTTAATTGCATCTTCTTCGGAAAAGCAATCTATAAATTGACTCATCCAAATTACATCAAATCCTTTTGGGATTTTTGCTTGATGATCTAATATATTTAGAGGAAAGAAGTCAATCCTTTGCTCAAGTCCATTCTCTTTAATATTTTTTTGAGCCATTTCTATTTGTTCGGGAAGATCAAGGATTGTTAAATGAATATTTTCATATGTTTTAGCAAAACGAATAGAAAACTTTCCTGTATTTCCTCCTATATCTAAGATTTTTTTGGGTTTAAAAGATTTAAGTTTCTCAATAGCACTGTCAAATGCAGAATCTGAATAAAAATGATCAAAGTCAAACCAAGATTTTTTAGCTCGCTCAGGTAATACACCTAAGTGAGGGTATATAGTTTCCCAGTCTCCAAAAACCTGCAATCCAACAGGACGTTCCTCTTTAATTGATTTATCCAAATCAAAAAGACCTTTATAATTTACTTCATGGTTAAATGCCATATTTACTTTTACCATCGTATCATTTTCTAAGAAATATCCAATTTTAGAAAGGTAATACTTTCCTTTTTCTTCTCTTACAACAGATGCACTTAAAGCACTTTCTAATAATATCTTTGCGCCATAGTTGCTTATATCCGATTTTTTTGCAATTTCTTCAAGACTTAAGCCTGTTTTATTTTTATCTAAAAGAGTTAATATCCCAAATTCTTTCATTGTACGAACAACTTGAAATATTACAGGTGCAAAAGCAATCTTTACCGCCTCTAATTGAGCATCAAGTGCTGATATTTCTTCTTCTTTTTTCATGATATTATCCTCTTTACTAACAATTTTCTTCTGTATTTTATCACAATAAGTTAGAAAATATTTTTTAAAGTAGGGAAATGGCTATTTCGATATAATTATGTTATTCAAATGCTGTAATAACACAAAAAGGTTAAACATGAAAAAAGTTTTAGTTACAGGTGCAACAGGTGCATTAGGAGAAGCTATTGTAAGGGCTTTCTCACTACAAGGGTATTTTGTATATATTCATTACAACAGTAATCAAGAAAAAGCCTTAACCTTGCTACAAGAGATTGATAATAATGGTGAAATTTTAACCTTTAATATGAAAGACAAAGAGAGTATATCTCATACTTTAAAAGATATAGAAGTAGACACACTTATTAATAATTCGGGTATTACACGAGACAATCTATTTTTCTGGATGAATGATGAAGAGTGGGAAGATGTTATTGAAACCAATGTACATGGTATGTTTAGAGTCACAAAAGCACTGCTCTCAAATTTCATCAAAAAGAAAAATGGTGCCATTGTAAATATCTCTTCTATTTCGGGTATTGTTGGGAATGCAGGGCAAACAAATTACTCAGCATCTAAAGGGGCTATTATCTCTTTTACCAAAAGTTTATCATTGGAACTTGCTAGATACAAGGTAAGAGTCAACTGCGTTGCCCCTGGACTTATAGAATCAGAAATGACTAAAGAGTTAGATACAGCGATTAAAAAAAGTATCCCACTTAAACGATATGGTACTCCAGATGAAATAGCACATGCCGTGTATTTTGCAGCGACCAACACCTATATGACCGGCGAGACTATCAATATAAGTGGAGGAATGGTACGATGAAACGTGTTGTAATCACAGGACTAGGCTTTATGTCACCCTTAGGCAATGACATATTTACATTAAAGAACAATCTCGAAGCACAGAATTCTGGGGTAAAGGTCATCAAGAGTTGGAGTCAAGAGATGAATGATATGAGTACACTCATAGCTGCTCCTATTGCAAAAGATGATTTTAAAGACATTCCTCGAAAACACCGACGTTCCATGGGTAGAGTAGCACTAATGACTGCACGAAGTATGCAATCTGCTATTGATGACAGCCAACTAGAACAGAATAATATACAAAATATTAGAACAGGTATTTCCTTTGGTTCGACTATGGGAGCCAATGAAACACTTATGGAATGGATTAGTGGAGTCTATGCCAATAAAAACTTTAAGCAACAAAACTCTATGATTTTTCTAAAATCTATGAGCCATACCATTGCAGCAAATCTTGGTGCAATGTTTGGTATTAAAGGTCGTTCTATACCTACTTGTTCAGCTTGTACATCGTCATCTCAAGCTATCGGTGTAGGGTATGAATCGATTAAGTATGGTATGAGTGACATTATGTTTGTAGGTGGTGCAGAGGGCTTACATTACCTTTCAGAAGGTGTCTTTGAAGTTATTGCTGCGACAAGTACTGAGTACAATGATAGCCCTCACCTTACACCTAAACCTTTTGATGCTAGCAGAGATGGGCTTATTATCGGAGAGGGTGCAGGTACTTTGGTACTTGAAGAGTATGAACATGCTAAAAAAAGAGGTGCCAAAATCTATGCTGAAGTCAAAGGATATGCTACAACATGTGATGGTAACCACCTCACTACACCCTCAAGAGAAGGTATGAGTTCAGTTATCCAATTAGCCCTAGAAGATGCAAATATTGATGCAGACAAAATTGGATATATTAATGCTCATGCCACTGCTACACAAAAAGGTGATATAGAAGAGTCTCATGCTACCTATAGTATTTTTGGAAACAAAACCCCTATTAGTAGTACCAAAAGTTACATGGGACACTTACTAGGTGGCTGTGGTGTTATTGAGTCCATTATCTCACTCATTGCATTAAATGATGGTTTTTTACCTGCGACTAAAAACCTAGAAGTTATAGATAAAGCCTGTGCAGATTTAGACTATATTTTAGAACACCGCCAAACATCTATTGAATATGTCATGAACAATAATTTTGCTTTTGGTGGGATTAATACCTCTTTGATATTTTCTAAAATATAATCAATAACCCCAACTCAAGGGTTGGGGAATTATTTCCGACTATGTTAAATATAACCGTATGCTTACTCTTAATTTAACTTAAACGACCAGAACGTATAAGTTTTATCACTTTTTCTATATCTACATCCATACGTCTATCTTCCACAAGAGGTTCTACTTCCTCTCGCAGAACATTATATACCTTTTCAAGATGTGGTGATATACCTTTTTTCTTTCTAATATCAACTGCTTGTGCTAGACCTATCATCGCAATCGCCAACATATTTTCGAGGTTGGGTAATTGATTTTTAAAATGAATTGCTGCAGTAGTTCCCATACTCACTTTATCTTGATTCATCGACTCTGTAGGTCGTGAAAATACAGAAGCGGGCATGATGTTCATCATCACGTCAGCAGAAAGTGAACTTAACGTAATTTGCATCGCTTTGAATCCGTGGTAATAGTTTTTATCACTTAATTTTAAGTTCTCACCTAAGCCTCTGTTATATTTATGGTCTACTAAAATAGCAAATTGTTTATCTAGTAAGTCAGCTACATTGGCTACTGATATTCTCAGTGTATCCATAGCATGTGCTACATACCCACCATAGAAATTTCCAGTGGTATAAATTTTCTTATTTTCACCATCTATCACAGGGTTATCGTTGACTGCATTTATCTCAGTTTCTACCCAGTTTTTAGAGATACTAAGGTTGTCAAGTACCACACCTAAAACTTGCGGCGTACAACGAATAGAATATCTATCTTGGATATTAAGTGTATCATTGTTAAAAAAGTCTTCATAACGTTCTTCTCTTGAGTGCGTTAATTTTGTACCTTCAAGTTTTCCTAAAATTTCTTTGGCTACAGCAATTTGACCTGCAAAGGGTTTAACATCATGTACTAAGGGCAGTAATGGCGTATCATCTGCTTGAAGTAATTCAAATATACCTGCAATAAAGCTTGTATAAGCTTTCATAATCGTTTCAAATTTCTTAATACTATTAGTTGCAATGGCACTCATCGTTGCAGTACCATTCATAATAGCTAGAGCTTCTTTAGGTTGAAGCTCATAAGGTTCAATACCCAATTCATTATATACATCTATCGTAGGACGGATTTCACCTTTATAATAGACTTCTCGTTCTCCTGCAATAGTTGCTGCAAGATATGAAAGTGGGGTTAAGTCTCCAGATGCACCCACTGAACCTTGTTCGGGAACAACAGGAAGAATTCTTTCATTGACTAAAAGTTCTAAACGTTTTAGTAGATTATAACTAATCCCGGAATATCCTTTCGAGAGACTAATCATACGAATAAGTGTCATATAATAAGCTTCATCCTCATCAAGGTTTTTACCTACACCACAACCATGGAATCTAAAAAGATTCGTCTGTAAAATTTTTGCTTCTTCAAATAAAAGATAATTTTTACCTGACTCTCCATATCCTGTGGTCACTCCATAGATAGGTTTACCATCTTTAATTTCATTAACTAAAAAGTCATGTGATTTATTAACTCTATATTGAAACTCTTTCGTTTTTGATAACTCAACACTACTTGCATTTGAAATATCATCTAAACTGATTTTTTCACCTGTTACTACTATTTTCATTTATTCTCCCAGAATTGATAAAAGTTAAACCACTGTTTAGGATACTCTCTTAAAATATTTTCTAAATATTGCGCATACTTTCCCGCCATTATACCAATTGCTTCCTCTTTTTTTCTTGATTTGTCAACCTCTATAACGTCAGAAAAAATCACTTTGTATTTCATATCTCCAGAGCGTATAACAGTCACACCAACCATATTCACATTTCTGTTGTATGCAATTTCAAAAGGATTTTTATTAAACTTTGTTTTTATATTTAAAAACATGACTTCCACAAATCTACAAGGGTCTACCAATCTATCTACCATGATGGCAAGGTCATCACCATCTTGTAAGGCTTTTGCCATCTCTACACTTGCTTTAAGTCCATCCTTTAAAGAGATGATATTAATGGAGAGACTATTTTTTTCACTTAGGGATGCTTCATATTCAACAATAGAAGCTTTTAGCTTATCATCTGCAGTAATATGTATAGTACGATTTTCATATTTAAATGCCACAAAGGTATTGGCCCAATTTCCCACATGTGACAATGCTAAAATACCGTTTTTATCTTTGTGTAAAAAAGTATCTAAATTCACACGTTCAATCTCAAATGAATCAGGATTAATACGGGTTACAAATCTATCAAAAATAGAAAGTGAAAATTGATAAATATGAGACACATAAAATAAAAATGTATAGGGTTGTTCTACATGTTTATAATAGGTTTTCATTGCCTTACGTTCGGTAGGTGTAATACACGCATAGACAAAAGCAACTAGCCATACTACAACCTTCGTAACCTTATAACCTAAAATACGATAAAGCGTTACTATAGTCTTGTAGCCTAACTCGTTACCACGCTGTTTTATCCACATTAGTTATCTAACTTTACCTCTAAGTGTTACGGCACTCATCATTTTCCCATCATCACACTGGAATCGTGATGTACTTGAATACACTTTTTTCTTATGGTAACTATAGATGCCTACAACCGACCTACGACCTTGTTTTTTAGCTCTCTCTTGCAAGGCAATGAGTGCCGAAATAAATGCTCTATTACAGGCTTCTTCTGTTGTTTTATTTATCCCATTTGTTCTACGGATAGCTGTCCATTCTCGACCTCCGCCACCTCGTTTACCAAAAGAAAGCCTGATTCTACGATCTAGCTTTGAATTGGCTCGGGTATCTCTTAACGCTTTTTTAATAGAGAGTTTTTGCATTCCATCTGCAGCACAACCATTCATAAGTAGCATAGACGTAATCATAATACACACTAAAATTAAATTTCGCATACTGTACTCTTAGAACTTATAGTAAGTTGTATTAAGGTAACTACTTACTGATGCAACTTCATCATCTGATAAGTTTGTTCCTACATTAGCATTACATTTTGCAACACGTTGTTGTAAAGAATCTAATGACTTCACTGTTCTATTAGATCTTGTGTATACTGTAGATGAATGACATTTGATACAAGATATCTTATGTATTACTTCACCATTTAGTACCTTTTTTGTCATAGCCGTATTACTTTTACTTTCTTCTTTCACAATTTGATTGCTTGTTGTACACCCTGCCATCACTAATAATGCGACAACTACAATTAATACCTTATTATACATATCTTTTCTCCTAAAGTTAATTTAATCGATCAATTTTATTATATACAAAAATAATTTTCATACATATTAAATATTACAATTTATTCTGCTATAATCCACATATAAGACTATTATAAGGGGCAAAAGTAGTATGACAGGTGAAGAAGTTTTTAATGATTTAAAAATCATTTTAAGTCAAGAGTTTGAAGTTGAAGAAGAGTTGATTACATTAGGTGCATCATTTTATGATGAAATGGGACTAGATAGTTTAGATGCCATAGATTTAGTTGTAAACATTAGTGATAAATATAATATTGACATAGGTAATAAGGCCATAGAAGAGACCAAAACCATTCAACAACTCATCGATGCTGTTCTGGATAAACTGAATAATTAGTTTTGATACTTATATTAATTTATATCCTAGCTATATTTTTTGGTAAGGATTATTTTTCTATTTATGAATTAGGTATTTTTTTTATTATACTAGGGCTATTTTGGAGTTTTTTACAGTATAAAAATATTTCTGTAAAAACACTATTTCAACCTATAATTCTTATAGTTGTAGGTATCGTATCTATTATTGTTGAAGATATTTTGGTATTAAAAAGTTTTCCTCTTATTCTCTCCTTTTTATTTTTCATAGCCTTTGTCTATGCACAAATCACCAAAGACTTTTTTTTAATTCGTACCATAGAAAAATTTAAAAAGCTTGATGATAAAGAACGTATCTATTTGCAAAAAACTCATCTCATATGGATTTTCGTAACTGCTATCAATGTACTTTTACATATTTATTTTTTATTTTATTCTTCTCTAGAACAATGGACTTTTTATGTTACCGTAGGTTGGTACATTCTCTTAAGCTGTGGTATACTCTTTCAAATATTATTTAGGAAAGTATATGAATACAAAACTACTCATTAGTATCTATACCTATGGATTATTTATTTTTCTAATGACCTTTGCCTTGTTGACTGCATACCCAGTATTTTTACTTGCACATCTGTGGAGTAAAAAACCTAGAGTATATTTTCAAAAAATAGTACAATACTATTTTAAACTTTTCTATAAACTCATGCCAAATATGGGGAACATTATTTTACATAACAAACAAAATATCAACACTTTTCCCCCTTGTGTATATGTAAGTAGCCACCAATCATCTCTTGACTATACATTATTGGCTTCCGTGATTGATGATTATGTTACCCCTTCTAATCATTTTATCTCCGATTATCCCCTCTTTTTCAAAGTACCTAAACATGGGCTGGGGGTACACTACATTCCAAAGGGTAACCTCAATGAAGCAAGCAAAGGTTACCAAAGTTTTATAGAGGCTTTACAAAAAGGCTCTAGTGTAATTATTTTTCCAGAAGGAACACGCAACCCTTCTTCTATTCTAAAACGTTTTAAAGGTGGTGCCTTTAGGCTTGCTATTGCTGAAAATATTCCTTTGGTCCCTATACTTATCAATGGATCAGGAGAGATTGTAACAAAGGGAAGTAACATTACTAAAACCTTGCAAAAAAAAGATATTCATATCACATTTTTAGATCCCATTTATCCTGAAGAGACTGAAACCTTCAGCACACTTGCAAAACGGGTTAATGCTATTATGCAAATCCATATAGATAATGATAAAATGTATTCCAGAGAAAAAATAGGAGACACTAAATATTGAATCTTAAAAAAACAATTTCACTACTACTATTACTATCACTCTTTATACATGCCATTGAATTTAAAGAGATTAAACTCATAGAAGCACTTGATTTAGAGACTTTCAGATATGGCTCTATCTCCTATGATAAAGAAAAAACCATCATCACCTATAAAGATGGGAAAATCATTACTAAAGTAGATAATACGCTCACAGTACATAACCAAAAGCATGAACTACTTACAACGATTGATTTATCTAAAAAGCCAAAAATGGCACTCTATTTTAGACTTACTAAAGCACTCTTTTCAAAGAATTTTGACATCTTAAGAGATAATTTTGAAATTAAAAAGGAAGATTTAAAATATTACTTCATACCCAAAGGCAATACATCTCAAGTCGTAAAAAGCATAGAACTTTTAGTTAAACTTGATGGTTCAGTTGTTTACTTTATCATTGACTTTAGCAATAAGGATAGTATCAAAATTGAAACCTTATAAAGCACTCTTTGTTTATCTAATTACTATCATTGTCACTGCTTTTCTTTTCACCCCCTCACATATCACAACCAATATGTTGTCCATATTTGCAAAAGATAAAAATATCCAAAAACTTGCCATTGTTAATAGCTTTAAAACCACAACGACACTTTTTGTTACCATTAAAGGTTTCTCTCCTAGCCATCTAAAAACACTCCAAAACATAGAAAAAGAACTACATTCTTTAACTTACATCAAAGAGAGCAAACTCAATCTCTCTAAAGTGACTATCTCTGATTATTTTAAAAAGAACTATTATCTACTCTCAGCATTTAAACCTTTACCTCTTAGTGATGAAGCCGTGCATCAAAAATTACAATCTTTAAAAAGTAATCTTTTAGATTCATTTATGTTTGACCCCATAGATACACATGACCCCTTCAAACTTTTTACTCTTGATATCAGTACAGACAGTACATTAACTAAAAACAATACCCTTTCCCTTGGTGAATATGGCTATCTTCTTACTGCACAAGTTGATGTTACACAGGGCGATATGGAAAATGCAAGAAAGGCAGAAAAAGAGTTGTCTACACTTTTTGAAAAGTATGATAACCTTACCGCATTCTCTACACTATTTTTTACCGCACAAAACTCTACTATCATACAGAGTAATGTTCATACTATCCTCTATATCTCTTTTGCTTTACTTATTCTCGTATTTTTTATAACCTTAAGAGATTCACTTTTACTTATTGCCAATACGGGTACATTGGTCAGTTCCATTTTTGTTGCACTAAGTATTTCTACTGCTATTTTTACAGAACTGTCTATCTTTACCCTTGCTTTTGGGGCGGCCATTAGTTCTATTTCTGTAGATTATCTTTTTCATAACTATTTTCATTTACAATATGTAAAAAAAGGAATTAATAGAACTATATTCATTGCCTTTTTCACCACAGCTCTTGGTTTTATGTTATTACAGTTTGTCTCTTTCCCTCTTATCTCTCAGCTCTCTATTTTTGCCCTTATTAGTCTAAGTTTTTCCTATTTCCAATTTACTTTTATCTATCCCCTATTTAAACTAACGCCAAAAGACAAACGTGTTAACATTGGTTTTTTATCTCGTACTAAACCCATACTCCCTATAAATCTCATCTTTGTGCTTTCTATTCTCATCATAGTGTATGCAGGTAGTACCCTAAAGTTTGACTATGCCTTAAAAAATCTAGACTACGACAACAAAGAACTAAAAGTGAAACAGCACATCATTCAAGACCATATGCCCCAAAAAGTGACCCTCCTTTTAGAAGCCAAATCACTTGATGCCCTCATAACCCTTTCACATTCCATTCAAAAAGAGATTCCTTCCCTTAATTCTCTGTCCAAACTGGCACTCACACAAACCCAATTTACAGAAAAGTTAAAGCAAATTAAAAACTATGACTTCACTAAACTGAACTATCTCACAAATTCCCAATCTAAAGAACTAGGATTTAAAGCATTGTATTTTAGCGATGCGTATGCTTTTGTAAAACATATACCTACTAGCTATACTGTAGAGCTAGAAACATTCAAAAACCTAGGCTACGAAATCATAGAAAAAAATAAAAAGTTTTATACGCTTGCTACTCTAAATAAAACTGACTTACCTCTTCTAAAAGTAAGTGAAGGTATCCACGTCATTCATGTGCAAGACCTTCTTAAAGATACCACCAGCAAAATGTTTTCTAATGTATTACTGTATTTGGGATTATCATTTATGGCTATGCTATTTATCATTCTGTACACTGTAAGAGAAAAAACCATACTGGCATTAAATTTTATCCTCTTCCCTATCGCGATGATACTTTTATACCTTTCATTCTCCGCCATTAATATTATGCATCTTTTTTCTATTATCATCATCATTGTAGCTGGCGTAGACTATGGTATTTACATGGCTCAAGAAGATACACAAAAAGAGAGTACTCAAACCAAAGAAGCTATCTTTTACTCGCTACTTACTTCTTTTTCTGGCTTTGGAATCTTAGTACTTAGCAGCATAGGATCTATACATTCTATAGGGGTTGTTATTAGCATTGGTATTGCCTCTATCTTTATACTTATTCTCTTCTTACAGAGGTACCCCTCTTTAAAGCGCTAAAGTATCTTTAGAGATGATATCCTCTATCAAGGTATCTGCCCAGAGGTCTATATCGGTACTGGTTTGAGAAGTTAATATAATAATAGTCACATCATACTTAGGATAGATACGTATAATAGTTCTAAACCCAGGACCTAGACCCTGATGCTGGTAAAAGAATTTTTCCTTATCTCGTATATGGTACCAGCCTATCCCAAAATGTACTTCATCTTGTGTAGACATCCATGAGTCTACAGGTACATTCTTTTGTTCATAAATAAGTTTCTTTGTCTTTGCCGAAAATAGCTTGTTTTTATGATAGGCAGACATAAACCTAGCCATATCATCAATAGAGGATATAAGACCCCCTGCAGGCTTCCATGCGATATCAAAATCTTTTAACCAAAGCATACATCCCTCATACTTGTCTTTAGATTCATCTTTAAGCATAAAGCGCATCACCGTACCCGTAATAGAAAAGAACTGCAAAGTACCATATACTTGCGTTTCTTCTATCTTTGAATTATACGTAAAAGCACTGCGTTTCATTTTGGCAGGATTTAAAATATATTTTTGGATAAGCGTTTCGAAATCTTTACCCGTTACTTTCTCAACCACTTTTCCTAAAATAATATATTCCGCATTAGAGTATTTTGCTTCACTCCCTGGTAGATAGGGTAATGCTTGGAAGACATCACTTTTTGTTTGACCGAACATACTACGTATTTCACTTGATCTATCACCTATGCCCGAACTATGATTAAGTAAATTTAAAATTGTAACCGTAACCTTTTTACCTTCATAACGTAAATCAAAATTAGGGAAATATTTACGAATAGAATCATGTAATCCAATTTTCTTCTCTTCAATGAGTTTCATCACCAAAGATGTGGTCAAAATTTTTGTCAGAGAATACACATGATAGACACTACTGTTAGTCGTTTTCTGTGTCATATTTCTGTCTGTAAAACCTATACTTTTAGTATAAAGTATTTTACTTCCCTTTAGTACAGAAAAGGAAGCCGAAGGAGGCGTTTTATCTGCTACTTCATGTATAATGTATTTTTCAAAATCAACAACACTACTCCAAAGAAAACTACTAGCTACACATATTACAATGAGATATTTTCTACATAATAAACTTAAGGGAAATGACTGCATATTGTTTTAAAACTTATAACTAAAGTATGTAAATAAGAAACCCGTAATATCAAACTCTTTATATTTTACTGAGGGAATATACATAAAGTTAATGCTAAAATTATCTTTATAAAATATAAGACTAGGGCCCACTCCTCCTGTAAACTTATACGCCCCTCCTTCCCTATCAACATCTTCTGATGTATAAATCTTTTTTATAGCTACAAAGCCAGAAAGTCCAATAGAGGTGTCAATCATTTCAGTATGAAACCTATAATTATGTCCAAATCCAATACTCATTTGAGGATTTGCAAACGAATCTTTTAAAAGCAAGGCATTCATACCAAAATAGAGTTTATTATACTCCTCAAAAAAGTTATATTCATATCCAATACCATAGTTATAGGCATTATACTTTGTTTCAAACCTATCTTTAGATTTTTCATGTAAAGAAAATCCACTTATAATGATTCTTTCTTCCGTCGCAAACATTAAAATTGGAATTAACATTACGATTAAGTATCTCATCGGAATCCTTTGTATTTTGAGGGGTATTTTTTATTTATTCTAGTATATACTATTTTTATTAAAATAATGGCTAGTTAAATTTTGATTTTAAAAAACCTGATTAACTCTTGATGAGCTAGGTACTCAAACTGATAGAATGTTGAGAAGTAAGAAGGTTGAACAATCATTCCTTATCTACAAACTCATTCCATACATATGACTACTTTTAAGCAAGAGAAATATACAATCTACTTCAAGTCCAAATAAATAAAAGAATCCCGTGAAAATTAGAAAACCTGAAGATGAAAAGTATTTTAAAGATATT
>Ga0256824_10000194_pt1 | contig 21881 bp, 10 predicted proteins | sample CV67metaG_FD_191570 | JGI IMG/M metagenome (GOLD analysis project Ga0256824, IMG submission 191570) | Hydrothermal vent microbial communities from East Pacific Rise, Pacific Ocean - CV67 | ecosystem: Environmental > Aquatic > Marine > Hydrothermal vents | place: Pacific Ocean: East Pacific Rise...
GCTTTGCCTCCTTTATAATTACCAGACCAATGATGATCTATTGATTTACTAATAAATATCAATTCACCCCAACGGTTAAAAATTAGCATTTCAAATTCCGAAATATTGTGAGCTACTGCAAAAAACGTATTATTAAATTCATCTCCATCTGGAGTAAAAGCATTTGGGACGAATATTAATGGATCATAGTTAATAAGGACATCTTTAGAAACTTTACATGTATTTAAATCTGTTAAAGTGGCAGTGTAAACAAAATTATTTGGTGGAGAAACTAATGCATCTGTACAATAAATACAATTTATATACTGTGGAGGAGACCATTGAATACTTCCATTACCATCAGCCGATATTAATGTTGTATCACCAACTATGCCATATACCGTTGGTGACACTGTTATTGTAGGTTCTATAAATAACTCAATATAGGTAGACAATAATGTTTGACACCCAAACTCATCTGTTATTAAGCAACTATAAGTCATAGAGTTATTAGGCATAGCATTTGTTAAAGAATCATGTGGTTTGTTTAAGTGTATGTTCGGGTACCAATGATAATCAACACCACCACTTGCCCATATTACTGCAGTATCTCCAGGGCAAATAATTGTGTCGGGTACTATAGTGCCTATCACTTTAATTACATTTACATCTACAGTATCGTAACTATATCCACAAGCATTAATAAATGAAACAGCATAAGATATGTTATTTGTTGGATTAACAAAAGGATTGTAAATTGTAGTTGAACTAATGTCAATATCTGGACTCCAAATATAGTCGGTAGCACCATTTGCAACAATTTGTATGCTGTCACCCAAACAAATTGAAACTTCATCAATTAAACTTGGATAGGGGATGTCTTGATCAACATGAACCTTAGTGGTGTCATAAATATAGCAACCTTCAGGGGTAATAATTTCTACCATATAGTAAGTAGTAACAGGTGGTGACGAAATTGGGTTGCTAATATCCGGATTATCTAAAGAACTTTCAGGAGACCAATGATAGCTTTCACCTCCAGCAGCAAATAGTTCGGCACTTTCACCTACACATATCGCAGTATCTAAACCTGATTCAGCATCAGTGCCAAATACATAAATAGTTATATTTAAAGTGGAAGATCCACACTCACTTGAAATGTCTACTGTTAAATCAGTTTCTTGATTAATAGTCACAAATGGACTTGCAGCACTTGGGTCATCAAATAATTGTGGTGGTCCCCAGGCATAGCCAGTTCCTCCTAAAGCAAATACCTGAACTGTCTCTCCAGGACAAATGGTATCTGTTAATGCCCAAACTTGGTAGTTAGGGTCTATTATTACAACATCAATATAGGCAGTGTCTGGTTCATAGCATCCACTTGCATCAGATACAATTAGCAAAACTGTATAATTACCAGAAACTGTATATTGATGCAATGGTTCAAAATCAGTTGATGTACCTCCATCTCCAAAAATCCATTCGTAAGTATCTCCGTTCTCACTGTCATTTTCAAAAAGTGTTGGGTTAGGTATACAAGTTACAGGTGTTCCTGTACTAAGAGTTGCTTCAATTTTAGAAAGTTCAAATAAAAAGGCTGCCATATTACAATTTGAACTACCACTGTTTGGAGCGTAAACACCAGGTGTTGTTGGAAAACCATTGTTATTATTTCCTCCACACGAACCACATACAGCATGATAAACCTTTCCTGATTTATCAAATCTACTTGTTCCTCCATCAACATGATCATTATCACTGGATGGTTTTCCAATATATGTAGCATATTTTAGACTCAACATATCTTGAGTAAACAATCCTAAATAAAAATTACTTCCACTTGTTGTAGATTGAAAAGCGTCAGCCGTAATAGGAAAGCCATTTGTTGTACTATTAATTGCCATGCCTTCAGGTGTTGTTGAGATTGCATTATTTACATTTAATTCACCACCCCAACCTGCAACATAAATTTCGTAACAATCACTTACTAAGAATGCTGTAGGTGATATTTCAACATGACCTGTACTTGCTCCAAAAACAGAAGACCATTCTGTATTCGTCAAATCACTATTCATTTTATGAATAAATTGACCACTATTTGGATTTGAATACTGTGTGACTGAAGTGGGGTAGCTACCTTCTGTTTGACCATATACATATACTTTATCATCAATATCAAGTTGAACAAAATAAGCTTGGTCATATTCATTTGTTCCTAAATATGTAGATTTAGGGTTATTATATAAAGGTGTAGAAAATTTTGTAATATATCCATCAGTTGTACCTCCTTTAAAATTGGGATTTATTTGTCCATTGGTCAAAGGAAAATCTGAACTTGTAGTGCCACCTACAGCATAAATATCGCCAGTAGAAGATAACTGAATTGCATTTCCTTGTTCCCAATCTGACCCACCTAAATATGTACTCCATAATAAGCTATTAAGATTGGGTGTAAGTTTAGCGACAACAGCATCTTGACTCCCTCCTAATGTATTGTCAAATCCACCTATTATAGGAAAATCATTTGATTTTGTAGTGGAACTAATATACACATTTGAATTTTCATCCAAAATAATCTCTCCTCTTAACTGATCACCATAATTAAAATGTAAATCAATATTTCCGTTACTTATTCCGTCAGCATCACTACCACCAATAAATGTTGAAGCTAACATGTTACTACCATTTGCTGACAGTTTAAAAATAAATATATCTATACCAGAGTTAAAATTTATTCCATCTAAATTTGCTATGCCACCCCCTAAGTTATTTGATACTTGGTAAGCATCAGTAGATGTTGGAAAATCAGTAGATGATGTTGCACCAAGGATATATAATTCATTCAAATTATTTACTATGATACTATGCGGTGTTTCTGAGCCTATGCCTCCAATATAGGTTGAATACTCAATTCCTGATCCATTTGTATTAAATTTGGTTAATCCGATATCACATCTTCTAGAAGGGTTTTGCTGTGTTGCAATATCTTGAGGGTTGTTTAATGTTGAGTTATACGCACCATTTGAAACAGGGTAACCATTCCCAAATACAATTCCTGCAGCAATTAATTTACCATTAACATCAGGACAAGCAGTCATTCCCCAGTTGTCAGAAGTAGCCCCTGTAAAAGTTGAAAATGCCAATTCAGGGTCAATAATTAGTGTTTGTGTTGTATCATATCCATTAGGGAAATCAAATGAAACACTATCGCCTTGAAGTTTGTAATTACAGTCTACTTCTTTTTTAATTCCATTAAAGTATTGATAAGCAAAAGGTTTTTTCTCTGTTATTGTACTTAAAGATGTTGTTATCACTAAGTTTTCATTTACGATTTCAATTTTATCATACCCAGCATACTTTACTTTAAATTGATTTGGGTTCTTGAAGGGACTAACAATTAAATCATATTTTAAAGTGGAGTTCTTTTGGTAAAATTTCAAATCTATTCCATCATATAATTCTAAATAATCAATTTCTTTATAGGAATACAAATGGTTAACCCAATTTGAAGAATTATTTCCTAAAAAATAATTTTCATAATGCTCGGATGAGTCTAATTCAATAAATTTTGGTTGTGGATTTGAATTTAAAAAATGTGATTTTACAACATGTCCTTTAAATTCTGTTTCAAGTTCATCTTTATGTTCATGATGATTATGACTGTTTTGATTGTTAGTAAAAGAATAAGTAAACCCTCCTTTTTCCAAATACATTTCACCAGATGGGATATCAATTTTGTATTCAATATTTTCATGCCATTGACCTCTATTTGGTTTTATCCATATCTCTTCTTGCCCAAATGTTAATTGTGCTGCAATTAAGAAAATAACAAAAAGCAGGAGCTTCATAATCAAGTAAATATATCAAATTATTATTAATTGATAAATTGTTTTAGTTTTAAATGTATATATAGTCTATTTAAAGACGTTAATTTTACAATTAAGTTGCTAATTACATAGTTATTTTTCTGAATCTGTTTTTAAAACAGGTAATTCAATTTTATCCTTTAATACAATGCATGTAGGATATACCGATATTAATTTTTGTTTAAATTTTTCAGCTTGTAATTTTGTTCTGAAATTACCAACTCTAATTCTATAATTTGGTGCTAAGTAATCAATATATGCTTTATGTTCGCCATGTGAATTTATAAAACCTGCTTTTTGTGATTGTGCAATGGCTCTTGATTCAGCAAAAAATATTTGAATACGATATCCATTAATTAATGAACCTGTTATACTTTCACTTTTACGTCCAATAAATTCAGTAATTTGGTCTAATCTTTCATCCTTTATTATCTTAACATTACCTTTGTTTTCATTCTCAAAATTTAAAATTGTATCTATATGAACAACTGAAGTATCTCTCGAAAAGAAGCTTAAACTTTCGTCTTGAGCAAACATTGTTGATATAGAAAGCGTTAAGTAAATCAGAAAAATAGTTTTCATATGCGTTTTTTTTGTCAAAGTTAATTCATTTTTAATGATTTTACAGAAATCATTCCAAAAATAATGTTTGGTTTATTAATCGTTACAAAATGACATAAATATGACAATTCTTTAATTTTAAAGGTTTTGAGTCAGTATCCTTATTTAGAATAATTCTAAACTAATACTTAAACCCTTAAATATATTAACAAATATTAGTAAAACAGTAGCAAAATTCTAATTTTGCAATCAATTAGATAAATTGCATAAACAGCAAAACGACTAAATTTTTTCAAATGAAAATGTCAAAAATGTTAAATATAAAATCAGTAAAGCCCTTAGTTTTAATGGCTTTCTTCCTAATTTTTTTAGGAGGTAAAACGTATGCCATAGACGGTGAATCTGTGTTTAAAGCCAATTGTGCTGCATGTCATAAAATTGATAAAGATTTTGTAGGGCCTGCTTTAAAAGGTTCACAAGTTAGGTGGGAAGAGAATTCTTCTTTAGACAATCTTTATAAATGGGTTCAAAACTCAAGCGAGTTAATTGATAATGGAGATGCTTATGCAAAGAAATTATTCGCCAAGTTTAATAGTATGCCAATGCCTCCGCAAGCATTAACAAATGAAGAAATTGATGCTTTGTTTGAATATGTTGAAAGTTATGAGGTGGCCGCACCAGCTGTAGTTATTGATGAGCCTGTTGCTGTAAAAACTGTTGAAAAATCAAACTGGTTATGGTATGTAATAGCTGGTTTATTATTAGTTGTGATATTTGCAGTAGCTTCAGTAAAAAATAAATTAAGAAAAGTTTCAGGTGAAACGGAAGAGAATTTAGAAAAATTAGGACCATTAGCTTCTATTAGAGCGTATTTATGGAGAAACTTCAATTATTCTTTCTTTTTTGGTTTTGTAATTGTAATTGTTGTCTTAATAATGGGGTATAAAGGGTGTAGCAGAAATATTGGTGTATTTGACGGATATAAGCCTGATCAACCAATTGCATACTCTCATAAGCTTCATGCAGGTCAATTAGAAATTGAATGTGTTTATTGTCATAATTCAGTAGAAAAATCTAAACATGCAGGTATTCCTACAACTAATGTATGTATGAATTGTCATAAAGCGGTATCTGAAGGTTCAACAACAGGAACTGAAGAAATTGCTAAAATTTATGAAGCTGCAGGATTTGACGCTAATACTTTCAAGTATAGTGGAGAAACTAAGCCTGTAAATTGGGTTAAAGTTCATAATTTACCAGATCACGTTTACTTTAATCATTCTCAACATGTTGTTGTTGGTGGATTAGATTGTAAACAATGTCACGGTGACATGACTAAAGAAACAGTAGCAAGAGTTATGACTATTGAAGACTTAAATGCAATTGATGATAATGAAATTAAATTTACAAGACCTACTTTAACAATGGGTTGGTGTCTTGAATGTCATGGTCAAAAAGAAATTGATATTCAATCTGATGGAGTTTCTGATTATTATAAAGAAATTCATGATAGATTAAAAGGAGATAAAAAAACGTATTCAAAATATTTAGAAGATGACAAAATTACCGTTGCTGAATTAGGTGGATGGGAATGTGCAAAATGTCATTATTAATCTGAGTTAGGCTATATAGTTATGGGAACAAATAGAAAATATTGGAAAGGTCTTGAGGAGTTAAATCAAACACCTGAGTTTTTAGAAAATTCTAAAAACGAATTTCCAGAAGAGTTAAGTGTTAATGAATTTTTAGCTGATGAAAAATTAGCGGAAAGCTCAACTGGAAGAAGAGATTTTTTAAAATTTTTAGGATTTAGTGTTGCAGCAGCAACATTAGCTGCATGTGAGGCACCAGTTATTAAAGCTGTACCTTATGTTGTGAAGCCTGAAAATGTTACACCAGGAATGCCAACGTGGTATGCCTCTACTTATTATGATGGTTCGTCATACGCAAGTATATTGGTAAAAACAAGAGAAGGAAGACCTATTTATATTAAAGGTAATAGAGATCATGGTTTTGAAAATGGAGCGATTAATCCAAGGATTTCAGCTTCTGTTCTTTCGTTATATGATAGTGAAAGATTACAAAACCCAACTATTGATGGAGTAGATACTACATGGTCATCTTTTGATGCTTCTGTTTCTAAGGAATTATCTTCTGCTGCTTCAAGTGGAAAGAAAATTGTTCTTTTATCTGGAACTGAAATTAGTCCTTCTACTGAATCAATTATTAAAGAATTCAAAACCAAGTTTGGTGGAGATACTACTTCTACAACAGAACTTGTTGATGGTGTTGAGGTTGTAACTGAAACAAGTACAGGAAATATTGAACATGTTCAATATGATGCTATTTCTTATAACGGAATTCGTCAAGCAAATTTAGAATCATTTGGAAAAAACATAATCCCTGATTATGATTTTACAAAAGCTAAAACAATAGTAAGTGTTGGTGCTGATTTTATGAATAACTGGTTATTATCTGGTCAATTTACAAATCAATACGGACAAAGAAGAAATCCTGACGGAGAATGGATGAGTAAATACTTCCATTTTGAATCTAATATGTCAATCTCTGGATCTAATGCAGACGTTAGAGGTATGATTAAGCCTTCTCAAATAGGAGAAGTATTATCAATTTTACATAAAGAGATTACAGGTTCTGCTTTAGCAGGTGTTGCTTCTACATTAGATGCAAAGGTTGTAGCTAAAGTAAAAGATGCAGCAAATGAATTAAAAGCGAACAAAGCTGAGTCTTTATTAATTTGTGGGTCAAATGATAAATCAATGCAAGTGGTTGTTAATTCAATCAATTCTGCTTTAAATAACTATAGTTCTACAATTAACTTAAATAATCCAATTAACTTATTCAAATCTGAAGATGATAAAATGTCAGCTTTAATTAAAGAAATGAATGCTGGTAAAGTTGGAGCTATTGTAATGTGGAACACTAATCCTACTTACTCTCATGAAAATGGTGATGCATTCAATACTGGATTAGCTAAAATAAAAACATCAGTTTCTATATCACAATTCGCAGATGAAACTGCATCTAATTGTAAATTTGTTGCTGCTGAAAACAATGCTTTAGAATCTTGGAATGATTTTAATCCAAAAGGAAATGTATACGCAATTGCTCAACCTACAATCAGACCTTTATTTGAAACAAGATCTGCTGCTGAGTCATTAATGACTTGGGCTGGAATGAGTGAGTTTTCAGGAAAAGATAGTTCATCTTTCCATGATTATATTAAAACAATGTGGGAGAAATATGGTTTCCCTAAACAAACTAAATACTCTTCATTCAAATCATTTTGGGCTAATGCTGTACATAACAGTACTGATGATGCAAATGTTTTAGCTGCCACAGCAACAACATTTAATGGAAATATTTCTACTGCTGCTAAAACAATTGCTGCTGTTAAAGGTGGGGATTTTGAAGTTATAACGTATACTAAATCTGCAATAGGAGATGGTAAAATGGCAAGTAATCCTTGGTTACAAGAAATGCCAGACTCAATAACTAAAGTAACTTGGGATAATTACATTACTATGTCACCAGCTGATATGAAAGCTGCTGGTTATAGTGAAGAATTAGGACAAGAAAGTCCATCATCTTTAGCAACTATTGTTTCAGGTGATGTTACATTCACTTTACCTGTTTTTCCACAACCAGGTCAAATGCCTGGAACTGTTGGTGTAGCTTTAGGCTATGGAAGAGGAAAAAATAATGAAAAAATAGGAAAATCTGCATACCAAACTGGTGAGTATGGAGCGTTCTTAGAAGATGAAAATGGAAAAAGAGTTACTATTGGAGCAAACGCATATCCATTATTAGCTAATGGAGATTTTTCTGTTGCTACAATTACAAAAGCAGAAGGTGTTTATAATTTAGCATGTACGCAAACTCACAGTACTGTGATGGGTCGTAATTCAATTGTTAAAGAAACAACTTTAGACATATATAAAACTGAAGATGCTGGTGTATATAACCACCAACATACTTTACATACAGGTTGGAATCATGACGAAAAACCAATTGCTGAGTTTAATTTATGGGATGAACATCCTGTAGAGAATGTTGGACACAGATGGGGAATGTCAATAGATTTAAATACATGTATAGGGTGTAGTGCCTGTTTAATTTCTTGTCAATCAGAAAACAACGTTCCTGTTGTTGGTAAAGATGAAGTAAGAAGAGGACGTGAAATGCACTGGTTACGTATTGATAGATATTATGCTTCTGACATTGAACCAACTGTTGGTACAAAAGGTAAAGAATTTGCTGAAGAAGGTTTCGCTGGTTTGCAAGATGCATCTAACGATCCTAAGGTAATTCACATGCCTATGATGTGTCATCACTGTAATCACGCACCATGTGAAACTGTTTGTCCAGTTGCGGCAACAACTCACTCTAATGAGGGGTTAAACATGATGTCTTATAACAGGTGTATTGGTACAAGATATTGTGGAAATAACTGTCCTTACAAAGTAAGACGTTTTAACTGGTTCAATTACCCATCTTACAGAAAATTCACAGAAGTGAATCCTGCTCAAGATGATTTAGGAAGAATGGTATTAAACCCTGATGTAGTTGTAAGAACAAGAGGTGTAATGGAAAAATGTTCATTATGTGTTCAAAAGTTACAAGCAACTAAATTAGTAGCCAAGAAAGAAGGTAGAGCAATTATTGATGGAGAAATTTCAACAGCTTGTTCTGAAGTATGTCCAACAAATGCAATTACTGTAGGTGATTGGAATGATACTAAATCTTTAGTAAGAAAAGTAACTACTGAAAAAAGAGCATATCAAGCACTTGAAGAAATAGGAATTAAGCCAAATGTTTGGTATCAAGTAAAAGTAAGAAATGAGAAAAATGAAGCATTAGCTGAATTACAAACTTCTCATGGACACGCTGCTGAGCACCATGAAGAAGCTCACGGAGAACATGAAGCAGATTTAGAAACTGGTCACGATAGTCATGATGATGCACCTGCACATCATTAAAAATAATAAGTTTAAAATAAACAAAGTATAATGCATAAGGAATCAGCAATTAGAGAACCTTTAATACTTGGTCACAAAACGTACCATGATATTACAGAGGATGTATGTAGATCCATAGAAGGAAAAGCACCAAGAAATTGGTATATCATGTTTGGTATATCTTTATTAGTTGGTCTTTACGGAGTTGGATGTATTTTATATTTACTTGGAGTAGGTATTGGAACATGGGGACTTAACAAAACAGTTGAGTGGGCATGGGATATTACAAATTTCGTTTGGTGGGTTGGTATCGGTCACGCAGGAACTTTAATTTCTGCAGTACTAATGTTATTTCGTCAGAAATGGAGAATGGCAATTAACAGATCTGCTGAAGCAATGACAATATTTGCTGTATTTATGGCCGGAATGTTTCCGTTAATTCATATGGGTCGTCTTTGGGTTGGTTATTGGGTTTTACCTTTACCAAATGAATTTGGTTCGTTATGGGTAAACTTTAACTCTCCTTTACTTTGGGATGTATTCGCAATATCAACATATTTATCAGTATCATTTGTATTCTGGTATATTGGATTAATTCCTGATTTTGCTACAATTAGAGATAGAGCTAAATCACCAGTTGCAATAAAAGCATATAGCTTATTGTCTTTTGGTTGGTCTGGTAGAGCTAAACATTGGAATAGATTTGAAATTGTAACTTTAGTATTAGCTGGTTTAGCAACACCTTTAGTATTTTCAGTTCACTCTATTGTATCTTTTGATTTTGCTACGTCTGTTATTCCAGGTTGGCATACAACGATTTTCCCTCCTTATTTTGTGGCTGGTGCTGTATTCTCTGGATTTGCAATGGTGCAAACTTTAATGTTGGTATTAAGAAAAGCAATGAAATTAGAAGCATATATTCACACAAAGCATATTGAATATATGAATATCGTTATTATGACAACTGGATCAATGGTTGGTGTGGCTTATTTAACTGAGTTGTTTATGTCTTGGTATTCAGGTGTTGAATATGAAGCGTATGCTTTCTTAAACAGAGCAACTGGACCTTATTGGTGGGCTTATATGTGTATGATGACATTTAATGTTGTATCTCCTCAGTTAATGTGGTTTAAAAGATTAAGAAGAAGTTTAATGTTTACATTCTTTATATCGATTGTTGTAAATACAGGAATGTGGTTTGAAAGATTTGTAATTATTGTAACTTCAATTCACCAAGATTATTTACCATCATCATGGTCAATGTTCTATCCAACATGGGTTGATATAGGTGTATATGTAGGAACAATTGGGTTATTCTTTATGTTTTATATGGCGTATGTAAGATACTTCCCTGTATTAGCAATAGCAGAGGTTAAAACAATATTAAAATCTTCAGGTGAAAGTTATAAAAATGGATCAGCTGAACTACATACACCAGCAAAACCAAAAGTTGAAACTGTTGTAGAAAACATTGAAAGTAAAAAGGTTGAAGATGTAGTTTCTGATAAATCAGATGAAGATCATTCAGAAAAGATTTCCTCTTTAATTTCTAAATTAGGTGTAGGTGATGCTTTAAATAAAGATGATTTAAAATTAGTTTCAGGTGTAGGTCCGAAATTAGAAAGTGTTTTAAATGGAATTGGAATTTATACATTCGAGCAAGTTAGTAAAATGACTAAGCCAGAGTATGATTTAATGGATTCAATTACCAAAACATTCCCAGGAAGAGCAGAAAGAGATGATTGGGCTGCTCAAGCAAAAGTATTAATGAACAATAAAAACAACTAAGACATGGCAGATAGAGTAATATATGCAATGTATGATGATGATGATGTTATCAAAACTGCAGCTAAAAAATTAGTAGCAGATGGAATACACATCTCAGACGTATTTTCACCCTTCCCAATACATGGAATTGATCCAATAATAGGTGTTAAGCATACAAGAATGGGAAATGTAGCTTTTATTTTTGGTTTAGTAGGATTAGCATTAGCGTTATTTGGAATGAGATATTTCATGATTGTTGATTGGCCTATGAATATTGGTGGTAAGCCGAATTTTTCTTTAATGGAAAATTTACCTTCATTTATCCCTGTAACTTTCGAATTTACAGTTTTATTTGCTGCTCACGGTATGGCTATTACTTATTTATTAAGAAATAAGACATTACCTGGAATGCCTGCTGATAATCCTTATCCAAGAACAACAGATGATAGATTTGTAATGGAAATATTATTATCAGACAATACAAACTTTACTTCTGATGAAATTCAAGCTAAAGTTAAGCAAACTGACATTGTTCAGGTTGAAGAAAAAGAATTTATAAAAATTAAATAACTGTCATGAATAAAAGATTTAAGACAATAACAATAATGGCTTTTTCTGGTCTGATTTTAGGAGGTATTACTTCTTGTGAGTCTGACCCTAATTCTCCTGGAGTGGAGTATATGCCAGATATGTATAGATCACCTGCTATTGAAGCATACGTTGATTATGGTTTAGTGAAAGAAAGATTAGTAGATTCTTTAAGAAAAGAAAATCCTTCTTTAGTGCCTCCTAACGGAACTGTACCCTATTCAGCTAATACATTAAACGATATCACTTACGAACATGGTGCACCTTTTGGGTTCGATAAATCCCATGGTCTTTATGGGTTTGAATTTGATAGTACAGGTTATGATGATGCTGCTTCTGATATTAATCCAATCGTTTATAACGAATCGGTAAAAAAAGAAGGTAAAGTATTATACGGTAAATTTTGTATTCACTGTCATGGTGCTAAAGGTGATGGTCAAGGATCTGTTGTTACTAATAGTAACGGAGCTTATCCACCACCACCTGCTTATGGTAAACAATTAAAAGATAAACCAGCTGGTCAAATCTTTTATTCTATGACTTACGGAAAAGGTTTAATGGGATCTCATGCGTCTCAAATGACTAAAGAAGAAAGATGGAAAGTTGTTCACCATGTTGAATCATTACAAGGAAAATCAAAAGAATTTGAAACGGCATTATTATATGATGCACATACAGATACTGATGGTGATGGTGTAATGGATAATATTGATGAATGTCCCGAAAACAAAGGTACTGTTGAAAATCATGGTTGTCCTGATGTTTCACAAGATAACTCAGATTTATTAAATAGAGCATCTAAAGGGTTAACATTTGCTGTAGGTTCTGCCATAATTAATGAATCATCTTTTAAGGATTTAGATTTAGTTGCTGAATTACTTTCAACTAACGGTAAACATTTAATCATTAATGGTCATACAGACAATACTGGTTCTATGTTAGCTAATAAAGACTTATCTTTAAGAAGAGCAAAATCGGTTAGAAATTACTTAGCATCTAAAGGTGTTGATAAAAAAAGTATCTCTGCTGCTGGTTACGGTCAAGTTAAACCTATTGCTGATAATTCTACTGATGAAGGTAGAGTAGCAAATAGAAGAGTTGAATTTAGATTATTTTAATAATAGATTAAAAATTATACAAAAATGGAATTTCAAATTTCTGCAAAAGCTAAAAAAGTATTATTCGGTACAGCCGGATTAGGACTTATATTATTCCTTATTGGAGTGTTTACTGATGATTCTGAACAAGCAAATACAAGAATATTATCAAATTTTTTAATAAATGGTTTATTCTTTTTCTTTATCTCTTTAGGAGCATTATTCTTTTTAGCATTACAATATGCTACTGAAACAGGTTGGTCTGTAGCAGTAAAAAGAGTAGTTGAAGGTGTGGCTTCTTATGTATTAGTAGGTGTTTTTGTATTAGGAGCTATATTCTTATATTTAACGTTTACTGATGGTGGTTACACAGAGGTTGATGGACATCATTTAGGACATATTTATCAATATTTTGACCAAGAAATGGTTGATCATGATGTAATATTACAGAATAAACAACCATTCTTAACTAAAACTTTCTTTTGGGGAGCTACTGTAGTTTATTTTGCTGTATTTGCATTATTCTACATGGGTTTCAGAAAAAGATCGTTGCAAGAAGATGTTGAAGGTGGAACTAAAATTCACTTTATAAACTTTACAAAAGCAGCATTGTTTTTAGTATTATTCGGATATATGAGTTCTACTTCAACATGGCACTGGTTAATGTCAATTGATCCACATTGGTTCTCAACTTTATATGGTTGGTATGTGTTTTCTGGAATGTGGTTAACAGGAATGGTTACTATATTAATGATTGTTCTTTATTTAAAAAAATTGGGACATTTACAAATTGTAAACGATTCTCATATCCATGATATTGGGAAATGGATTTTTGCATTAAGTTTCTTATGGTCTTATTTATTCTTCTCTCAATTCATGTTGATTTGGTATCCAAATATTCCTGAAGAAGCAATTTATTTCACGTTTAGATTTGAAAACTATAAATTAATTTATTGGGGAATGTTTATGGCTAACTTTATCATCCCAATGGTAATTTTAATGTCTAGAGAAGCAAAAAGACATATTGGAATACTAATTGTTGTTTGTTTATTAATCTTGATAGGACATTGGACTGATATATACATGTTAATTACTCCTGGAACAATGGGAGAATACGGAACAATTGGTTTATTAGAAGTAGGTTTATTTATGACATTTTTAGGTTTATTTATCTATTGGATTTTGAATACTATTTCAAAAGCACCATTAGTACCTAAGAATCACCCATATTTAGATGAAAGTAAACATCACGAAATTTAATAGTAAACTTTAAAAATTGAAATAACGCACATTATGATATTTTGGATAATAACAATTTTAACTTTAGTAACTGCTGCTCAACTAATGAAAGCCGCTCAGTTATCTAGAAAAATTAGTAATAAAAAAGAAGAAGATATTAGTGATTCTGCTAATAACTGGAATGCATTAGGCTTAGGCTTATTTGTAACAGGAATGTTAGGTTCTGTTGTTTACATGCTTATCAAATATGGGAATGGATTGTTACCAGAAGCTGCATCAGAACATGGTCAACAAATTGATTTTCTATTTAATTTAAATTGGATTATTGTATTTGCTGTTTTCTTTTTAGTAAATGGAGCACTTTTCATTTTTGCTATCATTTATAGAGGAAAAGAAGGGAAAAAGGCTTACTATTTTGCACATGACAATAGATTAGAAATGATTTGGACTGTAATTCCAGCTGCTGTTTTAGCAGTAATTATTATTCTTGGTTTAAGAACATGGAATGATATTACATCAGCACCTTCTGATTCTACTAAGGTGGTTGAAGTTTTTGGAGAACAATTTTCATGGACTGTTAGATATTCTGGAGAAGATAATAAATTAGGATATGCTGATTATAAATTAATTAATGGAAAAAACCCATTAGGAGTTGTTACTCCAGCTACTATTGAATTAGGTATTTCAGAAATGGACAAAACCATTGATAAATTACATTCAAGATTAGTGAGTGATTCTACTGGAACTGTTATGTTTTCTGAAGCAAAAGTTCATGAAATGAGATCTAGAATGGAAAAATTCATGAGAATCAAAGAAAGAATAATTAAAATGAAAAATCACTATACAGCTGAAAAATTAGTTGTAGCAAATGATGATTTTTATACTAAATCTGAATTACATTTAGTTGTTGGTCAAGAATACCAATTTATTTTTAGAGCAAAAGATGTTATGCACTCAGCTTATTTCCCTCATTTTAGAGCTCAAATGAATGTTGTTCCAGGTCAAAGAACTAAATTTAAATTCAAACCAATTATCACTACAAAAGAGATGAGAATTACTAGAGATAATCCTGATTTCAATTATGCATTATTGTGTAATAAGATTTGTGGTGAATCTCACTCAAATATGAAAATGATTGTAGTTGTTGAAACTCAAGAAGAGTTTGATGTTTGGAAAAAAGATAATACAAAAAAAGCAATCGCTCAAAAATAATAATTAACTAATTATATTATAAAAATTATGTCAGCACACGCACACGCACATCATAAAGAAAGTTTCATAACTAAATATATCTTTAGTCAAGATCATAAAATGATTGGGAAACAATTCCTAATTACGGCTATTTTTATGGCTATCGTTGGTGTATTCTTATCTGTACTTTTTAGAGTACAATTAGGATGGCCAGGAGAATCTAACTCTTTCTTAAATATGTTTTTAGGAGACACTTGGGCACCAGATGGAATTATGCATAGAGGAATGTATCTAGGTTTAGTGACTATTCACGGAACTATTATGGTATTCTTTGTATTAACAGGTGGTTTATCAGGTACGTTTAGTAACCTTTTAATACCTATGCAAATTGGTGCTAGAGACATGGCATCAGGATTCTTAAATATGTTATCGTATTGGATGTTCTTATTATCATCTGTATTAATGATATTTAGTTTATTTTTAGAAACAGGACCTGCAAATGGTGGTTGGACAATTTATCCACCTTTATCTGTTTTTGAAGAAGCAATTTCGGGATCGGGAATGGGAATGACTATGTGGTTAACTTCTATGACTATTTTTGTTGCTTCATCTTTAATAGGATCTTTAAACTACATTGTAACTGTTCTTAATTTAAGAACTAAAGGAATGAAAATGACAAGAATGCCTTTAACAATTTGGGCGTTTTTTGTAACAGCTATTATTGGGGTATTATCTTTTCCTGTTTTAGTTTCAGCAGTTGTTTTAATGCTAATGGATAGACTTTTAGGAACATCATTTTATATCTCTGATGTTATTGTTGGGGGAGAAATGATGGAGCAATCAGGTGGTTCACCAATTTTATATGAACACTTATTCTGGTTCTTAGGTCACCCTGAGGTTTACATTATTTTATTACCAGCATTAGGTTTAACTTCTGAAATTGTTTCTACAAACGCAAGAAAACCAATTTTTGGTTATAGAGCAATGATTGGTTCTATTTTAGCAATTGCATTCTTATCGTTTATTGTTTGGGGACACCATATGTTTATCACTGGAATGAATCCTTTCTTAGGTGGTGTGTTTGTATTTACTACATTGCTAATTGCTATCCCATCTGCTGTAAAAGTATTTAATTACATTACTACTTTATGGAAAGGTAATTTAAGATTTACACCTGCTATGTTATTCTCTATTGGTTTAGTATCATCTTTTATTACAGGTGGTATTACAGGAGTTATTTTAGCAGATTCTGCTTTAGATATTCAAGTACATGATACTATGTTTGTTGTAGCTCACTTCCATGTTGTAATGGGAATGTCTGCTATTTTGGGAATGTTTGCTGGTGTTTATCACTGGTTTCCTAAAATGTATGGACGAATGATGAATACCAAATTAGGATTTATTCACTTTTGGATTACATTAGTTTCAGCTTATGGTGTTTTCTTACCAATGCACTTTGTTGGTATTGGAGGTGCACCGCGTAGATATTATGATTATAGTGTATATGAATCATTTGATGGTGAACAATTAGAAATGATAATGGATTTAAATGTTATCATCTCTATTTTTGCAATCATTGGTGCAATCGGACAAATCATTTTCTTATATAATTTCTTTTATAGCATTAAAAATGGACAAAAAGCAGAACAAAACCCTTGGAGATCTAATACATTAGAGTGGACTACACCAGTAGAACATATGCATGGAAATTGGCCTGGTGATTTACCAATTGTACATAGATGGCCTTATGATTATTCTAAGCCTGGTGCTGATGAAGATTTCATAATGCAAAATGTACCATTAAAAGATGGTGAAGAAGAACATTAAAAATTAAGAGTTAATAATAATAACCCATTTCGTTAATTCGGAATGGGTTTTTTTATACCTTTATAAAAAATACAATTACATTGGAATCATTTGATTATAGAGAAGACGAACAATCGTCAAACGACAACGAATTAGACAAAGCATTAAGACCTAAATCTTTTAAAGATTTTGCAGGCCAAAAAAAAGTGTTAGAAAATCTGTCTATTTTTGTGGAAGCTGCTAAGTTAAGAGAAGAGGCTCTTGATCATGTTTTATTGCATGGTCCTCCTGGTCTTGGTAAAACAACTTTAGCCAATATTATTGCTAATGAACTTGGTGTAGGAATTAAAATAACTACTGGTCCAGTATTAGATAAACCAGGTGATTTAGCAGGATTATTAACTAATCTTGAGGAAGGTGATGTTTTATTTATTGATGAAATTCATAGGTTAAGCCCCGTTATTGAAGAATATTTATATTCTGCAATGGAAGATTTTATGATTGATATCATGATTGATTCAGGACCATCTGCAAGAACAGTTCAAATATCACTTAATCCATTTACGTTAGTCGGAGCAACAACGCGCTCTGGACTTTTAACAGCACCCTTACGTGCAAGGTTCGGTATTAATAGTAGATTAGAATATTACAATGTAAAAACATTATCTAAAATTGTGGTTAGAGCAGCAGAATTATTAAATGTACCAATAACACCTGATGCCGCCCATGAAATAGCAGGGAGAAGTAGAGGAACTCCTAGGATTGCTAATTCATTATTACGTAGAGTTAGAGATTTTGCACAAATAAAAGGCAATGGAACAATAGATATTGAAATTTCAAAATATGGTTTAGAAGCGCTAAATGTTGACGCAAAAGGTTTAGATCAAATGGATATTAAGATTTTAGATGTCATAATTGAAAAATTTAATGGAGGTCCTGTCGGTTTAACTACAATCGCAACCGCTGTTGGTGAAAATGCAGGAACAATTGAAGAAGTTTACGAACCCTTTTTAATCCAAGAAGGTTACATTATGAGAACACCAAGAGGAAGAAAAGTAACAGAAGCTGCATATAGGCATCTAGGTAAAAATTTGGGTAATTTTCAGCAAGGTCTTTTTGGGGATTGAGTTTAAGTCTATAATAGACATTTAATACATCTGATAATCTCACCAATTTTTGTAATTCAACTAAATTATCTAACGTTTATCTTATATAATGTAAAACGATTTTTTTGGAATTATATTTCAGATTTTAAAACCATCCATTATTTGTACCTTGACAAATCAAAGGTTATTGTTACACAATTTTGTAATTGTTTCTTTTAGGAGTACTATTTTAAAATATATTAGAGTGTTTTATTTATTTATATGATTTATCTTTGCAAAAAAATAAGATATGAAAAGTAAAATCTCATTATTAATAGTTTTATTATCTATAACATTGTTTTCAACTGCTCAAAAAGAGTATAAACAATTAATGAATGACATGTCAGTTAATTTTTATGATGTATGTAAAAAGGCAGATTCATATTTCGAAACGCATGAAAAAGGTAAAGGTTCTGGATGGAAAGGATACCAAAGATGGAAAAATGCAAATGAATATAAATTTTATCCCTCTGGAGATAGAAGTCAAATAGATCCATTTTTTGTAAAACACGCCTATGAAAATGTAATTAAAAATACACCAATTATTCAAACTAAAAGTTCATTTAACAATGGATGGGAAGAAGTAGGGCCAACAAATATTACAAATATTTCAGGACATTATTCAGCAGGTATAGGTAGAGTGGAAGATCATTATGTTGATCCTTTAAATGCAAATATTATGTATGTAGGTTCGCGTAGTGGTGGATTTTGGAGAACAACAGATGCTGGTGCAAATTGGCAAGTAACTACTGACTTTTTATTTGCAACAGGTGTGAATACTATTACAGCATCACCAACAAATTCTGATTCTGTTTTAATTAATGTTAGAAATGCTGAAAATGGAAACTCACATGGTTTATATAGATCAGTTGATGGTGGACAAAATTGGGTTCAATCTAATTTTAACCCAATAAACATTGGTTATGGTGGATTAGGCTCAAATTTTAAAATTTATGAAATAAGGTATCACCCACGTGTTCCTAATTTGGTTTTTATAGGTACAAGTAAAGGAATCTATCGTTCTGACGATAATTTAGCTACTTGGACAAGTTTATTAACTAATGGAGATATAGAAGAAATTCATTTTCACCCTACAGATGATAATATTATTTATTTATATGATAGTTATTATTGGGGAGGTAATAAAAATGTGGTCATGCGTTCAACAGACCAAGGACTAACCTATACGCAGTCAAATGTTGTGTCTGGAAATAATGATAATACTTCAGTTCACTTTTCTGTAAGTACACAATGTGATGATTGTTTATATTGGGCATCTGATAAAGGTGTATGGATTTCAACAGATAATGGAATGAATTTTACTTTTCGTAGTAATTCAACAGAAGGTTGTGGTGGTTTTGCTGTAAACGATTTAGATACTACCAAAATGATTTACGGTTATGTTGATATTGATAGAAGTATTGATGGTGGCTTAACTTGGATGAATGCAACAAGGTGGAGTTTAGGTAGTACAAATGGAGCTGGAGCTGGTTTTCTAAATAGCTTTACTACAAGTACAAATTATGTTCATGCAGATTTGCATCCTGCAAAATGTGTAAACGGCGTGTTTTATGTGGGGACGGATGGGTTATTCAGTAAAAGTACAGATAACGGTTTAACTTGGACAACATTAAGTCAAGGGATTGGTGTAAGAGAAAATTATAAATTAGGAGTTAGTCAATCTAACCATTATAGATCAATATCTGGTTCACAAGACAATGGAACAAGTATTAAGTTGAAAGATAATTGGCTTGAGTTTTATGGTGCTGATGGGATGGAAGGTTTAATTCACCCCCTAAATGCTGATTGGATGATTGGTAGTGTTCAGTATGGAACAAGAAGAAGAACTAAAGATGGAGGAATAACGCAAGGAGGTATTACACCTTCTGGTCAATCAGGTTCTGGTAAGGGAGCTTGGGAAGCACCAATCACTTATGATCCAAATAATCAAATGACAATTTATAACTTTAGTAAATATATTTATAAAAGTGATGACTTTGGTTCAACTTGGGATTCAATTGGAAAACCAACATCAATTATAGGAGCAATAAATCAATCCGCAATTGCTGAAAATAATTCTAACATTATTGTTATTTCAAGAAACAGTGATATAGAAAAGTCAATTGATGGAGGTGTTACATTTGTTGATATAAAAAACAACCTACCAAATTCATCTATTCAAGATATTGCTTTTGATCCTAATGATGATAATGTAATTATTGTAGTTTATGGAACCTATTCAAATGATGGAAAAAAAGTGTATAAAACTATTGATGGAGGAAATAATTGGATAAATATTACTCATAACATTGGAAATATGCCTGTTCGTTCAGTAGTTATTGATCATACTGGTTCTTCAAATATATATATAGGTGCAGAAATTGGTGTTTATACAATGCCTATGAATAGCACAAATTGGACACTTTACAACACGAGCTTACCTAACACTACTGTAGAAGAGTTAGAAATTGTAAATGGATCAAATACGTTAAAAGCTGCGACCTGGGGTAGAGGTATGTGGGAATATTCTTTAGTTGGAAGAAATGATTATCCAAGTATTTTAATTACTAGTATTACAAATCAACCAACAGATTTATTGCCGTTAGAAAATGTAGATCAATTTGTAACTTCAATTGTATCAATGGAAGATGTTCCAACAACAATGTATGTTAAATGGTCTATTAATACTCCTATCTTTGATAACACAATTACAATGGGTAACACAGCTGACAGTACTTGGAAATCTGATACAGCAATCCCTAATCAACCATTTGGAACTAAAGTTTACTTCAAAGTTTTTGCAGAATCAAATGGTAATACAACAGAAACTTATAAATTTATGTACACTGTTAAAGAACATAAGCACTGTATATCATACGGAAAAATGCCTTCTCAAGGTAATGTGACATTAGTTAATTTCGGAACAATTAATAACCCAACAGGTAAAACTCAACCTTATACTGATTATACAGCTTCTCAATCTACAGATGTATATATTGGTGATTCTTATAATTTAACTGTAAATCTTAATACTGATAATGATAATTACACCTATTATTCTACGGCTTGGATTGATTGGAATCACGATTTTGTTTTTGATGCTAATGAAAAATATGAATTAGGTACAGTTACAAATAGTACTAATGGTGCAACCACATTGTCACCTTTTTCAATATTAGTACCTGCTAATGCTGTAATTGGCAGTACAGTAATGAGAGTCGTTAGTTTATGGAATAATTACCAACCTAATCCATGTGCAACAGGATTTGATGGAGAAGTTGAAGATTATACTATAGTTGTAAAACAAAATGTAATACCACCAGTGTTAAATTATTCATTTACAGACTCAACACTTTGTCCAAATCAAGACTTAGCATATACTTATGTAGGTGATGCTTTAGAATCTATAGTTTGGACATTTACAAATGGAACAGATACTTATACAAGTACATCATTAACTGGAACAATTACAACACCAAATGTAGGTAGTTATGATGTAACGATTGAAGGTTTTGCAAATGGTGGTGTATCTTATACTCAAACATTTAATTCAGCATTCAGTGTAAATATTGTTGATGTAATTACAGTAAACGAAACAACATGTGATGCAAACAATGTAGGTACAGTAATTCAGAATTTAACAAATGCTGTCGGTTGTGATTC
>Ga0256824_10000195_pt1 | contig 21823 bp, 36 predicted proteins | sample CV67metaG_FD_191570 | JGI IMG/M metagenome (GOLD analysis project Ga0256824, IMG submission 191570) | Hydrothermal vent microbial communities from East Pacific Rise, Pacific Ocean - CV67 | ecosystem: Environmental > Aquatic > Marine > Hydrothermal vents | place: Pacific Ocean: East Pacific Rise...
AGAAGACAATACGCATTTACAAACTAAGGCACAAGCCAAAGAACGTGGTATGACTATTCGTGGTTATATTGCTTATATAGTAAAGAAAGACAAACAGTTATTAATGAAAGGTAAGTAATGGAAGTTATAGAGGTAGATGTTTTTGAATTGGAAGCTGAAATTATCCAACGTGAAACATTAATAAAGAAGTATGATGCAGGGCTTATAGCTATGTGGATAGACCAAGGTAAGGCACTAATAAATTTACACCACAAGTTAAATGGTAGTTTCGCTGAACTGATAGAAGACCCTACAAATACAGTTATGGTTGAGGTGTGTGGTGCTGAACGACTAGAAAAGCATTTAAACAAGGCTTTAGCCCGTGGTACTATTTACAGATACATGGCTTTTGCGTACAGCCCTAAATTAAGAGAAACACCACTAGACCAACTTATAGGGTTTGACCAGCGTTCCCTTGAGAAGATGGTATTTTTAGAAGACAAAGCTTGGGATGAAGTGATAGAACTAGGTAGCTATAAGGACTTCTTACAACTCTCCAAAGAACGCGAGAAGATAGATGCTATTGAACACGCTAAAACACTAGACTTGAGATACGATATAGTTAATGGAGATAGTACAGTTGAAACATTAAATGCACCTACTGGCATTAAGTGTGTAATCACAGACCCACCTTACGGAATGGCATTTGTATCTAATAGAAGAGAAGCTAGTGCTAAAGATGTTGGAATAGCAAATGATGAAGACATCTACACAGCAATAAAAGTAACAACAGATGTTTTTAACAACCTATACAGAAAGATGCAAAAAAATAGTAGCCTTTTTTGCTTCATTGGTTGGCGTGAAGAGCCTATGTTTCGTGAACTCATTGAGAGTTGTGGCTTCACTATAAAAAACAGTATCATTTGGGTAAAGAACAATCATGGAACTGGTGACCTAAAAGGAACGTTTGCCCCTAAGCATGAACGTATAATTTTTGCAACTAAAGGAACAGTTGAACTTTCACATAGACATACAGATGTACTAGAAGGTAGTGATACACGAACAGACCACCCAACAGCAAAGCCAGTGGACTTAATAAAACTTCTGATAGAAGATACTACCCTCGCAGGTGATTTGGTTGTAGACCCTTTTGCAGGACATGGTTCAACTCTCATAGCAGGGAAAGAACTAAGCCGTAATATTTGGGGATGCGAATTAGACCCGTATAATTATGCTGAAATAAAAAGGCACTTAGATGCATAGGGTTGCAGAAAGAAAGCACTTGCCACAAATAGAAAGAATACTTAATTTAATTAACGCTAAAAAAAATATAGCCCCAATTACTTTAAAGGAAAGCACCGAGCATGAAGATACTAAGTTGTCATTTGATGCAATAACTTCTTTAGGTGAACAAGTGTCAATAAGAATTAGAGATATGAAATACTTCCCTAATTTTAAAGATGTAACAATAAGAGCTAAGGCTAGTAAAGGAGGTAAGACTGAAGTAGATAAGCTAAGAGATGGACTAGGGGATAAATACTTCTACTGTTGGGAGGATGCATTTGGTATAAGACAATTCATCTACTATGATATTAATAGGTTAAGACCTTTCTTAGATGAAGGTAACTGGAAAGATAATAGTGATACAACTAGCTTTAGAACCTATTCACTTAGTACGCTTAAAAGATGTAATAGTCTTATAGCATTAACCAAGTCAGTCCAGACATAGCGTTGCTCTTATTCTTCCGAAGGGATGCTAGAAGCATATCCAAACTAGGAATAACTGTCAAGGGTTTTTAACAATTGATTAAAAGTTATACAACGCTGTATAAAAATTAAGCAGTATAATATTAAAGGATATAAATGAATAAGCCACTAAAAGTAAGAGCTGGTCATAACAAAGATATGTACTTCGCAGTACGTGAACATAAAGCAAAGAAGTATAATAGAAACTTTACTTCTTTAGCTAGAACAGAGATTATACGCATCTTCTATAAATTAGATAATGCTATGAATTACGTTTTACAACAAAATAAAGGAAAATAGAATGACATTTAAGAACTTAGTACATACAACAACGTATGAGAAAAATGGCGAACAAAAGAAAAAGTATACAAACGTAGGAACTCTCTTCATTTATGATGATGGCAATATGGGTATCAAGCTAGACTCAATCCCTGTAAACTTTGATGGTAAGTTAGCTGTGTATGATAGAGATGATAAACAGCAACGTCCAAGTCAGCAGACTTCACAGTATGCACAACAACCAGCACCTATTGGACAGCCACCAGCTCCAGCTCCAGTACTTGATCCAGCTTTGGATAATCTCCCGTTCTAATGAATAAGATTAAATACCGTCGCTGTAGTGTGTGTAACGAGAATAAACCTTTAGATGAAGATCACTATAAGCGTAATAAGAGAGCTGGCAAGAATACTAAGATAATGTATTTCACAAAGAGCTGTAGTATCTGTTTAAATAGACTTGCAGCACATAGAGCTAGAGAAGCTTATGCTATCAAGACAACCGATGCTAAGATACACTTGCCTAAGCACTTGCTAGAGCGTGGGAAGATACATTACGAAGGACATACGTTTTAACTTTGGGAGTAAACCCAACTAAAAATCTCTCGAAAATCTCTCAGCATAACAGTTGAGTATCATTATATTGACTGATAGACTCGCATAGGATTGCACTCCTGAGTCTATTGGTGAGTGTTTGTCACCTTGACACTAACTGGACGGGAGTTTGGCTATTGAGTTAGTAACACCGTAAAACAAAACAGCTTTAGAGGCTGGACAAATGCGTATTTAAACGCGAGATAATTAGAGCCCTTGGGTGCAGTAGGTGGAAGCCCTACCATAGGAGATAGAAATGATACAATTAAAATTAAAACTAAAAGGTATGCCAAGTCCAAGACCAAGAGTTACACGTCATGGAACTTATATGCCACAAGAATATTTAGAATATAAGAAATATCTACAAACGTATTTTAGCGTGTTTAAACCCTTCTCAATAGTACCACTTAGGTTAGAGTTACTTTTCGTGTTTAAGACACCAAAGAGTAGTCGCAATAAGTACCCAATGTAACGAGGTGATGTTGATAACTATGCCAAGAGTGTAATGGATGCTATGGAAGGTATATTATTTGAGAATGATACTCAGATTACAGAACTTAAAAGTAAGAAGATGTACGGTGATGATGATTTGATATTTATTACTTTGAAGGAAGTATGATATAATATGTAAAAATATGAAGGTATTAAATGAAGATAGGACTATTAATATTAGCATTTCTATTCGTTGGGTGTGAAGAGAATAGCACTACAATCACGAATGTTAATCAGGGTGATGGTGGTACATACATCAACAACAATGATGGGACGGTGACTTATACTTACACACAGTCGGAAGGCGATGCATCTGACGGCACTACGGGTGAGTATGATCAGAGTGACGATGAAGTCGAATGCAAGAGTAAAGGTTACTTCTACTGCCCAATTACTAACACTTGTAATAACACAGCCTTAAACGGTGGAAGCTGTACTAGATAATGGCACGCCCTAAACTGTACGATACAGAAGAAGAGTTTGAAGAAGTACTGAACGCTTATATCTCTGATTGTGAAGATAATACTAGAGAGATATATACTAAAGAAGGTGGGGTTGTAACTATTTCAGCACCTATACCACTCTCTATTGAAGGGCTATGTCATGCCTTACAGATGACTAGACAATCCCTATTAAACTATACAAAAGATGATAAGTTTTTTGACATAATAAAAAACGTGAAGCGTAGAATACTGCGTAATCAAGTAGAGATGGGACTTATGGGGATAACTGATAAGACTATGACAATCTTCTTACTAAAGAATAATCACGCTTATACAGATAAGACAGAAGTAGAACAAACTGTAATAACTCCAAAGGCACCAGTCATTGAAGTTGAACAGTAAGCAAGGTGAGTTCCTACTTTCCAAGGCTAAGAATACTGGCTTCGTAGCTGGGTTTGGTAGTGGCAAATCATACGTTGCTACTCTCAAATGCATACAAAAGAAGCTAGAGAATCCCACACTAACAGTTGCTTACTATCTCCCTAACTATGGCTTAATACGCGATATTGCATGGGATAAGTTCCCTATGTTACTACATGAAATGGGCTACACTTTCAGAATAAATAAATCAGACAAAGAGATTATCATCGATGGTGCTGGTAAGATTATCTTTAGAAGTATGGATAATCCCGATACTATTATTGGATATGAAACATTCTATAGCTTGATAGATGAGTGTGACATTCTACCAATGGATAAAATGGAGAACGCATATAACAAGATACTAGCTAGGAATAGACAGAAGCACCCAACTGGTGAGCCTAACAGATTAGATATCGTTGGTACTCCAGAAGGCTTCAAGTTCTTCTATAAGCGTTATGTGAAAGAGTTCAATAAAGGCACTGACTTACTTGTGAGAGCATCTACATACAGCAATAAGCATCTACCTATTGACTACATTGATACACTCAAACAACAGTACCCATCTAACTTGATTGAAGCATACTTGAATGGACACTTCGTCAACCTAACAAGTGGTAACATCTATAGCTATTATGATAGAGCTAGGCATCATAGTGGTAGGAAGATTAGAGATACTGACGTGCTACACATAGGTCAAGACTTCAACACAGGTGGTTGTGTGTCTATTGTATTCGTGATAGATGATGATATACCTATTGCAGTTGATGAGGTAGTGAGTAAAGATACATTTACGGTGGTTACTAACTTACAAGCTAGATACCCTGAGCATACGATAGTTATCTATCCTGACGCTAGTGGTGCAAGTAACAAGACTTCAGCTCAACGTACAGACTTACAGATACTCAAAGATGGTGGCTATGTGATACGTGCTAAGGCTAAGAACCCAGCAGTGATGGATAGGATTAACTCAGCTAACTCTCTCTTTGACCATAACACCATAAAAGTGAATGAAGATAGCTGTCCTAGATTAGCTGAAGCACTTGAACAGCATTCATGGGACGAAAAGGGTGAGCCTGAGAAGTTTAACGGTGGTGGTACAGTTGATGACTTCACCGATGCAATGGGTTACTTCTTATTCTATAAGTTTGGTATAATTAGAGCAAGAACAATAATAAAGGCAGGAACATGACCAACGACAATGTAAAGTTTTTACACCCAATCTATGTAGCACAGCAGAAACGTGTTACCTTATGTAACGCTATGTATGATGGCTATGATACAGCTAAGAAGTACTTACTGCAATCTACTAATGAGAATGAACAAGACTATGCTATACGTGTAGACTTAGCAACATATAACAACGTCATGGAGCGTATCATAACTGCTCAAGTTGGTATGGTGTATCGTAAAGAACTCATTTATGAAGATGTGCCTGAGAAGTATCTAGAATGGTTCACAGACATTAAGTTTGAGCAACACTTACAAGATGCAACTACACGTGCAGATGTAGATGGTAAAGGCTTGATAATGCTAGATATGCCTATTGCAGGTGGTGAACCTTACTTAGTACAGATTAAGCGTGAGAGTCTAATCAACTGGCGTTACAGTGATGGCAAGTTTACTATGGCTGTGATAGCTGAACAGTACGCAGAGGAAGATGGCTTTAAGATTGAGTATAAGACTCAGTACAGACACTTAAAAGAAGACGGGAACATAAACATATGGAGAGAGGTAGAAGGTCAAGGCATGACTATCGTTGAGAGTATCACTACTAGCTATGACTTCTTACCATTGTATCTAGCTGACTTAGGGACGCTTCCTCCTATGTATAACATCGCTGTAATGACTAAGAACTTATTTAATTGTTCTGCTATGACTGCTAATGCTATACGCAAAGCTACTGATCCATCTCTCTTAACTGTAGGCTTAGGCTTAGATGAGAACAACGAACTAAAGCTAGGTGTGAATAGTACTATCAATACCGACAATGAGAACGCTAGAGTTGAGTGGATAGAGTTAGATGGTGCATCGATACCAATAGCTAAGCTAGACTTAAAAGACCAGGAAACTACAATAGGTGAACGTGCATTGAATATGCAAGCACAGACACAAGATAAGAGTAATAAGACAGCAACACAAGTTAACAAAGAGAATAGTGAGTCTAATGCTAGACTCTCTGACATCTCTTCAGTAATGGAGTATATGGCTAACGATATCTACCAGGGCTTGATGCGTATGAAGTATAACCAAGATGCTATTGGTAAGATCTGTTATGCACGTGACTTCAAAGATGAGGGTGTAGCGAATAACCTTATGCCTTCAATCAATCAAGCGTGGGTTAGTGGGCTTATCTCACATGAAACAGCACTTACAACACTTGTAGAGAAGGAACAGTTAGTCATAGATGATATAGAAGCCGAGATTAAACTAGCAGGAGAGGAGTTCACCGTTGAAGAAGTACAAACTAAAACTAACTAAATCCCAAATAATTGATATATTAGAAGCTCTACTTAATGAAAGTGCCAAGGCTCATAGTGATATGCTAATGTATAAAGGTATGAAAAAAGAGGAGTATTTTAAGCAAGACTTTGAAGATTATGAAAAGCTAATAAGGCTATTTAATGAAAAAATATCAGAGTGAAGTAAATCAACTAATCAAACAAATAGTAAGCCAAATACTAGAGGGTAAGCTAACTTCTAAGAAAGCTATCAATCAAGCACTAGCTAGGCTCTCTAAGGATATCAAAGTACCAATAGCACAACTAAAGGTACGTTTGATAGAGGAAGCCAAGGTTAGTGCAACAGCTTCTGCACACTCAGTAGTCAAACAACTTATGGCACTCAACCAACAAGCCGTGATAAAGTCCATGACTGCTACAGATATATCTGTTATGGTTGATAAGATATTCAATGGCTTATTACCGTTTAAAAAGATTAAGAATGGTAAGACCATAGACTATGCCATAAGGGTTGATGATTGGTTCGCTTATCTAGGTGATGATGTAGTCAAAAAGGTTAAGCAAGGAATACTTGGTTCTTATATTAATGGTGAACATCCAGCTGAGGTTGCACGTAATGTACTATTAAATACAGACCAAAACAGTAAAGCCAATAGAGCCAAGGTAAAAGCATTAACATTTACTTTAGTACATAAGGCTAATGAAGCTTCAAACCTCCAAACCTTCATTGATAACGAGCGTTATGTCGAGTGGGTGAAGTACCAAACAGCAGTTGATGAGAGAGTTGATGATGTATGTGAACACGCAGAGCTTGATAGTGTGCAGTTAAAACTAAAGCCAAGTGAGTATGCCAAAGAGAATATGCCTATACCGAGTTTGCACGTATTTTGCCGTTGCTATCTCAAAGCTATGAACGGTGAAGATGATACAGCTAAGATGATTATGAATGCCAAGAAGAGGAAGTTAATAGTTAGATATGTAGACGGTGTACGTGTAAAAGGTAAGTGTACTCCTCCTAAATGGTTGAAGTCTTCTAAGACTATATCAAATATCAAGAAGATAGTGGGTAAATGTAGGTACTCATATAAAGAATACCTAGGCGAGGGGGATTAACCCTCCTCAAATAAACTAGGCTCTACATTAACATAGTTGCTAAACACATCATCTAATGCTCTACTGTTAAACTCAATGACTGAGTCACCTATTTGTTTACCAAACGTATCATCAAGTAAGAAAGTCTTAGATACAAGCGTATCTCTCTTCTCTACTGCATTACATTGTAGTAACATACTCCAAGCCGTTTCTTCGGTTAGATTGATGTCATTATCTTTTAAATACTTTCTAAGTGATATAAAACCATGAGAGTAAGTCTTTAATCTCTTAACTTGTAGTTGCTTAATCTCATTATGTGCCATATATAATTGGTTCTTACTTGTATCACATTGTTTTCTTTCAAGTGCGATATAATATTTACGTATCTTACTACCAATATCATTATTTGTCATCATACATATTTCTTTTGCCATATCTGATGAAATTATATAATCATTTTTTGTGTTACCGTGTAAATTTATCCCGACATTGATGTCGGTATTTTTATCAACAATTAGATAATCAAAACCCTCTTCAAAGTCATAATTATTAACATAGTTTTCTATCCATCTTTTATATTGGTCTTTCGCAAGTCCTAGTTTTTTATATAACTCTCTACCATCGGTAGCATTTATTTTATCTTCACCAAACATAATTTGATAAACTTTTACTAATTCATTCATAGTAATTCTTTCGGACAATAATATTTAAGGTGAGAATGGAGTCCAATCATTCATACAAAAGCACCGATTTTAAATCGGACTCTTTAGATAACCTTAGAGGAGTGCAAAAGATGCACTCTCGGATTGGACTCCTCTAAAGCTATTCTGCATTATACCACAAGAAGGTAAACGACCCATTTGTGCCTTTTATCACAATACGGTACAATACAGTTAGACATAGGCACTTGTCAATAAACAATCATAAGGCAACTTGATGACACAAGAAGAATTAGAAGCAAAAGTAAAAGAGTTAGAAACCAATAATGCAGATTTGGTTTCAAGTATCGGCAAACTAGAAAAAGCTAACATGGATTTGGTAGGTGAACGTACTACATTGAAGCAGAAGCTTAAAGACGGTGTAACTGATGAAGAACTCAAGGCTGAGAATGAGAAGCTAATGGCAGTCATTGAAAGTAATGAAGCCAAATCAAATGAACTAGAAGTTAGTCACCGTTCAGAAGTGAATGAAATGAAGATAATATCTATGTTTGATGCACTAGGTATCGAAGCAGACAGTGACGAGGCTAAAGAGTTACTCATACCTCTACTAAAAGAGGGTAGCGACTTTGCAGAAGATGGCTTCCGATATATAGACAGCGAGAATACAACTGTATTTAAAGATAATAATAGGAAGTATGACTTGATGGATAGAGTCAACGACTTAAGAGAGTCTGGATATGGTGGGTTATTCCAACCTCAAGTTGGTGGTGGTGCGACTGATACAACGACTGCACCTACACCTAATACAGATATGTCAGCTCAAGGTAGAGCAGACTATTTCAAAACACACGGCGTAATGCCAAAAGGATAACAAATGCCAGTCGGTAATAAAGATGACTTCAAAATTCATAATACAATAGCAATGGCTTCATACTTAGAGAAGCTTACACAAAACTCAGATATCTTCAACGGTGCATCAAATGGTGCTATCAGAATGACATCAAATGGTATGATTGGTGACTTCTCAGAGTCAGACTTCATCAAAGAAATGTCAAGTGGTAAAGTAATTAAACACAGAGACCCAAGTGGACTAGGTGCAGTTACTCCAGAGAAGTTTGAAGAAGATACTAAAATCTCTCCAAAGCTTAACACTTATGCTTACTTATCTCAAACATGGGATGCATTTAAGAAAAAAGGTCAATCAGCAGAGGCATTCTCTGTATTAGTTGGAGAAGCTGTAGCAATGGCTCAAATCGAATGGTCTTGTAATACTGCTATCGCTGGTGCAACTGGTGCTATTGGTGCAACTACTGCTATGAACATGGGTGACGTTACTAAAGATATTACTTATGCAGACTTCCCTAAAATCATGGGTGCATTCGGTGACAAACTAGGTTCAATAAAATTGCTTTGTATGCATTCATCTACTTACTACAACCTTATGGGTACAGCAGTAGCAGAGAAGCTTACTAACATCGCTGGTGCAACAATCATGAGTGCATCTAACCCAACATTTGGTATTCCAGTACTTGTTACTGACTCACCATCATTGACTGCTGGAGCTGGTAAGAACATTCTTTGTCTAGTAGACGGAGCTGTAACTATCATCAACTCTGAAGATACTTCAATGAGTGCTGGTGTTGTAAGAGGTAAAGAAAACCTTATCCTTGAAACACAGTATGAAATGGCTTGTAACATTGACGTTAAAGGTTATGGACTATCTACTGCTGGTGTAGCTATCATCTCTCCAACTACTGCACAGCTAGAAGCTAAAGCTAACTGGAAACAATCATCAACAGATGTTAAAAACACAGCTGGTGTTGTCTTCGTTTGTAAGACGTAATGAAACTCGCAACTCTAGTAGTATTAGCATTCGTGCTTCTACTGCAAGGGTGCGTCTTTACTCACCCAATATTCGGAACATACGATGTGACAGATGTTCGGACAATCAAAGTTACTAAGGGTGATACTGTTTATGAGTTAAGTGGTGACCTTGAAGGCTTCGAGGACTTCGATGAGATGCACAAATTAATTGATAAACTATAAAGGACTAATATGTCAAACTTTTTTAAAGGTTCTTATTTCGATAAGCCTTTCTTTTCAAACACCTTCTTTCACGGGGATTACTTCAAGCTACCCTTCTTCAATGGCATAGGTGGTGGAACAACTCCTCAACCCGTCCCAGTTGTACCTAAAGTACTAAGCTCTGTAATATCTGCTAATAATGACAAGCGTATCGTGGTTACATTTGACCAAGAAATGCAGTCACAAGGTGATATTAAACAAGCTATTTGGATTGTAATAGATGGTAAGCCTCCAGTACTGCCAACAGTAGTTACATTCTCACATGACTTCATGAGTCTATCATTCCCTAGTGAGTTTAAAGCAGGAACAACGGTATCATGGAAGTATGATGATAGCGATGCAGGTATCGTACTAGAGTCTAAAGCTGGTGTTAAAGCCGATAATCAAACTTATGGCGTACAGAATGATTTAGCAGATGAGCCAAGTGATGGTGAACTAGATATGGACGGCGATGGTAATCCCGATACAGTTATAGGCACAATCACAGAAGATGAAGACTCATACAACCTTGACATAGATGGTGATGGTGTTGCTGATGTAATCATTCCTAAAAAGAAAAAGAAAAAGTAATGACTAGCTATTGGAAGCATGGGCATAAAGTATATGAGTGTGACGACTTTATCCCAAACAAAGACTTCGTACTAAGACCAGCGTATTATCCTTATGATGATAACTGTATCTTAGTGCCTAAAGGTATGTGTGATGGTAACTTCACGCAAATATCTATAACTGAGTACCATGAGTTATTGAAGTGGTATATCAATTATGATGGTGTACTAATTACAGAAGTAGATGGTACACGCTCACTCAAAGATGAGGGTAACTTACCATTTGATTACGATGAAGTACACTCTGGCTACTCAGTAGAGGTTAGTGGTGATGGTAAGATAGAAGTACCTATTAATGCTACGTTGGGTAGTGCTATTACAGTACCAAATGCTTCTTCATTTGACACGGGAGTAACAATAAATGGTAAAGAACTACAATATGATGGAACAGGCACAGCATCTACGGGACGTTATCAAGGAGTAGTAACACCAAACAAAGAAGCAAATTATGCCGTTGAAATAGTATCTTCATTTAGTGCAGTTGGTACAGTTGTATTTATAAATGGCTCAAGAGTTGAGAAAATTCCACTTAAAAATGGAACTCATACTTATACTGTTAAAGCATCTAGTGATACTACAGAAGATAGACTATGGGTAGCGTTTGAGGCACATACAGCGATAGGTACGATAGAAGTTATTTCCTTTAAAGAAATTACAGCAGTCAAAGGTTCAGTAACAATATTTGACCATGCAACTAAAACCTTCACTCAACCTACATTACCTCTAGCTTCAACGTATACACTCAAAGATGGTACATTTGGTACAATCATCAAGCTAGATACTAATACCTTCTCACAAGCTGACTTAACAGCATTTACAGCTAGACCTGAGTTAGTAACAGATTGGTTTGATGGTACAAAGACTATACCAAGTGGCATCACTAAACAGAATGGAGATGTACTCACGCTACAACCAACGGCTACTGGTACTAACACAGTATCAAATACAAGTGATTACGGTATCCAGACTATAGCACTAGGTAATGCTCCTATGAATGGTGGGAATGATGGTAGATACGTTACAATACCATTACGCACACCTAAGAAGCTATTAGTGACCAAAGACATAGATACTATTCAAGGTGATAACTTCAAAGTAACAGTTAATTACTCTGATGGTACTCACGAAATAATAAAGGCATAAGATGTTAATTATATACCCAATAACTGGTTGGAGTTCATTCCTAACCGAACCAGAAGCGGATAAGTTTATGAAAGTACAAAAAGATGATGGTGGGTGGGATAAGCTAACTACTGAACAAAAGTCAATGTTACTCACACAAACTACAGCTCAGATACGTCTATGTACTGGCATTAAACTACCAACTACAGCAGAAGCAGACTTAAAGGCTGGACAAGGCTACTTGTTACTACAAGCTACTCGCTCAGATATGACAGTATTCGACCCTAACGAGAAAGATGTAACCAAGGAGAAGGTCGGTGAGATTGAGATTAATTATGCTTACAGAGATAAAAACTCAACAGTAACTACATTCCCTCCTATGGCTGTGTTATTTTTAGAACAGTATGGCTGTAGTGGCAACAGTGGCTTTAGTCAATCACCGACGGTAAAAGCATAATGTTAGCAGATAGACTTAGGCTCACAGCAGACAGACTTATAACTAAGTTTGGTTCTGCGATAGTCTTAACTGAACACATCACTACTACATTCAACCCAACTACGGGTGACAACCTAGAAACTAGTGTTGAGTATCACACAAAGGCACATATAAGCCCTTATACAACTTCCGACATAGTATCAGGTGTTGTAGGGATTAAAGACCTACGTTTCCTTATATATGCAGATGGTTATGATATTGATGAGGATTGGACTATCGAGTATGATAACCAACGCTACACCATCATTAACATCTCTAAGACTATTGCACAAAATAAACGTATCGTTTTGACGTTACAGTGTAGATGTAAATAATGATTAAAATAGTAGCTAACTCTGATAATATCATCATAGCTTATGAAGAGATGACTAAAGAGATAGACCAAATCATCTTTGATGAGGTTAAGAACCTTAGAAGCGACCTAGAAGATATAGGTGAAAAGATTAGGGTCACTAGAAACTTTAAGAACGGCATAATGGCTACGAGAAAGACTAACTATGGCTGGGTTATCCAAATGAAAGCTAAATACTCTTCTATATTGTGGGCAGGACGTAGAACTATAGGTGGTAGAGAGTACGGCTCACTAGGTTGGTATAATGGTGGAGCTCCAATGCTAGAGAAGATGGGTAACGATATAACAAGGAGAGTAAACGATGTTAAAAGATAAACATATAGTAGATAAATACTTCCAAGATAATTGGACGGGTACTCCCATTCAGTACGATGGTGCTAACTTCAAGATGCCAATAGATGGCAAATGGATAAGCGTTAGGCTTGTTCCATACGATAGGCAGTCATTGAGTGCTAACAACGGTTTAAAGGTTGATTACGCATTGATACGAGTGTATTGTTATGATACATCAGTAACCAAGTGCTATAATCTAGCTAAGCAAGTCCAAGACTTCCTAGAATGCAAGAAGATACCAACAGATACAGCAAGCGAGTTGATAGTAGAGGTAGCCGTTCCAAATGGTGACGGAGCAACGCCCCTACATAATTCAATCTATGAAACAGTACTTAATTTTACTGTTAGAAAATATACATAAGGAAACATCATGAGTATTATTAACTCTAAACAGACAGCATTATATTTAAAGCAACAAGCGACTCTACCAGTACCTCCAGCAGACTTCATTGAAACTATGAAGCCTTTAATGGTAGTGCCAAAGTTCGCAACAGTAGATACCAATAGACTTAGTGGCTCAATGAACACTAAAGACAGCGTAATTGATACGTGTAGAGCTTCAATCGCATTTATGGCTGAGGTAGCACTAAGAGAAACGGGTGCAACCTTTACCAATGCTCCAGAGTGGGTAGAATTAGCTAAGATTAGTGGTATGACGGGTACAGTCGGTACAGACTTATTCACAGTAGCCAATGCAAGTGGTGGTATTGCCAAAGGTAGTGCAGTTGTAACAGTAGATGCAGGAGCAAGTGCTTTCAATATGACTAACACTCTAGTTGGTGACATAGAGTTTGTATTGCCAGTAGGTAAGTTAGCACAAGTTAATACAAAGCTAAGTGGTTACATCGACAGCCCAAAACCTACAACAGTACCAATCCCAGTTGCTAACACGCTTAATACTAATCCAGCGTTGGTTGTATCTTGTGCAGATATCATTACTTTAACGGGTACATCTATCCCAGCTGAAAAGATTGTATTTAAGATGAACCCAGACATACAGAATACTTATACAATGGGTGGGGCTAGTGGTATCAAACAAGATATGATTACTGATTATGGCGTAACTTGTGAGATTACCTTCCCAGTAGAGAGTGCCACATTTGGACGTGAAGCTACTTTAATAGATGCTGGTACAATCAGTCAAGTAAGAGTTATTATAGGTGCTGACGACCAAGGTAAGCCCGTTGATGGTAAGTCATTCTTATTCTTAGCAGATGCTTCTAAAGCTGTAAACTATGTAGATAGCGTTAATGGTGACTTACTCCAAAGAGTATTGACTCTCAGACTCTATGATGGTGCAGAAAAAGCATTACGTGTTATTAGTGGTAAAATCGCTGGGTTATAATCATGGCTGAGATGAATATAAAAGCCATTGTAACTGGCGAAGAGGATATAAAGAAGCTAGGTGACTCCATTGAAACAGTTAGTAAGAAGACCAAAGGCTTAGAAAAGTCTATGGGTGGAGTTTCTGCTAAATCTGTAGCACTAGGTAACATCTATGCTAAAATGGCTAGTGTTGCTTTAGATGCGTTCAGTAGTATGTGGAGTGCTGGTAAAGACTACCAAGAACAACTTGACGAAATGAATGGTAAGACTAACGAGCTAAATAAAACAAATGATGAGTTAGCTTCGTCGTTTGGTGCGTTAAGTGCTACAATTACCCAAAACACAGTAGTGACTGGTGCATGGGATACTGCCGTCAAAGAGTTATCATTCACTATGGATTGGTGGAATGGGTTCTTCTCTGACAAATCAGTAGAACAAATAAAAAAACAACGTGAAGAGTTAGTTAATTATACAGAGGACATGCTCGTATGGGCAGATGCTAAAAAGAAGATGGCTGAAGGTGCTAAAGTTTATGCCAAAGAGTTAGCCAACGAAGCTAGACAGACAGACATAGCTACACAAGCACTTGCTAGATATAATGGCGAACTTGCTACTAAAGAGAGAGCACATCAAAGGGATATAGCTGTAACACTAGAGCTTATTAACATCTACGAGGAACAAGGCAGAAGCACAGACGGACTCATTAATCAACTAGATGAGCTTGAAGCTAAAAGAGTAAATCATACTAAGACTATCCGAGAGGAAGCCGAAGAGTTAGCCAAAAATACACTAGAAGTTGAGAATAACACAGAAGCAACCAAAGAGAGTACAGATGCTACTCATGCAGACACAGAAGCTAGAAGCAATAATACTAAGGCTATGGAAGATAATAATAGCTCAACGGGGGCAGGTACAACATTCCAAAGTGATGGTAAAAAGATTAGTGGTGCTGAGTCATACGCTATTCATGCACTAGGACACGCACCAACGCATACCAATCAGAGTAATGGTAACCTTGCTAAATATCTTGAAGACATAGCACGGAACACACGCCAAACAAATCAATATCTAGGAGGTATTTAATGCTTATACTAGAACAAAAGATAAAGAAGTTTATACGCACCAACCTACAACAGCCTTATGCTGAGTGGGATAAAGATACCGAGTACGTATGGAATACGACCATCGTATACAAGAACCACATCTACAGAAACATAGTTAAGCAAAATAAAGGAGTACAGCCAGACCTTAACACGGGTAAATGGCTTCTTTTCGGTGTTGATAATGCCTTCGCTATGTTAGACTTACACTCACATACCGATACTGTTATGGATAAAGGACTAAAGAGGATAGAGGTAACTTTCTCTTCTGCTGGATATGATTATATAGGTTTTGGGAATGTTAAAGGCTCTCTCATTGAGATACAAGAATACAGCTCTACTAATATGAGATTAAAGACTACTCAACATAAAATTGGTAATGAACGTACTTGTGCTACTACATGGCACGACTATTACTACTGTGGCATACCTGACAAACTAGACTTAGGAAAAGGCAAAGCTGTAGATTTCTTATACGGACACATACTTCCAAGGACAGCGAGTATTAAAGTTATTATCCATCAAAACTCAGATAATATTGCATCTTGTGGATCCATGGTTAGTGGTAAGGCTAAAGACATTGGGAACACACAATTTGGTGTAGATATAAGGCTAGTTGATTACTCGGTTAAAACCACAGATAAATATGGGATAACCACTATTGAAAAGCACGATAGCCAAGAGGTGTTCACTTGCGAGATTACATTCCCAGCCAAGACCACACAACTAGTTAAGCGAGAGGTTAAACAAAATTTAGGTAAAGTTGTAATGATAATTGCAGAACCTGAACGGGATAGCAACTATGACAACTTAATCACACTAGGTTATATAGAAGACTTTCAGATATACATCAATAATGGTGTAGAGTCTAGGGCATCTATGAGAGTACTGGAAGTACTTTAGCATGAAAGGAATACTATAATGGCAGTAAACAGTACAGCGTTAAGAGCTAATGTAAGGGCAGTATCTGACTTGTTTTTCAGTGGCTCACAAACAGTCACTAAAGGCGATGAAGTCATTTGGATACTAGACGAAACTTACGCTTTCAAAGTAACGGAAAAGTGTGCAGTATCTACTAACGCATCTCCATTTGTTAATCTACAAGCTGGTGATGTATTTATCATCTACAAGCGTACAGAAGACGATATAACAGCTAAGAACGCTAAAGGCATATACATCTTTGACCGTGACACAGTAGTGGGTCTAGCTTATCCACAAGAGGTAACACAAGATATAGTTATAGAGAATGATATCTATGCTAACAACTATAACTCAGTAGTCATTGAAGCAGATAAAACACCAACAGCAAAGATAACAGTATCTAATATGCAACCAACTATAGGAGATATAATCAAGATAGATGGAAGCTCATCTTATGGTGTTAGCCCAGCTATCATAAATTCATGGAGATGGAAGAAAAATGGTGTTTCTGTTTCAACCTCCCCAAGCTTTACTTATAAAGTAGATAGAGTTGGTCAAGATGATATTACCTTAGTAGTCACAGACAATGGAGGACGTAAAGCCAATACACAAGTTGGTATTATGATTAAAGCTAAACCAGTAGTAGTTCCTCCTCCAGTTATTCCTCCAGTAATTCCTCCTGCTGTGGAACAAGGTTGGAGGCAAGACGGAAAAGTCAATCCAAACATACAATTAAAAACACCAATATGGATAACCGTACTAGATATGACATCAAGCGAGAGTGGACAAGGAACGACTACCATTAAGTGTAGTTCCACATTCTATTGTCACTTCACCCACACACAAGGGGGTACACAACACGATATACATATAGGGCTATTCATAAATGGAGTTTTAATCTCCACTAATAATCGCTTCTTTGGAGTACAAACACAGACCAACAGCATGAGTATCGTTACAACACGTAATATGCGAATTAATCATGGTGATAGATTTGAAATAAAACTACTAGATAAACAAGGTAACTCAAACTATTATAATAGGGCGGGAACAAACAATTACCCACAAACTATAGAAATAGTACAATATTAAAAGGATAATAAAATGGCTAACATAACACAAACGATAACAAACTTTCCAACACCCCCCGACTCTTCAAACGATACACCGACAGAGTTCAACACTAAAGCCGATGCATTCGTAAACCACCAAGGCAACGTGTATACAACCGAGGTTAATACGTGGGCTACGCAGGCGAATGGGCTTAAAGATGACATGAATGTTATTAAAACAGATATTGCCGGGATTGTCGCAACTATCCCAGCAGGGTCTATTAATGACGGACAAATATCAAACAAAAAAGTATGGAGTTCTGCTAAGACGAATAACATATTAAATCAAAAGCAAAACATCGACCCAAAGTTTGGGATAGAGAGTACCCAAGAGAGTACAGAATGGATAACCAAATTTCCAGATGGTACTTGTATGTTGTATGCTACTAGATTTACCACTCCAGCTACTGCTACGTTTAACTTCAACTACCCAGCTGATGCGTTCATACTCGAGCCATCTGTAAGCATAACTATTGTAAACGGTACCTATGGCTATCACGGTATCACTCAGCACACCACCTCATCAAAAGACAAGATGGTAGCAATTAAATATAAGAGAAGTGACGGCAGTGCCTCAAGTGATGCCATCACAATAAACGTACACGCTATAGGACGCTGGAAATAACCTATAGCTTTTCTAGGTACTCAATCAAGCCGTTTACTGCATTAAGTGGTAAGTCTTTCAATGACTCCACTGCATAATGCTTCTTCAATCCCTCTCTATCTGCTTTCTTTAGAGATATGAGAGTGTTAATCTTCTTTAGTTGAGCTTCACTTACTACCTCTTTCCTGACTTCAGCCACATGGTTAGAGTTATCCATACCATCGGCATCTACCGAGTCATCTATCAGAAACAACCCATTAAGTGCATATTTACGTGCATACGAACTTGTACCACCAGTTACTTGCGAAGCTTGCTGTCCTTTGAGTGAAAGCTCTTCTCTAGCATAAGCACTAGAATGCGTTATAAGGCTCATCTTCTCATCATACAATGAAACAGTCGCCTTGATGTAGTATCTATCTCCTATTAGCTCCAAGGCATCATTAATCACTAAAGAATACTGATGCTTAGATAGTAATGGCTTCAATGCTTCAAGAATACTTTCTGCACTCCTATATTTATACTTACCAAAGGCATTTGTTTTATCCTTTGGAGCATTTAGACTTGTTTGTATATTATGTAACATTATTTACCTCTCTATTAATTTTGGGGTGTACGGTTAATTGACTAATCTCTTTTATTATATCCCTCACCCTATTTACTGACAAGCTAAAAGTTCCTGCTATTTTTGTAAAGGTTTCTTCACCCTCTAGCTTCATTAAATATATAGTTATATCCCTATTACTTTTTCTTTTAGATAACACCTCAATATATTTAGATTCATTCCCTTTTACGAATCTATCATATCTATCTTTTATTATTTCATATTTCATTTATATCTCCTTATCAATCCATTATATCTATTTGGTTCAGCCTTGTTATGTTTGTTCAAATGTGCTAAACTGTCATAGCCATATAATTTGGCTAGTTGTTCATCATACATCAAGCCCTCTTCTCCTATATTTCGGTTACTGTGTATGATGACTTCGGGTTCCCAATCTTTATCCAGTAACCATTTTAGGTTATTATTAGTCATCTATCTGTACCTCCGGCAATTCATCTCTCATACTTTTAATCATAGCTAGTTCACCACGTAAGTACCCTTGATACCATGTTGCTAGATCCTTAGCTGTATCACAACCGTCTGCCATTGCTAATTCCATTAATTCTGCATTCATTATCTTAACTCCTCTATTTTACTTTCAATATTATCTATTCTAACTTGTATCTCATCTTCCATCTTAGGAGGACAGTCATATCTAGCATCTATCATGCTTTGTAGTGCCATATTCATGTGGGTTAGTTTCCTATCTATATTAGTCATATAGGTTGCTTTTTGTATGTGCTTATTAGAACTCTTTAATGAATACAGACACATATCTGCATTACCTACTGTTAGCATCATTGCTAAAATTATTATCTTTTTCATGTTATTCCTTTAATTGAAGATAGGTCATTGTAGCATTAGTAAACTTAAAGTATTGTTAAGCTATAGTTTAAGTTAAGTTAAGGTTTGATGTGATACAATACACTATCTTAAACGAAAGGAATATATATGAAGATGCTAGAAGTAGAAGACAATACGCATTTACAAACTAAGGCACAAGCCAAAGAACGTGGTATGACTATTCGTGGTTATATTGCTTATATAGTAAAGAAAGACAAACAGTTATTAATGAGGGGGAAATGATGATATTGGAAATAAACGAAGTATTTGAAAAGCTGATACCAAAACTAAAAGAGGAAGAGTTCCTACAATTAGAAGAAAGCATTAAAGATGAGGGATGTAGAGACCCTATAGTGGTATGGAATGGCACAATCATAGATGGACATAATCGTTATTCTATATGTACGTTGCATGATATACCATTTAACACAGTAGAACGCCATTTTAACAATGAAACAGAGGTTAAAGAATGGATGTATGCTAACCAACTAGGAAAGCGTAATATAACCCCAGACGTTGCAAGTGCATTAAGAGGTAAATTATACAAGAGTCGTAAGCTGTCGCATAGTTCAGAGGGTAAATTGAACCATCAAAATGAGGGTTCAAAGACAACAGCACAGCAAGTAGCAGAAGAAACTGGAGTGTCAAAAGCAACAGTAGAACGTGACGCTAAATATGATGACGCTTTGTGTGCCATTGAAGAAGCGAATGAAGAGCTATATACTCAGATATATAACAATGAAGTAAAGCTAACTAAAGCAGAAGTAACCAACTTAGGTAAAAAAGATGCAGACGTTATACAGAATGTCGGTGACCGTATCTTAAACAAAGAAGCTGGTAGTGTTAAACAAGCCTACAAGATAATAGAACAAGAAGAACGGGCAGAAGTAGTAGCACAAGCTCCAGCAAAAGAAGATAAATCATTACTTCTAGGTTCTGCACCAGATATGCTAAAAACATTAGCAGATAATAGCGTGGACTTAGTATTGACTGACCCACCTTATGGAGTAGATTATACAGATACTAGAGATAGTTTCAACCCAGATTACTTAGATGGTAAAGATTATGCTTTAAAGCTATTAGATGATACTTGTAGGGAACTTGTTAGGGTAGTGAAGCCAGATGCCCACCTTTACTTCTTTTTTGCTATGTGGAACGTTACAGAAACAAAAGAGATAATAGGCAAGTATTTTGATATTCATCCTATACCATTAATTTGGGCAAAGAATAATCATACACTATGTGATTTTGATAAAAGATACGCTCCTATGTACGAGCCTATATGGTTCTGTTCTTCTAAAGGTAGAAGCCTAAATGAAAAGTGTTCTAGGGATGTTCTTAGCTTTGATACACCTAGAAATAAAGTTCACCAAGCACAAAAGCCAAAAGAGTTGTTGAAGTATCTTATAGGTAATTCAACCATAGAGGGGGAAACTGTACTAGATTGTTTCGCTGGTTCTGGTAGTACTTTACTTTCAGCTAAAGAAATGAATAGAAAGTATATAGGCATTGAGTTTGATGAAGATATATATAAGATAGCACTTGAGGCTATACTATGATACCTTTTGAAGAACTAACTACTACACAAAAGGGTACAGTGGGTGAGGACATTGTAAAGAGTTATCTAGCTTCTAAAGGTTGGATAATATACGATACTAATTATAAAGGAGCACATCCTTTTGACTTCATGTATGCCTCTGCTGATAAGCAAAAGATATTCTTAGCAGATGTTAAAACAAAGAAACGCTTTGACTTTAGAAAAAAAGGGCTTCATGTAACTGGCATAGACACTAGACACTTTAAACAGTATCAGCACTTACAGAATGAATATAATAATGATTTCGTTCTTTTCTTTGTAGATGAATTAGAAGGGAGTGTGTACTGTAATCTAATATCTAATTTAGAACTAGCTTCCTATGAGGTGACAGATAAAAGAAGTACAAAGACTATATTTAATTTAGATGATATGATGGAGGTATGTAAGCTTACAAGTAATGAAATAGATATACTTAATAGACTATCAAGTGGTAACCATGAGTACTAGACATAGCGTTGCTCTTATTCTTCCGAAGGGATGCTAGAAGCATATCCAAACTAGGAATAACTGTCAAGGGTTTTAGACAATTGGTTAAAAGTTATACAACGCTGTATAAA
>Ga0256824_10000196_pt1 | contig 21819 bp, 17 predicted proteins | sample CV67metaG_FD_191570 | JGI IMG/M metagenome (GOLD analysis project Ga0256824, IMG submission 191570) | Hydrothermal vent microbial communities from East Pacific Rise, Pacific Ocean - CV67 | ecosystem: Environmental > Aquatic > Marine > Hydrothermal vents | place: Pacific Ocean: East Pacific Rise...
GTACTGTAACAGCAGACCAACTCAATGCAATTATTGGCGTTAGTGGAGCAGTAGCAGGTGTTGACTATACATCAGCTCTACAAAATGGAACATTTGCTGACCCAGCGAAGCCAACAGCAGAAGAGATTCAAGCTGTACTTAACTCTGTAAACTCAACCAACGCAGGTGTAGCAGAAGTGATTGAAGACATTGCAGGAAATGCAAATGGAACAGGAATTACAGCAGAGCAAATCAATGCAATTCCAGGGCTAAGTGGGGCAATTGAAGGTGTAGATTATTCAGAAGCACTGAAAGCAGGAACATATGCAGACCCAACAAATCCAACATTAGCAGAGATTCAGGCAGTACTTAATTCTGTAAATTCAGAAAATGCAGGTATAGCTGAAATAGCAGAAGACATTGCAGGAAATGCAAATGGAACAACTATAACAGCAGAACAGATGAATTCAATTGCAGGGATAAATAGAGCCATTGCAGGTGTAGATTATTCAGAAGCACTGAAAGCAGGAACATATGTAGATTCAGCACATCCAACAGTAGAAGAGATTCAAGTAGTAATTGATTCAGAGAATGAAAGAATAGCTCTAGCAGAAGAAAGATTAGATAGAGAAGAACAAGAAAATGATGCCAGTAAAGAAGGGCTAGTTGCTACAATTGAAGATATTTTAGGAAATAAAGATCAGATAGCAGTAACAGCAACACAACTGAATGCAATTTATGGAGTAAGTGGAGCAAGAGAAGGTGTAGATTATTCAGAAGCTCTTAAAAATGCCGAATATGGAGAAAGACAAGATCCTAGCGTTACTGAAATTCAATCAGTTATAGATGCATTTAATGCCAACTTAGATGGACTTAAAGCTGTAACCAAAGATATTTTAGGAGAAAATAAAGATGATACAGCTGTATCAGCAACTACAATTAATGCTATCGTTGGTGTAAGTGGAGCAAAAGATGGAGCAGACTATACCCTAGCATTAGAAAATGGAACATATGCAGACCCAGCAAACCCAACAGCTGAGGAGATTCAAGCAGTTATCAATAGATATAATCAAGAGTTGATTAAACAAGCAGCTCATCCAGACAGCATTTCAAATAGAACACTAAATACACCAGTTCCAGTAGCTGTTTTAGACAATGATAATAAAGAACTACTAGATACAACAACTTTACAAATTACAGGAACAAAAAAACCTGGAGAGAGTTTGGTTGTTGAAGGGGAAGGTGTATGGAGCATAAAAGATGGAAAAATTATCTTTAGTCCTGAAGAAGGATTTGTATTTGACCCTACAGCCATCACTTATAGTTTAGAAAATGAAGAAGGTGACCGTTTAGCCAATGCAAAAGTTGAAGTGCATTATGAAGGGCTTATTCGTCCAGATAAAGTGATTGAGGTAAATGGATTTAAAGAGGATATTGTCATTGATGTCTTAAAAAATGATAATGGTGATTTAGATGTATCTTCTGTTGAAATTGTTCTTCCTGAAGGATTTATAGAAGGTGCAAAAATTGAAAAATCTACAGGAAAACATTTGTTTGTTCCAAATGAAGGGACATGGAGTGTAACTTCAAATGGTACGATTGTCTTTAAAGCAGAAAATGCTGTTGATTTGGAATCACCAACTCCAATTGAGTATAGAGTCTTTGATAAAGCAAAAAGTGAATACTTAGATGCTGGTTCAATTACCATTCAGAAATCTAAAGTTGCAGGTGTTTCTGTAGATGCAGAAACATCTCATTCAAGTAGTTCAGTACCTGTACTTACAAAAGTAGGTTTAGGTTTACTTGGATTCTTGGGAACACTTTTTGGTGTGTTCTTTTTTAGACGAGAAAAATAATAGAAGTTCTTAAACTAAAATTGTCAGAATCAAGTATTTGACTTGATTTTGATTTGAGTTATAACTTTTAAACTTAGATAGATATAATCCTCCTATAAAATGGAGGATTAAGATGACCATATGGAAATACACAGAAAAGAAACCAACATACCTTTTAGTGAAGCTTTATAAAGAAGACCATGGAGAAGGTGACTTTTTAGGCGATCTAGATGAAAAGACCATTAAAGCTATGATTTTAGAAATTAAGCCCAATATAAAAATTGAACAGGCTTATGGTACATTAGACTACTTCGGAATGTTGCCTATTTTGGTGACAAAAAAATAATACTTATCCTCACTATACTCCATTATCTTCTAATTTTTAACAAAAATTAATATTTTTTAAAATATTAATTTTACTTATTATAATTATAATTAATTCTGATATCTAATCAATAAAGTTGTGTATAATAAGTAATATTTATAATAAATATAACTTCTTTACGAAATAAATACAAAATACAAGTTTTACATAAGAAATACTTCTATAACATATAACGTAGTCTTATAAATAGGAGGCTTTTACTCTTATTTAAATCGGACAAAAAAACAAAGAGGAGAATTTATGCAAGTTGAAGTGTCAAGACGAAGATTTCTTCAAGGTTCAATTGCTATGAGTATTGTTGGTGGTTCAGCAGTAACGGCAACCAGTCTTTTTGCGAATAGTGAAGCATCATCACATCATGGTAATGTGCCAAAATCTATTACGACTAAAACAGGTACTGGAGAAGCTACAGAAATCGCTACATTGTGTGAAATGTGTGTTAATAAGTGTGCTGCCATAGCACGTGTTGAAGATGGGGTTGTAACAAAGCTCAATCCAAATCCAATGTTTCCAAAATCAAAAAACATGTTGTGTCCGAGGGGTAATGCAGGTATTCAGGCACTGTATGATCCAGATAGACTAAAATATCCAATGATTCGTATTGGTGAAAAAGGGGAAGGTAAATTTAAAAGAGTTTCATGGGAAGAGGCTTATGAAGCAATTTTAAATGGTACAGATAAGTTTCCAGGGATGGGAAAAATTCTTGAAGAAGAGGAAGATAATCGTTCATCATTCCTATTCTGTGCAGGTGAAGGGATGGCAGAGCATACATTTAAGCAGTTTTATGGAGCATTTGGTTCTTCAAACTGGTTAAATCACGCCTCTTTATGTCTTCAAACGGTAATTACGGGTTACAGTTTAACCATTGGTGGATACGCAGCTGCTGATTTAGAGAATGCAGAGTATATTATTATGGCGGGGGCAAACAGAGCAGAAGCGATTGTTACTCCTGATACCATGGATATATTTAAAAGAACCAAAGGTCGTGGGGCAAAGATGATTTGTGTTGATCCAAGGTTTACAAATACAGCTGCAAAATCAGATAAATGGTTAGCGATAAAACCAGGGACTGACTTGGCATTTGTATTGGCATTGACTTATGTAGTAATGACGGAAGAGCTTTACAACAAAGAGTATGTTGCCAATAACTTTAACGGTTTTGACGATTACAAAAAGAGTGTTATTACCAATAAGTATACTCCTGAGTGGGCTGAAAAAATCACTGGAATTAAAGCGAAAGATATCTACAAAATAGCAAGAGATTTTATGGCTCATGCTCCAAAAGCTGTTTACTACCCAGGAAGAAGATCTACTTTTGCCGATAATGATTTCCAACTACGTCGTGCAATGGCAATTTTCCAAGGTCTTGGTGGGGGAATTGACACCAAAGGTGGTTTGGTTTTTGGTAAAAAACTTAAACTTGGTAAACATGCAGGGCTAGAACCTCTTTATGAGAGAGCTGAAGCGAGAGCTGTTGATAAAGTTAAGCATCGAGAAAAAGGTCATTCAGGATACAGTGACTGTGCCGTTGTAAGTGGTGGTGGTTCATGGATTGGTTGGAGAAATAGATTCTTAGAAAATAGAATGCCATACAAAGTTCGTGGAATGTTTATCTATAAACATAACCCTATGATGAACATGCCAAACATTAAAAAAACAGCTGCGATGTTGAAAAAGATGGAATTAGTAGTTGCTATTGATACCATGCCAAGTGATACAGTGATGTATGCAGATGTGGTACTTCCAGAAGCAACTTACTTGGAGCGAACTGACCCAGTTAAGACTTTTGGTGGGGTTGAACCATCTATTGCTCAAAGAAACAAAGTTGTTGAACCAATGTTTGAAACCAAGCCAGTGATGGCAATTATGCATGGATTAACTGAAAAAATTACCAAACCTCTTTGGGAAATTACCAAGAAGTTTGATGAAGATGTTCAAGATGAGATTAAAGATAGTAGTGAAGCTGAAGTATTTGCAGAGTTTGATATGACCAAACCGTTCCACCACTCTCAAGAAGAGGTAAATGAACACATGGTTAAAAGTGTTTATGGTGAAGAGGCTGTTAAAGCTCTTAAAGAGCATGGTGTCTTCTATCCTGACATGGATAAGTACTATAAGAAAACCTCAGTTAATGAGCATCAATACTATCCTGAAAAAGAGAAGCACTACTCAGTTAATGGTGGTCTACCAAAAACTAAGAGCAAAAAAGTTGAATGTAATCTTGCAAGTTTGGCTAAAAAAGGTATTGATCCTATGCCAATTTGGAAAGAAGAGTATAACTTCAAAGTGGAAGAGGGTAAATTTAGACTTCTTACAGGAAGACATGCACAGTTTACACAGAGTGGTACGGCAAACAATGCTGTTCTTAGAGACTTAATCATGGAAAACTACATCTGGATTAACAGAAGAGTAGCAGAGAAAAAAGGGATTGCGTTTGGTGATATGATTGAGGTTTCTAGTAGTGTTGGTTCAACACAACTTAAAGCTTATCCAACTGAAAAAATCGGACCAGATACGGTATTCTTTGTTCATGGATTTGGTGAAGAGAGTTCAGAGCTTACTTGGGCATATAAAAATGGTGGAAATGACAATGCTGTAATCGAAGATAGAATCGAACCAGTTTATGGTGCAGCGTCGATGCATGAAACCAATGTAGAAATAAGAAAGGTGTAATCATGGCTAGATATGGAATGGCATTAGATTATAAAAATTGTATTAACTGTAAGGCGTGTGAGGTAGCTTGTAAAGAGGAAAATGGTGTTCTTCTTGGGGCTGATAAACATAGAATTTGGGTTGGTGTTAAAGAGATAGAGGGTGAATACCCACTACTTGATATTGTATCAAGTACCTTTATGCCAAGTCAATGTCAACATTGTGATGATGCACCGTGTCAGATGGTATGTCCAACTAATGCAACCTATTATGATGAAAATCATGTGGTTAGAGTAGACAGTGATAAGTGTATTTTATGTAGTTACTGTATGAATGCTTGTCCTTACGATGCAAGATATGTAGATGACAGAACAATGACTGTAGATAAGTGTACGTTCTGTTCAGATACTAGACTGGCTCGTGGTGAGACAACAACAGCTTGTCAAAACACCTGTCCTACAAAAGTTAGAACATTTGGTGATCTTGATGATTACGACAGTGAAATTAGCGAACTACTTAGAACCAGAGAACATTTCTCTTTAAAAGAGAATCTTGGGACTAATCCAAAACTATTTTATCTAACATAAGGAGGTTGATATGATTGCAAAAGCGAAAGAGTTTCTAACAACGATTCCTGTTAATAAAGTTAGCATGAAAGAGTTATTAGGTTTTGAAAAAACGCCACGGAATATGCTTGTGGCAGTGTTGACAGTAGCATTTATAGCGATGTTTGTTATTGGTGTAGCTATCTATTTAATGCATGGACACCATGCCTATAACGTAACACGTGAGCATCCATGGGGACTGCTTATTGCTGTATATATTTTCTTTGTTGTTAGTTCGACAGGGTTGTGTATTATCGGTTCATTGGGTGATGTTTTTGGATTTAAAGACTACATGCTTATCTCTAAAAGAGCTATTTTTGGGTCTATTGTAACCATCTTAGCTGGGTTTGCTGTTATCGCATTTGAGATAGGTCATCCTGTTACCATGTTGATTTATAATGTTCTTAGTCCAGGGTTGACTTCTGCTATTTGGTGGATGGGTACACTTTATGGTCTTTACTTAACATTTATGATTATTGAGTTTGTATTTCTTCTTAAAGGAGATATGAAAAAAGCAAAAATATTTGGTCTAACAGGGCTTTTAGTGGGTCTTGCAGCACACTCAAACCTTGGATCAGTTTTTGGTTTCTTAAATGCTAGAACTATCTCTCAAGGGGTATTTTATCCAACATACTTCATTTTGACAGCGTTTATTACAGGTGTATTTATCGCCTTTATTATTATGGGCTTTAGATATGAGTTGAAATTCCCTGATAAAGTGAAAAAGATGCTAGAGGGACTTGCAAAGATTCAAGGACTTCTTATCTCAATTCTTATCTTCTTTGTAACATGGAAACTCTTAACAGATATGTATGGTGGTATGCCAAATAGAGCAGAGGTTGCTCATCATATTATCCATTCAGCTCCATTTTGGACAGAAGTTATTTTGGCAATGGTGATTCCATTGGTGATTATCTTGAAAACCATGGGTAAAAAACCTGTTTTATTCTTTTGGGCATCGTTAAGTGGTATGGTGGGTATTTTCTTTATGAGATACAACCTTGTACACGACACACAGTTGAAACCTCTTCAGATGTTAAAAACCAGAGAGTATCAAGTTGCTCCTGAATGGATTCACTATTTTCCAAGTGTTACAGAGATGATGATTTCTCTAGGTGCTGTTGGGCTTTGTGTTGCAATGTATTATGCAGGAACAAAATTCTTTAATTTAGACGAAGATGAAAATCATTAAAATATAGAGGCTTCTGCCTCTATATTGGGTATTTTTTAAGTTTTCAGATGTTTATAGAATTTAGAAAATATTTAAATAGTTAGAGTTAAGTAAAAAATCATAAAATTAAAAGGAGTTCAGATGAGAAGAGGAATGGTAGTACTTTCTGTAGTAGCAGCATTGAGTGTATCTGCATTTGCAGAGGAGAATGGATTAGCATCACAAGTTAAAAATCTTGAAAAACAGTTAAAGAGTTTAGAAAAAAAGGTTAAAGCTAATAAGAAAAAAGCGACTCAAGCTAAAACTTTAGCAAATGGAAATCACCTTAAATTTGATGTTGATTTTAGAACCACTATGGATAACATTGAGTATGAATTTGGTAATGGTGAGACAGCAAAAAATGATTCTCTTTTAGCTGATAGACTTTTAATCAATATGAAATATGATGCAGGAGACAAAGTTAGATTTTATGGTACAGCAGCTTTTAATAAGGCATTTGGACAGACACTCAACAGTCAACCAAACAATATGAATCATAGATTTGATTGGGTGACCAATGAGGCGTTGGCTGATGATGGAATCAAACTAAAAGAGGCATACTGGCTTTACAGCAACAATACCTTTTTTGGAAAAGATATTGCGTGGACGGCAAGTATTGGTAGAAGACCATCTGTTGATGGACTTGGTGCAAACTTTAGAGAAGGAAATAAAAGAAAATCGGCAATAGCATCAACGGTAAATGTTCAGTTTGATGGAGCAAGTTTTAAATGGAATACCAATAAGATTACACCATTAAAAGGCTCTTGGGTAAAACTCTGTTTGGGTAGAGGTTTGACCAGTGCAAAACCTAGATTTTCAAATGATGGAAAAGATTATGCAGAAGATGAAAATGCAGTAAACTCTAACATGATAGGGATGATATTTGTCCCTTATGATGATGGACAATACTCACTCCATACCAACTATGCTAAATCAAAAGATATGATTGGTTTTGATAGCCATCCTGAAGAGGGATTTAAAGATTTTGGTGATTTAGATTTGGCAACTGTAATGGTTAAAGCTGATGGTATAGGTGATGGAATTAATGATTTCTTAGATGACACCATTGTTTTTGCTAGTTACTCACAGAGTAAAACTCATCCAAAAGATGGTATGGCGATGTTGGGTTCAACAGGAAGTGAAACAGGAACATCAGTTTGGGCAGGAGTTCAGATGCCATGTCCTATAACTGATGATGGAAGATTAGGATTGGAGTACAATAAAGGTGATAAGTACTGGAGAAGTGTAACTTATGGTGAAGATACTATGGTAGGTAGTAAAATAGCAGCTCGTGGTGATGCAAAAGAGGTCTACTGGATTAAACCATTAACTAAATCTTTAAGTATGAGTGCTAGATATACACAGATAGATTATGACTATACAGGAAGTAATGCTTTCTTTGGTCTAGGTGGTACACCTCATGCTATTGGTGATAATGATGTAAAAAAAGCAAAGGACTTTAGAGTTCTTTTCAGATATAAATATTAATGACTCTCTTCCCACGTAGTAACGTGGGAAGCTATATTAACAGCTAGGTACATTCCCAGAATCACTCGCATACTCAATAACAAATGCACTCAAATCTTTGATATATTTATCTCTAATCTTCATCCCTTTACAGATAGATGAAATCTCATCAGACATTTTTCCCTCATCTTTGATTTTAATCCACTCACTCTGTGTATGTTTCCCTGCAAATACCACGCCGTTGATACCACACTCATCTTTGATTTTTTTACCATAAATCTTCATCCCTTTGGTTGAGTCTCCACCTTTCTCTTCACTTTTAGCTGTTTGGGTTTTGGGTGTAACGTCACTTTTAGTTAGGGTAGGGGTATCTGCTTTTGACTCTTCCACAGGAGCTTTAACATGGGTACTTTTCTCTACTGTTGTTGTTTTATCTTTTTCTTTTGGTTGACTCTTCTCTTCATCACAACCACTTAGTAGTATCAGGGCACTCACTAACGATAATCCAATTAATTTTTTGATTTCCATTTTTTCTTCCTTTATCTATTTTAAGTAGAGTACCCAATTTCTGTGGAAGAAAAGCGTTAGGAGTTCTTTACTCCAAATAGAACAACTTAGGCTTCGTCCCTTTTTCAGGGAGAAGTTGAAAATGTTTTCTCTCTTTTAAAACGCGACTAATCTCACTCTTTGGGTCATCTAAATCTCCAAAAAATCTCAGCTTGGCAGGACAAGTAATCTGACACGCTGTGGTGGTTTCACCTCTTGCCAATCGTGTATCGGCACAGAAGATACACTTGTCGGTTATCTTTTTTCGAGTATCGACATACCGTGCATCGTAGGGACACGCTTTGACACAATTCAAACTTAAGTCACACTTCTCTTCATAGAGTCGAATGATACCGTTGCTGTCTTTATAAATAGCCTCATGAGGACACGCTTTGAGACAAGGGGCATCTTGACACTGTTGACACTGCATCTGCATAAAGTGGCTCTTGGTTCTATCTAAATTCCAAAAGTCACCTGTCGGTTCATCGTTCTCATCAATCCAGAGTCGATGTTTACTCGCCCCTAACTCTATACCGTTCTCCTCTTTACACGCCACCTCACACGCTCGACAGTTGATACAGAGCTTGTAGTCGAATGCCATACCATAATTTGCCATTAGAGCCTCCTTATCGTAATATCTGTATGGTGCATGGTAGCACAACCATAGATTTTCTCAAATTTGTCTTCTATGAGTAGGTTGTCACTCGCACCATGACCAAAACTGTTGGTGAGTTCATCGCTTTGGACTCCAAACCCATGAGCAAACCAGACCACATTGGGAGCAATCTTATTAGTAGGGTAGGCTTCTATCTGAACCTCTCCAATGCTACTTGCCACCTCAACCTTATCACCCAACGCTATGCCCAACTCTTTGGCGATTTTGTTGTTTATCCATAGGTGGTTACTCTGCATCAAATCTCTTAGCATAATGTTGTTGGTGGTGGCTGTCTGTGTGTCGGTTACATTGCGTCCTGTGATGAGTCTAAACTTCCCTTTGGGAACATTAAAATCGTAGCTATCTCTCCAACTTGGCATCGCATCAAACCCATGTTTTGCTAACTTTTTAAGATAACATTTGACTTTGAAATCTCGTTGAACGGTATAGTGCCGTTTCTCTTCAGGGTAGTACTCATAACGGTGGTTACCAATCTCTCGATGATACGCTTCCATATGAGGATACCAAACCCCTTTGGTTTTGAGACTCTCATACGCCTCTTTTCCAAAAGCTTTGGTGATGAGGTTTTGGTTTCGTGTGGTGACGCTATTTCTATAGAGTTCCGTAAAGTCATACCCTCCCTCCTCAAACGCTTTTTTCTCTCCCAACTCTTGGATGCTTTCCTGCAAATCTTCATCATACTTTCTGCTCACCTCAAAGAGGGGCTTGGTGAGCTTCTCTCCCAACCCTTTGAGAATATCTTGCATACTTCGACTCTCGTAGAGGGGTTTAATCACTTGGTTTCTAAGAGCCAAAGAGGGCTCTAGTCGGTTAAAGCTGACCACCATATCTTCTCGCTCTAGGTAGGTACATTCAGGGAGTATCACATCAGCCATGAGTACTGTATCACTCGGTAGGGTATCCATCACCACGACCAAATCCATCATCTCCAACATCTTTTTGGTCTTGGCAATGTTGGGCATGTTCTGCATGAGGTTGTGTTTACGAATAAACATCGCCGTTACAGGGTAGGGGGAGCTTTGGGTCAACACCTTCTCTCTAAAGTTGAGCCAACTTCCCCCCTTGTTTGCACCATAGACAATCCCATCGAGGTCAAATCGCCCCTCTGCTTGGTCATAGATGGGTGCGTTGACCACCTCTTTGGGTAACTTAATAGGCTCTCCAAAGATGATGCCTCCTTTTCGGTTGATGCTTCCTGCAAGCGCATTGAGCAACACCATCGCACGGCGAAACTGAAAGTCGTTCTCTGCCCAGACACTTCTGCGACCCAGATAGTAGAGGGGACGCTCTGCACCAAAGAACGCTTTGGTAATCTGCTCTATCTTATCGGCAGGTATGTGGGTTTTTCCCTCTGCCCATTGGGCTGTGTAGTTCTCTTTTAAGATATGTGCTTTATACTTCTCAAAATCTTCAAAATATTTCTCAACAAATGTTTTGTCATAAAGCTCATTTTTCAGAGCAATGTGGGTCATCGCCAAACAGAATGCCAAGTCCGTTCCCACATTAATGGGTAGATAGTCGTCGGCTTTGGTGGCTGTAATGGTACATCGTGGGTCAAGGACGACCAGCTTCTGTTGGTTGTGAATCAGGTCGATGCTATCAGGGGTAATCAGCGACTCAAAACGGTTCGCCCCACTGATGATAACGTAGTCACTCCCTGCAATGTCAGGCTCTCCTATGTCACCAATGGTGAGAAGGGTCGCTCCGAGTTTGGTGTTGAGACAGATAGAGCCCTCATCCAAAAAGTTACTACTTCCTAATTTGTCACCAAAAAACTGAATGTACTCATCTTTGTTGAACCCCTCACCATTACAGTAGGCGATGGTAGAACGGTTATCTTTCTGCTTATCTATAATAGTTACGAGCTTATCTTTGATGTACTCATTCGCTTCATCCCATGTAACCCGTTTGTACTTTCCCTCACCTCTTTTCCCCATGCGAATGAGGGGGTATTTGAGTCTATCTTTGTCATAGAGGGCATTGATTCCTGCATTTCCTTTGGGGCAGAGCATATTTCTACTCTTAGGAAAAAATGGATTGGGGTCAAGTTTGGTCACCTCTCCCCCTTCCACTCTAGCAAAACCTGCACACTTGTTTCGGCACATATTACAGAGAAAAGGAGTTTCCTCTGCCTCTTTTGTACTTGTTTGGGTGGTGTTGGTCCGAAAAGGGGTCGCTAGACTAGCTGTAGCATAGACCGAGAGAGCTACGCTCCCTTGTAAAAACTTTCTTCTTGAGACCTCTACAACTTTCATGATTTACCTCTATTCGTTCTCTTTTTTAGTTATCTCTGTTTGGGGAATCTCACAATACTTCTCTTTAAGAAGTACTTTCATAATAAAATCTTTTGTCAATTGTGCAAAAGAGACTACCCACGCTATATCCATAAAGATATTTTCTTCAACTCCTACCCCAAAATAGAGGATAGGAACAGCGATGAAGAGAACCCATTTAGCAATATCTAAAATTTTCTTCATCTTTAACTCTAAAAGATAGTAGGCTGAATACTACTGTTGTCCACCCCACCATCTTGGCTAACTTTGTTGAGATAGTCCCAAAGTTTATTTGCCATCTCTTTATAACGTTTAGAGGTTTCACACTCAGGAGCTAAAACGGTGATAGGCACTCCTGCATCACCACCTTCACGAATGGCAGGTTCTATTGGAATCTCTCCAAGTAATTGAGTTTTAAAGTTCTCTATCAAAGGTTCGGTTGTCCCTTTTCCAAAGATATTGTACTCTTTATTGGTCTCTGGACAGATAAATCCACTCATGTTCTCAACAACCCCTGCAATAGGTATTTTAAGAGAGTTAAACATGTCCATGCTTCGTATGGTGTCGTCAAGTGCTACCTTTTGAGGTGTGGTCACGGCTACCCCTGCGGTGACAGGTAGAGACTGAGCAAGGGCGAGTTGTGCATCTCCTGTTCCTGGAGGCATATCAAACAAGAGTACATCGAGCTTGTCCCATAGTATATCCTCTAGCATCTGCTCTATCGCTTGGGTGACCATTGCCCCTTTCCATATAAGGGAAGAGCCACGAGCAACAAGAGAGCCTATTGACATCACTTGAATGTCATGAGCCATAATCGGTTTAATGTTCTGACCCAAAAAGATAGGTTGAACCCCTTCGATTCCCATCATTCTTGGAATATTTGGACCATAGACATCGGCATCGAGTAGACCGACCCGTTTCCCTTGTTGGGCTAGGGCGATGGCAAGGTTAACGGTAGTGGTAGATTTACCTACACCCCCTTTACCTGAACTAACCATCACAAAGTGTTGAATGTTGGGTAGAACATTTTTTCCGTTAGAGCTGGTCTCTTTGGGAGGAGTGGGTTGGTTAATCTCTACTACCATAGTAAGGTCAGTCACCACAGAGAGACGTTGGGTTATCTCTGTAGAGAGTTGCTCTTTTATCTCTGCTGAAGAAGAAGGGATATCTATGCTAATGCTTACGCTATCCTCTTCTATACTAATCTCTTTAAGAAATTCAAACTCTATAATACTTTTTGAAAATCCTGGATAGAGAACTTGATTTAAAATCTCTTGAACCTCTGATGCTTGAATCATGTTAAATGTTCTCCTTAAAATGTTTTTGTAATAGTAGCACAACTTATACAAATTATATGTTTTTCTTATAAAAATACTCTTTTTTCACAATAATTACACAAATAATATCTATACTGCAACTACAAAGTATCATTATAAAAATGATACTTGTTAAATTTACTCAAAACAAAAGGATTAGAATGACAAAGTTTACAAAATTAGCACTAGCAGCACTTTTAGGTATGGCAGTGATGACAACAACAGCTTCAGCAGATGCAGATAAAGGTCAAAAAATTTACTCTAAAAAGCTTAAAGAAACTTGTGGTATGAATGGTGGAGATTTCGCAGCTAAACATACACAAGATGAGTGGACAGAGATTGTTGATGGTGGTACATTGGCTACTGAAATTACAACTATTTGTGGTGACGGTGCATCAGTAAAAGAGAAAAAACTTGGTGATCTTGGTGATTTTGTAAAAGAGTTTGCAAGTGATTCTGGAAATGTTCCTAGCTGTTAAGTTCTAAAATTTAGCACAACACCTCTTTTTAGAGGTGTTTTTTTTATCTATCTTTTCTTTTCGATTAATTGGGATTGACCCAATAGTAACTTCCTGTAAATAGTACCATTGTTATTAAAAAATATTTAACAGCAACTGCTGTAAAACTCACCACTTGACACCCTGTACATGATACCACACGATGAGCTTCATATCTAGCATAGACAAGATAGGCGATGATAAGTACAATAGAGGCAATGGTTGCAAAAATATCATAGTGGTAGAATGACTCCAGTTTTTCCTTGCTAATATTAAATAGAGGTGCTAAGAGTGTTAAACTTTCAAAAAATAGTAATTTTCCAATAAAACTTTTAAAGTATTCCCGTTTTGAGACTTTGGACGTGGCATTAAACTCTCCACGTGTTCCATCAATAGAGAGTTTCTGTTCGACCCTTTTTCTGCTTTTTTTGTCCAGTCTATTGGCAAATGTACCTCCAAAAATAAAGTCAAATTTTCTTTGTAGCATAAATCCAAATGAACCTTCGGCACTCATAGATTGTTGTTTTCCTGTTCGGTCTTGGTAGATAAAACGAATCTTCTCATATCGAGGAATTGTCTCTGTGATGGTTGGAAGATAGAGGGAGGTTTCAGTAGAGTTGGTTTTCCCTTCCCCTTTTAAAATACGGGGATTTATAAACTCTAACCAGTTACCCTCTTCATCTTTGACCACAACAACACCAATGGCAATTGAGATTTGAATCGCTGCCAGACCTTGTGCGTTATTTGCTTCGATGGTATCTTTCATATCTTCTATGAGTGAAAAAAGTGTATCATCAAAATTTCGTACATCAATAGAGACCGTGTTGATGCGTTCATCAGGGTAGATAATTAGTTCTTTGACCATGCTGGTTTACCTTTTATTATAAATTTGAGAGAGGTTTGAGAGGGAAAATTAAAAGGATACCTAGAGGGTATCCTTTTGGGGTAGTTTTAAGAAAAAACTTCTTTCAAAACTAGGAGACGATGGCTTTAGCCTCGTCTTTTTCAGGTGTAAACACTCCAATTCCAAAGCGTTTTGTAAGATGTCTAACCTATTTTATCCGTGTGATTTAACGATAAGTACGGTCATTTTAATATTGATTGCAATAAATCTGTAAAGTTGATAAATTACACATGTTCTTAAAAATTTCTGTGCACCTAATGGAATCATTGTTCCAAATTGTGGGCTGTATGGTTTAATATGTTCAATATGCTTTTCTGCCATGTTATTTCCTTTGTTATGTTTTATATGTTGTTAAAAAAAGTCACCCACAGGGGGCAACACTACGACTCTCTATTCTGGGATTAAAGTCCAACCTGGCTTAAGTTTAGCTTTCCACAAGAATAAGTGATGGAGAATATGCTTAACCCAGTGTGCTGCAAGACCAAGCTCACCTGAAGTTCCGTTCATATCTCTACCAACACCAGGGTATTTCTCAAAGTCAGGAACGATTGGGTAAACAGTCATCGCTGCGGCTGTACCTGTAAATAGACCTTTACCAGCTGAAGCAACACAAGCTGCACCCATCTCTGACATATTTGCTCTATGTGTAGGTTCAGTTGCACCGTTTTTAATCATGTCAACAATACTTTGTGCAACAGCTTTACCCATCATAGCACTTGGCATACCTGTTCTAGGAGGAGTAGGGTTAATCGGAGTACCATTTGGTGAACTCATTGGTTTAGAGATAATATGTGGTGGTGCAAAAGCGATACCGACAGCAAACATATTTTTGTAGATAGGGTTTTGAAGGGTACTTGGCCAGTCAGCAGCTTTCCACTCTTCGTAAGGTTTTGGAGTATAGTCAGCATCCACTTTCATAAATCCGTTTGGAGCAATGATAGTGTCAGTAATATCTGAACCATCTTTTCCGTAAACTTTAAGTCCTACACCTGCAAATGGTGGAATTAACATGGCAAAGTCAAATTCTTTTTCACCTGTACTTCCATCAAGAAGCTCATAATGTGCTTTTCCAGACTCAACTTTGTTAACGTGAGCACCAATAATCCAATCCATACCTCTTTCAGCATAAAGTGATTCAGCAAAGATTTTACTTGACATTGCAAATCCACCCATGTTGAAGTGAATACCACCCATACCAAAGTCACCAAGGAAAGACTCATTTGAGATATAAGTGATATCTGCCATATCTCTTACATTTTGATCTTTAAGTTTGTGTTCAATGTTAAAGATGTACTCAAATGCAGCACCTTGACAAGTACACATACCATGACCAGTACCAATAAGGAAACGTTGTCTCTCACCAGCTTTCATTCTGTCGATACATTTTTCAAGTTCATGGTTAGCATGAATAGCATGGTCAGCAGTACATACAGATACTGTATGTTCACCCATTTGACCTTCACCATTACCTAACCCAGGCGTTGCATCAAAGTTTAGTTTTGGTCCTGTTGCATTGATGAGGTAATCGTAAGCAACCTCTTCACTTTGACCTGCTCTTTCTTTGTCGGTATATTCAATAGTAATAAATGCTGAATCATTACCATCTTTACCTTCTGGATTGATAGAGACAGCTTTTGCTTGTCTAAAGTCAATTCCAGCTTTTTTATAAACAGGTGCAAGAGGGAATACAACCTCCTCTTTTGTCATCTCACCAACACCAACCCAGATGTTTGATGGAATCCAGTTCCACTGAGAATTAGGGGTAACCACGATCACTTCGTGGTCTTTACCTAACCATTTATTTAGAAAAGATGCCGAGGTATGTCCAGATACACCACCACCCATTATTACTATTTTTGCCATAGTATTCCTTTGTTTTATTGATTTCGTTATCTATTATAGGTGTAATAAATTTAAATAGTTATTAAATGATGTTGTTTTGTTATAAAAAAGTAAAAATTCTACACATACTACAGTATAATTATAAGTTATTATTATGATTTCGATAAAATACATTGCTGATGATAACAATAAAAAATATATAAAAATATTTTATGTTTTTTTAATTTAGTTCTCTCTTAAAGTATATTTCAAATACAATTACATCAAAAGAATTAGGAGCTATATATGTTGGATATGATAATGACACCTATCCGTGCAATTCGGATAAGATATGTCCCTTTATTGTTAATTTATTTTGCCTATGGGGCAAGTGGATTTATAGGGATTGCAGAGAATTTTTGGGTAAAAGAAGAGTTGAATTTATCAGCTGAAGACTTGGTAGCTTTGGGTGTATGGCTTTTAGTGCCATGGACAATTAAAATGATATTCGGACAACTGGTTGACTCTGTAAAAATTTTGGGTTCAAACCGTAAAATATATGTCTATATTGGTGCTTCATTGATGGCATGTGGAACAATACTTCTCATAGGTTTAGCAGGGGAAGCACCATGGCTTTCGATGTACCCAAAAGAGAGTGTTTATGTCTTTGCTTCGGTTATCTCTATGGTTGGATTTGTGATGCAAGATGTGGTTGCAGATACCATGAGTACAGAGGTTGTAGATAAAAATCAATCACAAGAAGAGATCAACAAAGAGTTGGCAATGATACAAGTTTTAGCCCGTCTCTCTTTAGGTTTTGCCATCTTTATTATGGGTTGGATTGGTGGTGAATTGGCAGCGATATACTCTTATGAAACGATGTTTACCATCTCCTTATTTATCCCTATTATTTCAGTACTTGGGGTGACTTTTGTTCGCTTGAATGAGGTGGAAACCACCCCTTTAAATAAACAGATATTTTTTGGTGGTTTACTCTTTGCTGTCTTTATTGTGGTGGTAGGTTATAATGAGATTCCTTACTCACAAGAGATAGTATTTATCATCTCTATCTCGGTAGTACTTTATTTCTTAAGTACCATTATCTCTGACTTAGATGATGAGACCATTAAACACATCAAAATGGCAATGATTATTATCTTTGTTTATCGTGCCATGCCCTCGGTTGGGCCTGGGGTTCAGTGGTGGCAGATAGATGTTTTAGGATTTGACAAAGCATTCTTTGCAAAACTTTCCCTTATAGGTGGAGGGTTAGCCTTGGCTGGTATGTGGATATCGGCTAAATATATTGTCAACCAGTCGATAGGAAAAGTGTTGATTTGGTTAACGGTGATAGGGACTATCTTGTCTTTACCTATTTTGGCGATGTATTATGATATCCATACCATGCTAGGGCTTGATGCCAGAACTATCGCCTTGGTGGACGCAGCATTAATCTCACCTTTTGATTATATCGCAGGGGTGTTGATGCTAACTTTGGTTGCCATCTATGCACCAGAGGGTAAAAAAGGGACATGGTTCGCTCTGATGGCTTCGCTCATGAACCTTGCGATGAGTGCAGGGCGACTTTTGACCAAGTATTTAAACCAAATGTTTGTGGTAACACGTGAGATAAAAGAGGATGGTGTAGTAACCACAGTTGCCAACTATTCTGAACTTGGTTCTTTGCTTTGGATAGTGATTGTGGTTGGTTTTGTTGTACCGATTGTTACTATACTCATATATGACCCAAAGGAAAAGATGGAGAGTCAATAAATATTTCTGTTCGGGTGTAAACACGCCGATTCCGAATATACCGATTGTTATATGTGGAATCGACGGCTTTAGCCTCGCTATATTATGAGGTTATTACAAAAACCCCACACCTATCTTCAAAATAAGAGGTGCTAAAACAAGCAACGCATAAAATCCCAATCCTAAAACCATCAATAAAGTAGAAGGTTTTTGGGCATTAAGTATTTTTAATGCTTGTTTTGCCATACTCACTTTTGTATTTAAAGGCTCATCTATATAAGGCTTTTGAGTGGTGAGCATCTCTATCACTCTTTGTTTGAAAGGGGTATCACTTTGTTGTTCCATAATGCTTTCTATAAGTTGTGAAATACGATAATGGTGATTGATAGAGAGAAAAAGAATCACAGCAAAGAAGCCTAAAAAGATACTCTCCAACATCAATGCTACTAAAATAATGACCAAAAGACTGAGTAAAAAAAAGTAAAACTGAGCTTTTGGATAACGTGTAAAGAGTAAGGTTTGAACTATTTTCCCCCCATCTAAAGGGAAAATAGGGAGTAGGTTAATGTAGTTTAACACCAAAGACATAAGAGCATAATCTTTTAACAATCCATTGGAACGCAGTTCAGGGTTAGAGAACATCAATATGCCTATGGTAATAGAAATAATAATTCCAGGGAGAGGACCAGCCAAATAAACAATGTATTCTTCAAAAGGGGTTGTTTCCTCTTTTTCCCCTTTGGCTGCTGCTCCAAAGAGGGGGATAAAGAAAATGGAGGTGTCTTTGTAGCCAAAATATTTCATTGCCCAAAAGTGTCCCAATTCATGAATGATTAGAACCGTCATAATAATGGGTAAAACTGTCCAAGGGATACCTACAAGTCCAAACAAAATAGCAAAAGTGATGGCTGAAAAAATAAAAAGCTTTATTTTGTTACTTTTAGTTGATTCTTTTGGTTTCTCTTCCAGTCGTTGCTCTAAAGCTTTTTGCTCACTGCTATAAAAGAGTGTCTGTTTTTGAGGGGAAACCTCTTTGGTTTGTAAATATTTTTTTAAACTTTGTCTTGCTTTTTTTATCCCTTTTATAGAGTTGTTTATGTAGCTTAAAAATGGAAGGGAGAGTGAAAATTTATACCCCTCTTCTGTGCTACGAATAATGTTTTTTTCCAATGAGATCTCTAGCATCTCATCGCTTAGGTATTCTGTATAGTTATACAACCCCTCTTGACTTAAAACTCCCCTTAACGCTTTTTCCCCTTCTATCTCTCGCTCTTTTAGATGTTGGGTATAGGCTTCTTTAAATGAACCATAATAGTGGTCAAAGGTATAAATATTGCTGGGCAAAGCGATGATGTTATGGATAAAACAGTCATAGGTGAGTGCCATGTTTTGACTTTCGTAAAAGGTTACAAAAGAGATGGTCGCCGAACGGAGACACCCAGCCATAGGAGTGGTGTCTATAATGGCATGTACGGCTTGAACAGGATGGTAATAATAGATAGACTCTTGAAGTAGATCATATCTTGTAACCATAAAGGTTGAATTGATTTGTGTTTGATATTCAAATCCAAGTTTTAGTAGTACCTCTTCATAGGGTTTTATAATCTCTTGTGTACTCTCTGACAGTTCATCTCTACTCATCATAGTGATAATGGGTTTTTTTATATCAAGAAAATAGAGAATCACAGCAGTAAAAATGGTCTGAAATTTGACAACTAAGAGGGTAATAAAAATAAATATCAGTATGTTTTCAAGAGTAAACATGTTTGGGCTTTCCTTTAAGAGGTGAATTAGTGTTGGAAGTATATCGGTATATATTGAAGTTAGATTATGAGTTGTGCTTTAGTTGGTATTTTATTGCATAAAAAATGATAAAATACCTCAACAGTCAAAAAGGGGATGTTTTGGAACTTGTCTATTTGTGGGTTGAGGATTATAAAAATATTAAGAAGCAGGGGTTTAATTTTTCGCCTCGGTTTCGTTGTGAGTATGATGATGTTAAAAAAGAATTGACCATTGATGAAAATGATGATTATATTTCTGATTTTTTTGGTGAAAATATTAATGTGACGGCTATTGTTGGGAAGAATGGGAGTGGGAAGAGTAGTGTTTTAGAGTTAATAAATGAAAATGGTTATAAAAATTATAATTTAAGTCCATTTCCAATTGCACATATGGAACTAAAGTTACTGACTATATATTATGATAATCAATCAGATAAAATATATTTAGTTACTCAAATAATAAATCCACTAAATCCGAATATAGTTAATAATACAAATAAATATATTCAAAGACAACAGAGCAGTGAAGAAAATAGTTTTCAAAAGACTTTGATGAAACCATCTCTTTCACGTACACAAGATGATTATTTTAAATTATTAGACTTTGTCAAAAATAATGATTTAGAATTTCCTTTCTTTGTGCCAAATACTATAAATTTTGGAGTTTGTGATGATTCTTGGGACTTACTTGAGCTTATAAAGAAGGATGATAGTAGTACTGTTTTTGATAATTTTCAGGTTTTTGATGAAAATAAAGTAAATAGGTTAAAAATGTATCATATACTTTTACTATTAGCTTATTTAAATAATCATCAAATAACATTTAATATAGAGAGTGATGATTATGATAATATAATTGTAGAACTTAATAGTTTTATTAAAGATAATAAAATTAAAGAGAAGATTGAAAGTTTTATAAAGATAGTAAATGAACATAGTTTAGATGGTTTTATTGCTTCTCAAAATTATATAAAGATGAATAAGTTATCAAATGATTTCTTTATTTCATACATAGAAATAACAAATTATTTTAGTAATAAGAGTAAAAAAGTATTTCTTATAGAGTTTTTCCCTATTTTAAGTGATGGTGAATATCAATTTTTATATCTTTTTAGTCAAATATATTCAAGTTTACAAGAAGAAAAAATATTATTATTGATTGACGAAGGTGAAAGCTTTCTTCACCCAAATTGGCAAAAAAAATATCTATCCTACATAGTCCAATTTCTAAAAGACAACTTTCCAAATAGAAAAATCCACATTATCTTAACCTCCCACTCCCCATTCCTCCTCTCCGACATCCCAAAACAAAACATAATCTTCCTAGACAAAGACGAAAATGGAAACTGTAAAGTAGTCGATGGATTAAAAGAGAAAAAACAAACTTTTGGAGCAAATATCCACACCCTATTGAGTGATAGCTTTTTTATGGAAGATGGTTTAATGGGTGAGTTTGCTAAGGGTAAGATAGATGATGTGATTAACTACCTGCATGGGAAAGAGTCGAAAATAAAAAATAATAATGAAGCTCAAAAACTTATTCACATTATTGGTGAGCCTATTGTTAAAAATCAGTTGCAACGGATGTTGGATAGTAAGCGACTTAAAAAAGTAGATGAGATAGATGCCATTAAAAAGAGTATGGAAGCTATGCAGAAGCGATTGGATGAGTTGGATAGATGATAAAGATTCAACATGAGCATTTAGATAGATTGGCAAACAGTCATTATCAAGCCATTTGCAACTATTTAAGTGATAAAAAAATAGAGAAATTTGATGAACTCATAGCCCAAGATTTCTCTAGTAAATATGATTTTGAAAAGCTTATATTGGCTAAACCTAATGAGTTACGAGAGCTTAAAGAGATGTTTAGAGGTAACAAAGATGATTACAATATTTTTAAAACTTATTATGGTTATCTCAATAGTTATAAAGATGTAAAGTTTTATCTGTTCGGGGCTGAAGCCTCCGATTCCGAGCGTGAACGGATTGATTATAATGCCTATAAGTTGGTCAAAGATTTAAATATCTCTACTTGCCCCTATTGTAATAGAGGAACAATCTATAATCTTCAAAAATCAAAAGGGCGAACCTCGGAGATAGACCACTTTTACTCT
>Ga0256824_10000198_pt1 | contig 21746 bp, 13 predicted proteins | sample CV67metaG_FD_191570 | JGI IMG/M metagenome (GOLD analysis project Ga0256824, IMG submission 191570) | Hydrothermal vent microbial communities from East Pacific Rise, Pacific Ocean - CV67 | ecosystem: Environmental > Aquatic > Marine > Hydrothermal vents | place: Pacific Ocean: East Pacific Rise...
GGCTGTTGGATTTGTTTTATCTGCAAATGTTCCTATTGCCAATACTGCTGAGTAATCTACACCATCTCTTGCTTCACTTACACCTTCGATTGCATTCAATTGTTCTGCTGTTGCTGGTGTTTTATCTTTATTTCCTGCTATGTCTTCAATTATGGAAGCAAATAAATCTATTGTTACTTCAATACCACCATACATAAAGTCAGAAGTTACATTAATATCATAGAGTTTATAAGCTTCAACTTCTAATGCATCAAAGTTCTCATCAGTTAAAGTAATTACATCATCATTATCATCAGTAATATTTAAATCTTGTAAATCTGATACTTTTAATCCTGCATCATGTAATACAGAAACTGTAAGTTTACGTCGATTCTCTTTGATAGGTGCTACATGTGAACGTAAAATAGCACCTGTTACCACTGAGTTTGTTACTGTATAGGTATAGTTACCTTCTGCTACAGCATAAACATTGTCTAACTCTAAAATTCTAGAGGTTGCACCCTCAATTTTTTCATTATTTTTATACCACTGATAGCTATCATTTCCAGTTGGGTTTTTAGCCAACTGTGGTTCAATTGTAAGCTTCTCACCACCTTTTACAACTATCATATCTCTATCTATTTCTGTTGGTTTTTGCTCAGAGATATCATATCCACCTACTTTTTCTGTACCCATATTATCAGAAATAGCTACATATGTAGGTTCAATATCTGCAAAGGTAAAGTTATTTCCAAAACCATCTAAACCATGAAGATAGTGGTATGGATTCGATGCAACAAGTGTTTTTAAACTTTCAGGGATTGCTCCTGTTAAGTTGTTATCACTAAATTCAAATCCATATCGTAAGTTAACCAATTTACCAAATGTATCAGGAATATTTCCTGTAAGTTGATTATTTGAAAGATATATTTTTTGTAAATGCACAAGATTTCCAAGGTTTTCTGGAATTGTTCCTGTAAATTCATTGCTATCAAGATTCAATGTTTCAAGGGTTGTAATGTCTCCAAACCATGTTGGAATTTCTCCTGAGAGATGATTTTTTTGAACATCAAAATTTAAAAGCTTTGTTAAAGCTTTATAACTGTCTGGTATGCTTCCATGTAAATTATTTACTACAACGTTAAATCTTTTTAAATTTGTTAATTTTGAAAAGTCTTCAGGTAACTCTCCAGTTAACTTATTATAGAATAAATATAAAAGCTCTAATTTACTTAATTTAGAAATTTCAGAGGGAATATTTCCTGTTAATCCATTTCGAGATAATCGAAGGTATGTTAATTCACTTAATAGTCCTATATCTTTAGGAATTGTCCCTTGAAGATTATTTGACTCTAAATTAATTCTAGTGACATGTCCATCTTTAAAGGTAATACCTTTCCAATCTTCTACAGGAGCAACCTTTAGCCACTTAGTTTGATCTGTCCAATTTGCACCATCAGTTGAGTTATAAAGTGAAATTAACGCATTTACCTCTACTTTAGAAATACCTATAACAGCCAAATGTTCAACATTTTCTAAATCAAGCTCAATCGTAGCATTCTTGGCATCGACCACAGCTTGAATCTCTTCAGTTGTAGGGTTATCTCTATGGACATAAGTTCCCTCGTTAAAAGCAGTTGAGTAATCAACATCGCTCAAAGCACGACTCACTCCCTCAATCGCATTAATTTGCTCTGCTGTTGCTGGAGTTCCATCCTCATTCCCTGCAATGTCTTCTACAATGGCTGACAACATATCAACCTTTAGGGTAATCCCTTCACCATCATTATTTGATTTTAATACCAACTCGGTAATAACTGAGTTTTTAACTTCATAGGTGTAAACCCCTGCATCTTCATCGGTAGCGTGTTCTTTGGTAAATACTCTACTGGTTGCACCCTCTATCGCTACACCATCTTTAAACCATTGATAGCTATCATGTTTAGTTGGGTTTTCTGCTATAGCAGGAGTAATGGTAATATTTTCATCCGCACTGACTGTTGCTAAAGTTCGATTGGTATCAACACTCTGTTGGTCAGCAACATCATATCCACCTGAAATATTTGTCCCACTAACCCCATCGGAATCGATAATCGCTTGATAGTTTGGTTCCAAATCAGCAAAAGTTAATTTGTTTCCATAGACATCAAAACCATAGTAATATCTATTTGTATCTATCTCATTATCCACAACTAAATTAGTAAATTCAGGCACTACCCCTGATAAATTATTATTGGATAGATTGAAGGTGTAACCTTTTTCTGTATTCCAAGTTGTATTGTTTAACTCTATGGGTATTGCCCCTGATAATTGATTATGATCCAAATACATTGCAGTCATATTTCTCAACTTACCCAATGTTGCTGGAATTTCTCCTGAGAGTTTATTTTTACGAAGGTCAAGCCAAGTCAAATTACTTAAATTTCCCAAGTCCTCTGGAATTGAACCTTCAAACTGATTATTTTCTAAATAGAGTACAGTTAGTGCAGTCAAACTACCAAGTTCTTTTGGCAAAGCTCCTGTTAATTGATTATTATATAAATCTAATCTTTTCAAGTTAGTTAAATTTTTAAAATCCGTTGGAATTCCACCTGTTAAATTATTATCATCTAAATATAGAGCATTCAAATTGGATAAACTTCCTAACTTTGCTGGAATTGAACCTATTAATTCATTATTATGTAAATTCAAAGCAGTTACAGTGCTTAAATCTCCCAACTCTTCTGGGATTAAACCTGAGAGTTTATTGTCTCCTATTAATAAATAATCTATACTTTCTAAGTTTCCTAACTCTACAGGCAGAGAACCAGTTAGTAAATTACCATTAAAATTCAACTTAAGTAACTTTTTTAAGCCCCCTAACGTTGTTGGAATTGAACCTGATAATTGATTCTCATATAAATATAGATATTTCAAATTTGATAATTTTCCCAACTCTTTCGGGATTGAATTTGTTAATTTATTTTTGTATATATAAAGAACTCTTAATTCAGATAAATTTCCCAATTCAGAAGGAATCGTTCCTGTAAGATTATTCTCACTTTCATCTACACTTGTAACATGACCTGATTCAACAGTAATACCTTTCCACTCAGTAACAGCTCCTGTTCCCCAATTGGAATGGTCTATCCAATTATCTCCATCGGTTGAGTTATAAAGTTTCTCCAACGCTTTACACTCTACTTCTGGAATCCCTGTGGTATCTTCTGCTGTACAATCTACTACTAAATCAGCAGCTGTTACAGAAATCGCACTCACAACTAAAAAAGTTGTACCTAAGAAAAGTTTTTTTACAAAATCTTTACTCATATTTTTAATCCTTAAAATAAGTTATTTGAAAGAAAAAATAGTTGAAAATTAATTATATTGGTAGCTCAGCCATCTTTAGTAAAAAAGATCTGTAGCTTTCTGTCCCCATCTCACAATAGGTTTAGCTTTTTCAAAATTTATCTATACAAGCCAATAGTAACAGAGATAAAATAAAAGTTTTATTAAAAATAAATAAATAAATAAATATAGTTGTGTAACTTAATTATTTTTAAATATTATTAATAATAGGTAAAATAAATTGTTATTTTTTGCTAAATGTGAATATAATTATCACATTAATTATGAAAAAATAGGTGAAATAAAAGAGGAGAAATAATAAAAGAGTTTAAAAAAATGGTCGACAAGTGCCGACCAAAAAAGTAAAAAATAGTACCGACTATCTTTTTGAGAACTGTGGAGATCTTCTTGCTTTTTTCTTACCTGGTTTTTTACGCTCAACAACTCTAGAGTCACGAGTCATAAGTCCCATAGGTTTAAGAATAACTCTGAAAGATTCTTCATAAGCTACAAGTGCTTTTGTAATACCATGCTTAAGAGCATCAGCTTGTGCTGAATAACCACCACCAAGTGTAGATGCTTTAATGTTAACTGACTCAAGTTGTTTAGTAGCTTCTAATGGAAGTCTAACTTTCATTTTAAGTGTCTCATGTCCACCTAACCACTCATCTAATGTTTTACCATTAATAGTCATCTCACCTTTACCTGGAGTTAACCAAACTTTAGCAATCGCTGCTTTTCTTTTTCCTGTTGCGTATATAGTTGCCATAGATTACGCTCCTTTGTTTATTTGTGCTGTGTGAGGATGCTCAGAACCTACATACACTTTTAATTTTTTAAGCATTGCTTTACCCAAAGTAGTTTTTGGAAGCATACCTCTAACAGCCAATCTGTAAAGTTTTTCAGTGTGGTTGTCTAACATATTATCAAGTTTTTTACTTTTAGTAGAACCAAAATAACCAGAGTGAGTAAAATACTCTTTTGCTTGAAGTTTGTTACCTGTAAATTTAGCTTTTTCAGCATTAATAATAACCACGTAATCACCACAATCTACATTTGGAGTAAATGATGGTTTATGTTTACCTCTTAAAAAAGTAGCAACTTCTGTTAAAATACGACCAAATGTTTTACCATCAGCGTCGATTAAAATCCAGTCTCTCTCTACTTCGTGAGGTTTCATTACAGATGTTAATTTCATGTAATATCCTTAGAATAAAATAAGCCTTTTGGCTTTTGTGGGCGAAGTATACAGTGTTAACCTTAAATTTTATTTAAATTAAGCAATATTTAAGTTTAAAAATGAAATTTGTTGTTTTTTGTAGGGACAATGCCGACCAATACCAATGATTTAAACCCAAAATATGGCGAGGCTAAAGCCGTCGATTCCATATATGCCAATCGCTATGTTCGGAATCGGCGTGTTTACACCCGAACAATAATTTTATCCCTACACCTCCACAAACTCCACCCCATCTTCTAACAAGTATACTATAAACCCTCGGGTATATTTTTTCTTTATGCTTTCTATCGCTTTTTTATAGTTTCGAACTTGTTTTCGATGCTCTTGGTGGTATTTTTTAGAACTCTTATACTCTACCACCACATAATGGTCATCATGCTCTAATAGTAAATCTATCTGTTTTAGCTCATCATTAAAACTAAGAGCTTGTTCATTACTTTGGGTTGCACCCTCTATCAGTTTTTTAAATCTATTATTAGTAACCAATTCCAAAACACGTATTTTAATCTCTTCAAATTTTTCACTACTCAGCTGTTGACCATAACGGTTTCTAGTGGCTGTCATCGCATCGGCTAGCCCCATAATGGAGAAAGAAGATATCATCTCTAAAACATAATGCAAGACTGTACCAAACAACATCGCATCATAATCATTCTCCTCTTCCTCATCTGGTTTTATGATATCTTGAACTCCGTAGTGGGTGATGGTTAGGGGTTGATGTTCAGGTATGTCGTTCGATAAAATCGAACCTACAGGATTCAGCTTTCCTATGGAGAGGGGGGTCATACCTAGGGGGTCAAAGATAGAACCTTTCTCTTTTCTTATCACCACCATGCTCTCAACTGCTCTGGTGAGTGCCACATATAGTATGTTCATTTTATCTTTGGCATTGAGGCTCTTTTGTTTGAGTAGAAGCTCTTTGTAAACCTCATCAAAATTTTCTCGCCCACCCATTTTGTAAAAAATCTCTTCAACAAAAAGTGACTCATTGTATTGGTAAAGTAGAGTGGAACGGTCAGGAGCTGTCCCTTTGAGTCGATCAAGTACAATAACATGTTCAAACTCTAAACCTTTTGAACCATGAATGGTCATTATTTTTACTCCAGATTTTGCTGAAGAGCTTACCTCTATGGAAGAGAGTTCAAACTCTTCTAAAAATGTTGCTATGTCAGAAAAGGTGGCTGAAAATTCTAAAAGCTTTAGAAGATTTAAATCGTTTTCAAAATAACCAAAATAACTTATAAGCCTATGGACAATAACCACAGGCTCTAAAAATGGATGAAACCAAGAGAAATCAACCTCGTCTAATTTTTTATCCACCTGTTCTAATAAAGCTTTAACGTCTAACTTTACTCCGTAAAAGAGGTACTGAATGGTCGCCACAACAATAGCCACTTTTGCTGTATGTTTTAAAGAACTTGATGTTTTTAACGAAGTGGCATAACCTTTGGCATAACATGCCTCTTGAATGGTCGATCCATCTTTATTGGTTGAGACCAAAAAAGCAATATCGGTTAAAGCTATACCCTTTTCTAAATAATTTTCTAACTGAACCACAGCTTCATCAACCAATGATTCAGCTTCCACCACGGTCACCTGACCCTCACTCGCTCCTGAATGATACTTGGCAAGAGGGAAACCTTCCATATTGGGTTTAAACCATTGGTTCACTTGTGTCACAACCGACTGAGAGCTTCTATAATTCGTGTCCATCTCATCTATGATAATCCCATAATGGTTTGCGACAGAGTTAAATAGCTCCTCCACCCCTCCTCTAAAACGGTAAAGGGACTGCTTGGTATCACCCACATAAAAGAAACTTCTAAAGTCTGCTGACCCCTCCCCTGCAAACACTTCATCTATCAGTGGTTTTAAAAGTAGAAACTGCAAAGTAGAGGTATCTTGAAACTCATCCAATAATATATGTTTAAAACGGCTGTCTATTTTAAAGTAAAGAAACTCTTTATTAATACTTTCATGTAAAAGCCTATAAGTGAAGTAAGTCAAATCATCAAAACTTAAAACACCCAACTGTTTGGCTGTAGAGATGGTTGCATTTTTATAATAGTCGAAAACTTGAAACAAATTATAAAGAACCACTTGCTCTTTCACCCTTGCCCATTTTCCTAACATCTGTTTGAGTATTAAAAATTCTTCCTCTATCGCAGGGTTTTTTTCAACATACTTTTTATAATTACGATGATTATAAAGAGACTCTTTTTCAAAAACTGATTTTTTAAATAGAGCTTTTATCTCTATGGGGGCAAAGTTTTTAACAGCTGTTGCTGAAGCACCTGACTCAACCACTAATTTATGTAACTTTTCACGTTGTAATTCTATTTCAACTTCAAGCTTGGTTAGGTTTAAAAGCTCATACTCTCTGTTAGGAAGAAGAGGGTCTATTTTATAAAAGTTTTGCATCAGTTCAAACATTTTTAAAAAACGTTTGTCCTCTATGTTCATGGCTAACTTAACCAACTGATGAAGCAAAGAGTTTGCCTGAACCTCTTCTAAAAAGTTAAGCTCTTTTGTTTTGTCATCTATCTCCTTGGTAACAAAATCAGGTTCTATATTAATGTAGAGAGAAGCTGAACGTAAAATAGAGGTAAAAAAACTGTCGAGTGTAACAATAAAATTTGAAGAGGATAAAAAAACTTCTAAAACTTTAGGTTGCTTTTCCAACAACTCCTCTTTAGTAAAACCTGTTTGTTCACTTATGGCTTGAAGTTCACTCTTTTTCTCTTTAAGATGTATCAATAAAGCAATAACTCTCTGCTTCATTTCAGCTGCTGCTTTGTTTGTAAAGGTTGCTGCTAAAATAGTATTGGGGTCTTCCCCTAAAAAGAGTAAGGAGATATAACGAACAGAAAGAGCAAATGTTTTTCCACTCCCTGCACTTGCAGAATAAGCCAAATAAGGTTGAAAGGTTTGAGGATAATTCATTGGCTTCCATTTTTTTAAATTTTCTAGTCAATTATATATTAGAGTTCTTACAAAAGAGATAAAATTACTTTTTACTGCAAAGTCTAATATTTCAAAACATATTTTATTTTAAAAAAACTTAAAAAAACCAATAGGATTTGATTTTAAACTACATTCACAATTTAAACACAATTTAAACAGCTATTAATTTAACATTAATCTCTTTACTATAGAATAGCGATATTAACTAAACTAGGTCATTTTAATGCAATACTTTATAATATTTTTTTTACTAACGCTTCATGCCCTTGGATTTGAGTATCATCTTAAACCTTATAAAATAAACTCTGAGGTGGAGTGCTTCTATGGCTTACACGGAAAAGCTAAAACTGAAAATGGTGCTCGTGTTATCAATACCTGTTTTATAGAAACATCTGAAGGGTATGTTGTTATAGACAGTGGCCCCACTTACAGCTATGCACAACAAGCTTACCAAGTGATGCAAGAGAAAAAAGTTTTACCTGTAAAATATGTTATTAATACTTCAGCTGAAGAATTAAATATATTGGGAAATGAATTTTATAAAGAACAAGGGGCGATACTTATTGGTCCAAAGTCTTATGAAAAACGTATAGAAAAGCAAGAAGAACTTACTTTATTAGAAAAAATTTCAAATAAAATATTTTTCAATACCCGTTTAATCCCTTTAGATATTTATCTCAATAATGATAAAAACATCACCCTTGGTAATATAAAAATAGAGATTAAAAAATTTGAAAAAAATGACAGTAAAAACTTGGTGGTTTATTTGGAAAATCAACAAACCATTTTTGTAGGTAACTTTGTTACCAGTGACCGTTTACCAAAAATGAAAGATCACTACTCACTACAAGAGTGGATGGGCACACTAAAAAAAATAGAAAATATGCCATGGGAATACCTTATCTCTTCACATGGGGTAAAAGGGAGCAAGAATGCTTTACAAAGCACCCAAACTTATTTAAGAGAACTAAAAGAAAATATTATAGCCTCGATTCAAGAAAGTCAGCCAAAAATAAAAACACTGCAAGATGTAAAACTAAGCTCCTACAGTCATTTGGCTTTTTATAATGATTTTCACATAGAAAATATAAAACAAGCGTATAATGAATGTAAAAAACTTGTTCCTGTTGATAATTTATCAAAAGAAGAGAGAATGATAATGGCAAGTATGTCTCAGATTCAAACTCAAACTATTATGCCTGAAGGGTCAGTACCATCTATAGAAGTCCCTAAAAAAATTACTTCTCCTAAAGTAATAGCTATTAAAAAAATACCTCTAAAAAAAGTTAAAGTTATTCATAAAAAAACATTAAAAAAACCTCATGAGATTATAGCTCAAACCATGTTGGAAGCGAGTAACCTCCCCCCTATTCATACTGCCTTTATACCCAATATCACCTATAAAAATTTTGAACAAGCCAAACAAGATGCATTAAGAGAACATAAATATATTTTAATAAAAATTGAGGCAAATCACTGTAAACCTTGTGAAAAACTTAACACAACACTTACCACAAATGACAATCTCAAAAAAATAATTAATGAACACACCATCGCTGTTAAAATTAACACCTCTTTTGATAATGTTCCTTTAGGTTTAACAAATAGAGGAACACCCACTGTCTTTCTCATAGAACCAGAAAATGACCAAGTTAAAATGAAACTAGAGCCTGAAGAGATTGAAGAGCTTGAAGCTTCTCTTAATACTATAATAAATGATATAAATCAAGAACAAATAGTTCTAATAGATGATATTCCAAAAGAGAAACTTGTCGATATAAATCAACTAAACTCACTTAACCAATCATTAACTCAGTTGATAGAAAACTAAAATATTATAAAAACTTTCCACGTTCACAAAGAAGTGTATAGTCACAATATTGACAACGACTAACATCTTCACAACGTTCTGCTACCAGTATATTCATCCTTATTAAATCATCTAAGATTTCATATAAAAGGATGGTTTTTTCCTCTAGTTCTGTAATCTCTGTAGTTTTTCCTGCAAATATTTCAATAAAAGACAACCTCATATTTTTATAGGTATTTTTTAGAAGTTCCGAGTAAATACTCATTTGAAAATCGGTTAATTTTTCTAAGTTTTTAGTTCGATTTGCCTCAGAAATAGAGCCACTTTTATAATCTAAAATATTTGTTCCTACAGCATCTTGATCAATTCTATCAACACGACCTTTAAATTGAAGCCCTTTAATCTCTCCTACGATATCTCTTTCCCGTTCAACCACACGCCAACCTGCTTTAAAATACTCAACCTGTTCTTCTATAAATTTTTCTAACTTGGCTTTCCATAAGAGTTTTAAATAGGCTATTTTCGAACTCTTTGTTTCTAAAAGTTCATCCATTTTTTTATCTATGGTTGCCTTTAATTCCTCTTTACTTTCATAAAAACTTTTCTCTCGAAAAACATCTTCTAAAAGCTTGTGTAAAAACTGACCCTCATTGAGTTCTTCATCTTCTTTGGCTTTAAGTTCCTCTATGTAATGGTAATAATATTTTCGCCGACAACTTAAAAATATTTTTAATCTACTTGGAGACCATACAATAGTTTTGGCATCAAAATTTTCTATAATAGGGTCTACATTTTCTATCACTTGATTGGTCTCATTATAGAGCAGTTCAAGATTTGACGATACAGCTTCTCCTAGCCCTAAACCTAACTCATATAGATAGGATGTTGGTGCTTTGTTGTTACTTTTACTATAGATAATGGTTGAGCTTTCAGCCTGTTCTAAAATACGTTTATAGAGCTGTTTTTGTAAAGCTTCACGGTCATTTTTAGTAGGAAGCTTTGCAAATTTTCTCAGAGAAGAGTTTAAAAAACTATCTTTAGCAGGGATACTGGGAACAACTCCATCATTAAAATCTAAAATAACCACCCCTTTAAAAGAGACCCCTCTGGTTTCCAATGCTCCCATTATGGTTACTTTTCCCCCTCTAACATCATCTAAAGAGAGTTGATTTAAACGTTTTAACCATAAAAACAACCATGATTTTATACCCATTTTTTCTTTTGTAAAAACCATTTTAAAATGACCAATAGCTTCTTCTACAATGACCCGTTTGGTATCTAAATCAAAAGGTTTAAGAGAAGTAAAAAACACATCTACCCCTACTTGTTCATTTAAATTTATAGCTCCTAGTTTCTCCTGCTCTATGGCATACTTCTTAAGTAAAAAAATAGACTCATTGGAAAAACTCTGCCAATAATGATAAATCGCCTCTAAACGTTTATATGATTTTGTTTTATTATAATCAAAACCCATCGCAAAGTTAAAATTATTGAGTTTATCATAAAGTTTCACACTCTCTTTAAAACTCTCATCGGGTAAAATCACCACTATCTCTTCTGGTTCTATCCCCTTATTGACCATTTTTTGAACAGCCTCTAAAAGTAAAGGAATCTGTTCCAATCGCTCCTCTACAGAGAAAACTTCAGCCACTATCTTTTTACCATTGGTGATAGAGGATACTATCTCTTTTGTATGTAAATCAAAAGAGACAAAAGCGTTCTCTTCTAACTCGATTCCCATTTCAAGAAAACGTTCTTGTACTTTTTTATTAAACTTACTTGTTTGCATATGAACAATAAAGGTTTTTTTTTCAGCTATTTGAGCCATAAGATTCAGTTCAAAATAACTCATATACCCTTCCAAGTAAAGTTCAAACCTATCATAATTATCAATAAACCCTTTATTAATTCTATAACCACTAGGAACAAAGACTCTATCGGTTAAACCTCTGCTTGACAACAATATTTTATAGTTATTAAGAAGTTGTTCAAGTATTTCAATGTGTTCAGCAAACTCTACATAAGCATCACCTTCCACTAAATTATCAAAACTTACACTTTCATGACTCAACTCTTCAAAAAACTTAAAAATGGCATCGCTTTTTGTAAAAAATCGTACCAAATCACGATTTATTTTTAAACCATCAAAAGCATCAAAACTGGCTGATTCTTTTAGTAAAAGTGTCCGTTGCAAAGGGTCAACCATAGCAAGTTCAGGAAGCAGTATGGCACGTCGTTCAAAATCATCAATACGCATTAATGTGGGTAAAAGAGAACGCTGAGTCCGTTGCTCTTCCCGTCGATTACGGATGGCTCTTGATGTTGGATAAATATGTAAAGTTTTCATGGAAGAAGTATAGCAGATTTAAAAATAACTTTTTACTTTATAAAAAATATTAAAGTTAAAGTTATAGTGCTTTTTATAACTTTTTCATATAAAATAAAAGCTAAATTTATATTTAAGGTAACGCTATATGTTCCAAAACCTCATACAACTTTTAGATACACTCTCTAAGAAATTTTTAGATACGTTAAAAAGGTTTCCCCTTGTAAGTTTTTTTGCTTTCTTTTTAACCCTTATATTGGTTATTTTTTCCGATGCCAACTATCCTCTGCTTAAAACCTATCCAAACTTTAACATTGCCAATAAAGTTGCTTTCACAACTACCCTAGCCATCCCTCTATTTTTGGTTCTACGACTTATTTCAAACAATAGATTATTGACACTATTGGGTATGATTTTAATCGTCGTATATTATATTTTTTTACCTGATTCTTTTGAAAAAGATTATGAACTTATGCAACGACATGTGCTTTTTATCTTAGCATTGGTACTTTTTATTTTTCCAGCACCTTTCCTTTTTCATTCCATAAAAAATATAAAATTTTGGGAGTGGACACAACAAATTGTATTCGCTTTTATCTCTGCACTTTTATTTGGACTTATCCTTTACCTTGGTCTGCAAGGTGCTATTTATGCTTTTAAGAAGCTTTTTTACCTCAAAGTTAATTATGACCTTTCTCAACAACTTTTATTGGTAGTTTTTGGTATTTTTTCTGTTAATTATTTTTTAGCTCAAATACCTAAATATCCTCTACTCCTTCCTCTTCGTCCCTATACAAAAATAGAAAATATTTTTACAAAATATATCTTAACGCCTTTGAGTATTGCTTACTTTCTAATACTCTATCTCTATACCTTTAAACAGATTTATCTTTTGGAACTCCCTTCAGGTCTTTTAGCTTGGCTCATACTGATATTTTCCCTTGTTGCCATGATAACTTTTCTTTTCTGGACACCTTTATGGGATGAAAAAACAGATAAATATAAAAAATGGGTTTGGGTTGCAATCCTTTTTCAAACCATTGTTTTAGGATTGAGTATCTATTTACGTATTGAACAATATGGTATCACACAAAACCGTTACTTTATCGCTGTTATGGGTCTCTGGTTATTTTGTATTTCTCTCTACTTTATATTTTATAAAAATGCTCTTTACAAATGGTTATTTATTTCACTTTCCATACTCATAATTTTTACTCAGGTGAGTTATTTTTCAGCTTATACCGTTGCCCAAGAGAGCCAAACAAAACAGTTGCGTCAACTTTTAACAGAAAACCCTAACTTATCAGAAGAATCAGAGATAAAAATTAGATACCGAGTATCCAGTTCTATTGATTACCTTTATAGCAAACATGGCATAGACTCATTGATGCCTATACTTCCTGAAGTTGTTACAGCATTTAAGCTACAAGAAGAGAGCCGTAAAGATGACTGTACCACAGCAAAATTTTTCTATTTCTCTCAATATGCTACCAATCATTTAGGGTTTAAATATATTGACAAATGGCAATGGGAACATGAGATAAAAAATAAAAACTCTAATAGACCAAGACCCATTCGTATCTATAGTAACAATAAAGATATAAGCTTATCGATTCAAGGCTATGAATGGGTTCAAGACTTTAGTTACGACAATTATGGATTGAACAACTTTTGTCCCTCCAAAACAGAAGCTTCTGTTCCTAGTCTCTATACCATTGTCACCAAGGAAAAAGAGATCATCCTTCAAAAAGAGTTAAAAGAGGTGGCTATCATTAAAATGGAATCTTTTTTTAATACATTAAAAGAAAATATTAAAAATAGAGATAAAAATAATATAAATATAGATTATTATCAAGGTTTTCAATTGACACAAAAAGAACTTACCTATATCTATCAAAATAATAACATAGAAATCAAACTTCTTTTAAAGAATATCGACTTTACAGATGGAAACAAATTGTCCCATTATCATGGTATTTTATTAATTCATGAAAAATAATAATAAATTTTCATAATATTTTTATATAAAATAACTTTTTTACAAAAAAAATAGTATGATTAGAGAAACTAAAAAGGGGTTAAGAATGAATATAGTTATATTGGACAGTAAAACACTTGGAGAAGATTTAGACTTAACACCTCTCCGTGAATTTGGAGAACTTTCAAACTTTCAAACAACCAGTGAAGAGGAGATAGAAGGGCGTATTATAGATGCTGATATTATCATCACAAATAAAGTTGTTATTACAAAAGAGTTAATGGAAAAGGCAAAAAAATTAAAACTTATCTGTATCGCTGCAACAGGTACAAATAATGTTGATTTGGAAACAGCTCAAGCCTTAAAAATAGTGGTTAAAAATGTGACAGGATACTCAACCAAATCGGTTGTACAACATACCTTTACAATGACTTTAAATCTTATGGGACGGATAGCCTATTACGATGAAAGGGTTAAAAATGGGACATGGAGCAAAGGGGAACTTTTTACTGACCTCTCTCAACCTTTCAATGAAATAGCAGGGAAAACTTGGGGGGTTATTGGTCTAGGAGCAATAGGTAAAGAGGTTGCACATATTGCAGAAGCATTTGGAGCAACCGTTAACTATTACTCCACCTCTGGTCAAAATAAAATTAATGACTATCATCATGCTAACTTAGATGACTTATTAAAAAATTCTGATATTATCTCTATTCATGCACCTCTTAATGAACAAACTCAAAATTTAATCAATGGCAGTAATTTACCTTATTTAAAAGATAAAGCTATTTTACTTAACCTTGGTCGAGGGGGGATCGTCAATGAAGAAGAGGTAGCCAAAGAGTTAAACAAACGTGAAATTTATGTTGCACTTGATGTGTGTGAAATAGAACCTATTTTAGAGTCAAATCCCCTTCTAAAATTGGAACATCCTGAAAGATTACTCATGAGTCCACACATTGCATGGGCAAGTATAGAGGCGAGACAAAGACTTTTAGTAGGTATCATAGAGAATATAAAAACTTTTCTAACTCAAAAAATTATTTAATTTTAATTTAATTTACTCCAAAAAATTTTAAAATAAATTAAAAAGAACAATAATTAATTAGAAATAGCTTAATTTTAAAATTAAATTAATTATTTTATATAATTTAAATATTAATTTAAAAATTATTTGATAAAATTATCTTAACAGAATAAAAGTGACTCCTTCATTTAGATAAAAAATAATATCTATATTCTGTAGAGATGATTAAGCCATTAGAATTTAATATTTTTATCTCCTTCAAGAAACACAAAGCTTAAACATCTCAACCCTTAATAGATATCACACACTCAAACAACCAACTCAAAGCATACATAAGGTATTTTTCTCTTAATACGCGTTCATTATGGAGAAAAATATGCTAGATATACTCATTATCGGTTCAGGTGGAGCAGGACTCTCTTCTGCTCTCTCATCTAAAGAAGCAGGTGCTTCTGTTTTAGTTGTTGGTAAAAGTTACCCCACAGCTTCCCAAACTTCTATGGCACAAGGGGGGATGAATGCCTCACTTGGAAATGTTACCCCCGATTCTATCCAAGCACATATTGATGACACCATAAAATCAGCCCATGAACTGTGTAACAAAGAGATGGTAAAACAACTCTGTGAAGATGCACCCAAAAGTATCGAATGGTTAGAACAACTTGGTGTCCCTTTTGACCGAACGGCTGAAAATAGAGTAGCCCAAAGACAATTGGGAGGTGCGTCAAGCAAACGTGCCTGTTATGCCCAAGACTACACAGGTCTTAAAATTTTACATACCCTTTATGATACCTGTTTAAAAGAGGGGATTGAGATGAGAGAGGAGTACTTTCTTTTAAATCTTATTACGGATAATGGAATCGGTGGCTTCAGCCCTGAACAAGACGAGGCTAAAGCCGTCGATTCCAAATCACCCAAAAACATCACTGTTCTTGGTGCAACTTTTTTAGATATTGTTACAGGAGAGGTCAAAGAGATTCGAGCAAAAAATACCATTATCGCGACAGGTGGTTATGGAGGTCTGTACAAAAACTTCAGCACCAACTCAGAAGGGGCAACAGGTGATGGAATTGCCGTGGTTCTTCGTGCTGGTGGATATCTAAGTGACATGGAGTTTGTACAGTTTCACCCCACAGCCCTCAAAGGTTCTGCCACACTCATCTCAGAGAGTGCCAGAGGGGAAGGGGGTTACTTGGTCAACACAAAAGGGGAACGCTTTATAGATGAACTCTTACCACGAGATGTGGTTGCCAGAGCCATAGCCTCACAAATCACCCAAGGGGAAGAGGTATTTTTAGACCTACGACACTTAGGGGAAGAGAAACTTTTAACCCTTATGCCCCAAGAGGTACATTTATGTAAACTACATGAAAATATTGACCCTGTACATCAACTCATCCCCATTAAACCTGTAGCTCACTACAGCATGGGGGGAATTGACGTAAACGAAAACTTAGAAGTAACAGGACTAAAAAACTGTTACGCAGTAGGTGAATGTAGCAATGCAAAAGTTCACGGAGCAAACCGACTGGGGGGAAACTCCCTCCTAGAAATCATTTCATTAGGAAGATTAGCAGGTAAAAATGCCGTAGGGTGCGTTTCCCAACGCACCGACAAAACCAATAAAACAACCACCAAACAATTAGAATCTGACCAAGAATATATAGAAGGCTTATTTGAAGAATACCCATGGGAAAAAAACTTCTACACCATCCAAAATAAACTCGGAGAGGACTTTTACAAATACGCAGGGATAGTCCGAGACAACACCGAACTCAACAACCTACTCAATGAACTCAGAGTGATAAAAGCCGACATAGACAACATGGGAATCGGTGACAAAAACAAAGAAAACAATACAAACCTAGTAGATTTCTTACAATTTCAAAATATTTTAGAGGTAGGGGAAGTGGTTTTAGATGCCTCGTTGGTACGAGACGAAAGCCGTGGAGCTCACTACAAGATAGCTTTTCCAAAGGAAGAGAATAAACTGTACAAAGCCCATTCTATTTATTGGATAGAAGATAAAGTGTTACAAAACAAATTGGTAAAGGTGGTATCGTAATGCAAATAAAAATAAACCGTCAAAACAACATAGAATCATTTGAACTACCTTTTGAAAGCTCCACCCTATTAAAAGCCCTCTACCACATTAAAAATAACGAAGACAACAGCCTCACCTTCAGTTCGAGCTGTCGTTCAGGAGTTTGTGGTACGTGTGCTGTAAGGGTCAATGGAAAAGAGGTTTTAGCCTGTTCTTATACCATACAAGAGGGTGATTTGGTAGAACCATTAGCATATCATGAAGTTCAACGAGATTTAAAAGTCAACAAACAAAAAGTTAGAAAAACACTCAAACAAGCCACAGCATGGCTACAACAAAGTCAAGAGACAACCATAACAGCCAAAGATGTTCACTTAACAGAAAAGCAGAGTGATTGTATACTTTGTGATTCATGTTACTCTTCATGCCCTGTTCTAGAAGTCAACCCTAACTTCATAGGGCCTTTTGCCCTAACACGAGCCTACCGTTATACAGCTAACCCAAGAGAGGGTAACATTCAAGCCATTGTTGATAACATTCAGAGCAATGGAATCTGGGACTGTACCCTCTGTGGAAACTGTACCGAAGTCTGCCCACAAGGGATAAACCCTAAAATGGATATCACAATGTTACGTGGAACAGCTTCACAATTTGGCTATAGTGACCCTAACTTTCAGGCGATGGATTTTGGATTTGGTGGAGGGTTTTAAACCCTTTCATTTTTTACTTAAAATAATATTAAATAATTAAGTTAATATCAACAAAAGTATTTTTAAGTTATCATTTGATTAGAAATTTATAACAGGAGTCTATTATCAGATCTAAAATTTCAATCTTTTTTATTCTTCTTAGTTCAAATATAATCGTTGCAAAACCTATCCATCAAATTATTGGGTTAGAGCTAGGGGTTCAAAAAGTCCAAACAAAAAGTAAACCATTAAGGAATAACCTTTCCATAGAAAATACAATGCAAAAGCCAAAACTCTCATCAGTAAATATTTTAAACTATGTTAAAAGTAAAAGTAGCCAAGAGATTCAACTGGGAAATATTATAGAAAAATTAGACTACTATGGGTTGGGTATTGACTATAAATTATCTAAAGTTCTCTCAGTATATATTGATGTTACTGCAAATATTGATCCAAGAGAAAATACCTATATCTCTGCACAACAAGCAACATTTAACTTTATTTATAAAAAATAATATATCATTTCAAATTCGTTATCGCTCCCATCCGTTCATGGTGTTGGAGAACTTTGGAGGAAGAGAGTGCTTTTGAGTATTTAGAAAAAATACAAAAGGGGAAAATACTACTTCGTTAGAAACATTGCTAAAATATATAGAAAACAAAGAAAAAATTTTAGAATTTTATGAAAGTGATAGATGTGAGCTTTTAATGCACCATGACTTTTCAAAAGCTCGGTCTATCGGTGCAAACTCTTTTCCATTGGTCGTAAAAATAGAGAAAGAAAGAGATATAGTTTGTCTGAAAGGGTATAGAACCCTATCAGAAATTTTATGAAATCACAATACGGTTAACTCGTCTCGAACAAAAAAGACACCTAAAATTGATGTCAAAATCAAAACAATGGTCATACTTCCACCACCAAAAGAATCTAAGGAAACTTCTGTATTGGCTGTGGTACTACCATTAGACTTTTCCTCATTCATATAAGTACTTTCCATCGAAGATTTCATCTCCATATATGAAGCTCCAGCAAATAATGTTGTCTGAAACATTAAGAAAAAACTCATTATTAATAACACTCTATTTTTATTTTTTGTAAAAAAATACATTCCTCATCCTTTATATTTCTTGTAATAATATTATTATATTTAATATTAAATGTTTTTTTTATTAAATGTTTAATTTTTTCTTAAAGAATTGTCCATTTGTGACAAGTAAATACACATTTATTCCACATTTAAATAATAATTTTTATAAAAAAATATAAAAAAACTAAAAGAAAACAGTAAGTATTGTAAAATATTGTTAATTTAAAAAATTATCATCAAAAGTACCCTCTTCTAATGTTGATGCTAAACCCTTTGATTTGGCTATCCCCAAATATTCTTTTGCATTATTTAAACGATAATAATAACGAAGTGTATTCAATTTTTTATTGTTAATCCAACTAGAGACCAAAAAATGATCTTCTCGGTGTTCATCTAAAATTGAAAATGCTCCCCCCTCCGTAAAGCTCTCAGCAAACATATACAGTCGATTATTTTTGATAATATAATTTGCTTTGGTCATTTGCATCTCTCCCATGACAGGTTGATAAGTGACTTGATGGTTTCCAAACGTTACTTTTATTAATAAACTTGGATTCTCATCGGTTGATTTATAAGCAAGGTAATAATGTTGACCACTTAACATCTTTTTAGTAAAATGGGTATAACGTTTTGAGGGATGATTTTGTAAATTATTAAAAAAAGTAGATGGAGATATAGGGGGAATAGATTTTACTACTTTTGTAACCATAGGCTGTGAACTTGTCTGAGTAACAGGAATATTCAAAGTATTATCCTCTTCTGAAATAGCAACATTTTGATACTGTTGATTTGCAATAGGGGAAGAGTATACCTGTTGTTGCTGACCCATAGAAGAGTATTTTGGTTGAGTTATTATAGAGTTTGAATAATTATGAATAAGAGGATGATTTAAAATATATGAAGAGTGATTAATATAAGCATCAGGAAAATATTGCTTATACTCTGGAACTTTTGAATATAAAAAATTTTTTTGTGTTGTATAATAAGCAAAAGGTATATACCAACTATTGGAACGTATAACGATAATATGTGAGCGTAATTCATAAGGTAGAGCATCAATACTTTTCTCTAAACCCTTAAGATATTTAAAACTTCCTAACTGTATATAATAGCGTTCGCCACTTGCTTGTAATATATTGATTAGTATTAACATACTTATAATCAATCGAATCATTATAATCCTTTTTTACCATTATTATAACAAATAAAATGTCTACTAATCGTGGATTATAGGGGGTTGTAGGATTTTTTATTTTTAAGTGAAGTAGATAAGAACAGTTGATAGCACCAACTGTTCTTAATTAAAAATATCTATAATTTTCTGTTTAAACTCTAGGATCAACCAAATAACCAGCGATGGCAGAAGCAGCAGCTACAGCAGAGTTTGCTAAGTAAATTTCAGAAGTTCTAGCACCCATACGACCTACAAAGTTACGGTTGGTTGTTGCAACACAACGCTCACCATCTCCAAGTATCCCCATGTAACCACCCAAACACGCTCCACAAGTAGGATTAGAAACCACTGCACCAGCGTTAATAAGTATCTCCATTAAACCCTCTTTTTGAGCTTGAAGTAATATCTTTTGTGTCGCAGGAGTTACAATCATACGTGTATGTCTTGCAACCCTTTGACCCTCCATAATTTTCGCAGCGATTCTAAGGTCTTCAATTCGCCCATTGGTACATGAACCTATCATCACTTGGTCAATCTTTAAGTGGTCTGCCACAGCCTCTTCCATAGTTCTACCGTTACTTGGTAAGAATGGATAAGCAATGACAGGTGAGAGGTTAGCCACATCTATCTTAATCACTTGACAGTAGTCAGCATCCTCATCGGAGTGGTGAATCTTAGGTTCAGCTCTCAACCCACCATTTGCCTCTGCTCTCTCCTCTAAATACTTCTCTGTCACAGCATCGACAGCGAAGATCCCATTTTTTGCCCCAGCCTCAATCACCATATTAGAGATAGAGAATCTATCTGCCATACCCAAATGAGGGATGGTATCACCTGTAAACTCAATCGCTTTATATAACGCTCCATCAACCCCAATCAAACGGATAAGTTCTAAAATAATATCTTTTCCATAAATATGTTCAGCAGGTTTTCCAGAAAGCTCAACCTTGATGGTTTCAGGCACTTTAAACCAGTTTCCACCTGTTATCATACCAAACGATAGGTCAGTACTCCCCATCCCTGTAGAAAACGCTCCCAATGCCCCATGGGTACAAGTATGGCTATCAGCCCCAATAATCACATCACCTGGAACAACCAAACCTTTTTCAGGAAGTAACGCATGTTCTATCCCCATATCTTTCTCATCAAAGAAATGTTTCATATCATGCTTATAAGCAAATTCACGTGAAATTTTGGCTTGGTTTGCAGAAGCAATATCTTTTGCAGGGATATAGTGATCCATAACTATACAAAAGTTATCAGGTCGTGCCAAACTCTTAGCTCCAGACTCTTCAAATGCTCGTATTGAAATAGGTGTAGTAATATCATTACCAATAATCATGTCAATCTCAACTCTAACAATCTCCCCAGCTTTTACCTCACGCCCAGCGTGTTCAGAGAAGATTTTTTCAGTAATGGTTTGTCCCATTTTAAATCCTTAAAATATATAATAATTGTGAGAATTATAGCGAAAGTTGTTTACAGTAGATAAAGGGGGAGAGAAGATATAAGGGGAGAGTTGGTTCTCCCCCCTTTGAAGCGTTACTTATTTAATAATTTGAAACACAACACGACGGTTTTTAAGTCGTCCTGCTTTTGTACTGTTATCGGCGATAGGTTGCTCTTCACCAAAACCTTCAGCACTTAAAGATGAAGCATCTACACCTTTTGAGATAAGGTACTCTTTTACTTTGTTTGCACGTTTAGCACTTAAAGCTAAGTTATATGAAGCAGCCCCACGATCATCTGTATGTCCTTGAACCTTATATTCAAATTGAGGATACTTTTTCATCACTTCTGCTGTTTGACTCAACAAGGTTTTACTTTTTGCTGTTAAATCCATACTGTTATATTTAAATTCAACATGAGTTAAAGCAAAAGAGTCATAAAGTTCTGATTCTGCTATTTTATTATCAGCTTTCAGTTTAGCAACTGCTTCCTCTTTGGCTTTCGCTTCAGCAGCAGCTTTTTCAGCTTCCTCTTTGGCTTTCGCTTCAGCAGCAGCTTTTTCAGCTTCCTCTTTGGCTTTCGCTTCAGCAGCAGCTTTTTCAGCTTCCTCTTTGGCTTTCGCTTCAGCAGCAGCTTTTTCAGCTTCCTCTT
>Ga0256824_10000199_pt1 | contig 21698 bp, 29 predicted proteins | sample CV67metaG_FD_191570 | JGI IMG/M metagenome (GOLD analysis project Ga0256824, IMG submission 191570) | Hydrothermal vent microbial communities from East Pacific Rise, Pacific Ocean - CV67 | ecosystem: Environmental > Aquatic > Marine > Hydrothermal vents | place: Pacific Ocean: East Pacific Rise...
GTTTTTTGATTAAATATTTTTTCAATTGTCTTTTCTACATATATTTTATTTAATTCATCTTGTGAAAATAACATTCTATTCCTTTTTTATTTTATTATACCCTCTATTTACTTAAAGTATCCTTTTTGTCTTTTTCTGTAAAGAAATATTCTAATATTTCATATTCTTTAGATATCTTCCCATTTATCTCATCACACTTAATACATCCTGATTCTTCTCTTCTCATATACTTTTTATATGTCATAATAATTACAGCATCATTTTGTTCAAATTGTAATTCTGTATCAATAAAAGAATCAAAAACGATAGATTCTATTGTTATTTTATCTACTAATTTTAATAATTCACCAACATTATTTATTTTTTGCTTTCCATATTTTGTTTTTGCAATAATTTTCTTTAATCTAAATCCACTCTTTAATGTTTTTTCTATTGATTCTTTTAAATTTACATTATCCATTATTAAATGAACAATTTTTAATTTATTATCTATAAATAGAAAATCTTGATTATAATCATCTCTATATAACTTTAATGGCTTTGTAGCTAATTTATTATCTTTAACTTCTTTTAACCCAGGTATATCACTTTTATTCATATCAAATGTATATTCTAAAAATATTTTACCTGCATTTACAAAACTACTTACTATTATTAATACTAATATTATCTTTTTCATTTATATCTTCCTCATTCTGTTTCTTTTTATTTTTGGCATTATATCATTCTCATAATAATAAAACAATATTCCAGCAATAGCTCCACCTAAATGACCATACCATGCTATATTCATTCCAAAGACAAACATACCAATATTAAAAATGAAAAAATTTAAGTAAAATTCTTTTCGTCTATTATGTCTAAAAAATATATATGAAAATAATCCAAATATTGCTCCACTCGCACCTAATACATATGTATCTGATACAAAATGAACATAAATCATTGAAAATATACCTGATAATAAACCTGATAATAAGTAGACTGTCATTAATTTACTTTTTCTCTCTATAAACATAGTTGATAACATATATAGCATAAACATATTCATTAAAATATGTATTGTGTTCCCATGCATAAAAGAACTTGTTAATATTGATAAAATCCCAGAAGTGCTATTAATTGTATATTTTAATATGAGTGAATTATATATATCTACACCTTGTGTTTGATAATGTAATTGAATTATGTAACCTATCGCAGAAAGTATAATTAAAAGTATAGCTTTATATTTAGTTCTCATTTAATTTTCCTCTTTTATTTGTTGAATTATACCATAAATCTATAAAAAGAGGAAGGATCTATTTAAATACCTTCTGCAATCATCGCATCAGCAACTCTTTTAAATCCTGCAATATTAGCTCCATCTACATAATTACCTTCAACACCATATTCTTTTGCTGTTTCAGATACAGTTTTACAAATATTAATCATAGTATCTTTTAATTTTTTATCTACTTCTTCAAAAGACCATCTTTGCATAGAAGCATTTTGACTCATCTCAAACTCCGAAACCGCAACTCCACCAGCATTTGCTGCCTTAGCAGGAGCGAAACATACTTTTGCATTTATAAACTTAGATATTGCTTCTGGTGTAGATGGCATATTGGCTCCTTCACTTACTGAGACACACCCATTTTTTATTAAATTATTAGCATCTAATTCACTTAATTCATTTTGAGTCGCACAAGGAAATGCAGCATATGCTGATATATTCCATACGAAGTGACCTTTTTCTGGATAATCTTCTACTTTAACATATTCAGCTTCTTTATGTGTTTCAATATACTTTTCTAAAGAAAATCTATTATTTACTTTTAATTCTTTTAATAAATCTAAATCTATTCCATCTTTATCATAAATAGTTCCTTTTGAGTCTGATGCTGAAACAGGTATTGCTCCTATTTGATAAAGTTTTTCTATTGTATGAAGAGCAACATTCCCTGCTCCACTAACAATACATTTTTTACCTTTAAGGGATTCTTTATTCTCTTGAATTAACATTTGTTCTGTAAAATATACAAGACCATATCCTGTTGCTTCAGGTCTCATTAATGAACCTCCAAAGAAATATGGCTTACCTGTTAAGACACCTTCATATGTTGAAGTGATATTCTTGTATGCTCCATATAAATAACCTATCTCTCTACTTCCCACACCAATATCTCCAGCTGGGATATCTTTTCTTGGTCCTATATATTTATGTAGTTCTGTCATAAATGCTATACAAAATTTTAGTATTTCATGATTACTTTTTCCTTTTGGGTCGAAGTCACTTCCACCTTTACCTCCACCAATAGGTAAACCAGTTAAAGCATTTTTTAAAATTTGTTCAAAACCTAAAAACTTTAATACACTAACATTTACTGTTGGGTGAAATCTTAAACCACCTTTATATGGTCCTAATGTATTATCATATTGAACTCTATATCCTTTATTCACTTGAATCTTATTATTATCATCTAACCATGATACTTTAAATGTTATGACCCTATCAGGTTCTATCAGTCTTTCTATAATTGAATTTTCTTTATATTTTTTATCTGATTTGTATAATGGCATAATTGATATTAATACTTCTTCCACAGCTTGGAAGAATACATCTTCTTCTGAACAATTTAAATTTCTTAGTTTTTGGATTTCTTCTCTTGTAATCATATAAATACCCTCTTTATTATTTAGAGTATTATATATAAAAAAGTATAAATAATTTAAAGGACTTAAAAAGTCCCTTATTTAGCATCCGCCAACATCACATCCGCCAACATCACATCCGCCGACATCACATCCGCCAACATCACATCCGCCAACATCACAAAAAGAAGATTCTGTTGAAAGTAAACCTGCTTCACTTCCAAATGCTGATGGAGAACCATCACAACCTGCACAAATAGCTGCATCAATCTTATCAACTCTTCTTTTAGATTGAATTGTAGTGTATGCTTCTCTACATTCTTTTGTTGATTTTCTATATTCTTTTATTCCACCAATAAATCCATCTTTTCTAAATGCATCTTTCGTAGTAGAAGAACATGTCCCATTACCATGTAAATGTCCCTTAGCACATTTATATCCTTTTCGTGGAGACAAGAACTTCTGATATAAAACAATTAAAAATAAACCTATTTCTCTAAGTAAGAATAGTGGTATTAATAAAAATATAATTAATTTTGATAAAACCACATTTATGATTAAATCACCATTATCTTGAAAGTTAATATCTTTAGTTGAGAACAACCAAGATAAATCTTCTAATTTTTTGATAGGAATTTTTATCTTTTCTATTCTATTTTGTAATATACTATTTAGTCGTTGAATTTTAATTACATTGTTCGCATCAATTGATAGAACTTTAAAATATAGTTCTGAACCATCTAATTGTGGAACGGCTTTTGTAAAAATATCAAAAGACACTTCTTTATTTAAATAGTCATTAACCTTTAACTTTTCTTTAAATAGTTTTGTAAAAAAACCACCTTCATGTGCTTGAATAGATTTCTTTATTTTATTAGAATCATCCATCTTAATAGTACCGATCATTGTTGTAGTAACTATATTTTCAGTAATATCATTTATTTCAAAAGAATTTATTTTTACATTAAATCCTTTCTTATTAATTTTTAGTGGAATTTTCTTATCAATACTAGAGAGAATCATTTCTTCTCCAATATTGATTGTGTATGTGTATAATAGTGAACCAAAAAGAATGGCCACTATAAAATATCTTAAATAGTTTAACATATTTGTCCTTTGTTTAATTTTTCAGTTAATACTGATTCTTTGTTATAAGTCTCAATATTAATAAAATATGATATTATTGATTTGAATATTGATTTATTCCAGTATCCATAAATATATACATTGTATATGGTCCAATCTCAAAATATCTTTTCCCTACCTTTTTCTCAGAAATATCAATTTTTCCATTGTGATTTGCATCATAATATCCATAACTAAATCTATAGTTTTTATCGTTTCCTTCTTTATCTTTAGGTGTTGTTAGTTTTTCTACCCCTAACCAACTTCTTACTGGTTTTTCATGACCAGCTAAAATATCTACTTGACCATGTTTAAATCCATAAGAAGTATCAATAAATTTATTAAAATTATTTTGGCTTTCTTCTGAAAAGAATTTAACCCCTAAAAATACAATTACTGCTAAAACAATACCTGCTCCCCATATTAAATAACTCTTATTCATTATCTTCTCCTTTTATATTTTCTATTTCTTTACTTAATTCTTTATTTCTTAACCATTGATATCCATTAATAAATAATGATACAAAAATGATTACTGCTAATAATACAACATATCCCATTTACAGCTCCTTATCTTTTTTAATTTTTAACTCTAACAACTTATTTTTAGTTCTTTTTAATTTAAAATAAGTAAACATCTGAACACCATTCAAAAACATAGTTGCGAATACAACTAATGCTAATAATACTATATATCCCATATTAATCCTCCTTAATCTTCATCGCCGGTATCACCGTCGCCATCATTGTCATCACCAGTATTCTCACCATATCCACCATCTTTATTAACACCTCTAATTCCGTGTAGATAACTTCTAATTTGAGCCCAAGTTCCACCAAAGAATAAGATTACAAATATAGCTAATTTAGATAGGTGTCCTACCCATGTCCAATCAATCCAACCAAATAGTTTAGCAAATGAAATAAATGCTCCAAAGAAAATAGATAATCCTATAATTCCCATCATATTTAATGTTCCTGCTGTTAATGAAAGCATATAGAAAGCTATACTAACTACTACTATACCACTAATTGGATATACCATATCTGCTGGAACAATTCCATGTTCTCCATTTACTGAAAGAAGCATTAAACCTAATACAGCCGCACCAAGCATAAATGTAATAAATATTTTCTTAATGTTATTCATAACACCTTTTGTATAATATGTCTTAGCTACAAAATAAGTTAATGCTGTAAGAACAACAATCCCAATATTATAAATAATTTGCATAATAGTCAAATCATCTTTAAATAAACTTTTTCCCCAAAACTCAAATGCATAAATTGAGATTAATGCTAATATTAAGTTTACACCAATAACAATTAAATTTTTATTATTGCTTTTCTTTTGTTCCTTTATCTCAGATTCTTTAATAACTGATTCCTTTCCTTGATTTTTGTCCATGTCTATGACTCCTTTATCTTTTTATATACTGAATAATACCTGAATCTTCCTTAATTGTTTCTTAATCAGTATTTATTTTTAGTATTTATAGAGTAAAGTTTCTTTTTTTAAATTTTGGTTCTTAAAACATATTATCACTTCTTTGTTGAAGTTAATTATTTAAAGGTTTGAGACGATTGTCTCTTTAATATGTTAATAAAGACCACACTTTTCAAAGTGGGAAAGGAACATATAATGTTCAACATAAAAGAATTACTTGCGGTTATTATCGCAAGTTCATTTATTCTACTTGATGTAGTATGGGCAGATGTCTCATACTACATCAACAACAATGGACAACTGATTCAAGTAGAAGAGTCAGTTGTCTTGGAGAAGATAACTTTAGAAGAGATCTTAAAAACTTCTTCTCCAAAAGAAATCATGGAGAAGATTTCTAAAAAGGTCAAAAGCAATAGCAAAAAAGAGATTAATTATGTATCTCTTGCTAAAGCTGTCCTTTTTAGAGAGTCTTCGAATAATTACCAAACTATTAATAAGTTTGGTTATTTCGGAGGCTATCAATTTGGTGTAGCTATGGCAGAAGATGCCGGGATGCTTAAAAAAGGAGAGTTTAAGAGATTTTTGAAAATGAAAGTTTCTCAAAAGAAGTTCTTTTTTAAGTATGCTAAATGGACGAAAGGATTATCAGCTAAGAAATTTTTAGCAACTTCTAAAATCCAAGATAAGTATTTTAAAAGAAGCCTTTTGGTTAATTTAAGATACTTAAAAGCGAAAGGAGTAGTTTCTAAAAATACTCCTGTCCATAAAATCCAAGGATACTTAGTTGCAGCACACTTAAAAGGTGCTAACTCAGTTAAACTTTGGGTTAATGGAAAATTAAAAAAGAAGACTGACCGTTTTGGTACTCATATTAATGAGTACTTTAAACTAGGATTAAATTCATAGTTTTCTCTCTACACCTTTCGAGGTGTAGTTTTTATTTAATTCTTTTTAGGAGCATCTTCTTTAATAACTTTAATCTGTTTCTCATGCTCAACAACTTTTTGTTTTTCAACTTTTGCTTCTTTAACTTGCTTCTCTTCTCTTTCTTTAATCGCATCTTCATCATTTATGTTTTTAGCTTCAGTTTTCATTGCTTTAACTTTCCCTGAAAGACCATTAAATAAATTTGTAAGACTTGTATAAATATAGTTTATTTCTTCTGAAAATTCACCAGATTTAGGATTTAGTCTTTTTACATGTTTCTTAATAGAGGCAATCTTAGTTTTCACTCTTTTATATACACCTGTATTTTTGATGAAGTTTAAGAATCTCATTAATAAATCATAAATAGTTTTAAACCAATCAATTTTTAATAGTTTCTCTTTTGTAAATGAGAATATCCAAAATGTTATTGCTGCAACTGGAACTTTTAGAAGATATATAAATACTCCAAATATTATTGAACCAGATACTATCAACATTCCTGAATAAATACCCATCAGTTCTGCTACACCTAATGGTAGTAAGAAAATAAGTAGTGTCATATTAATTGATTGAGTTTCAATCTTTGCTTTTGTTGTTTTTGCGATTTCAAGATTAGATATGTAATCTTTAAGAGGTATAGCTAATTTTTTCCAAATTAGTTCTTCGAAGAAGATGAATAGTATTACTAATACTATCTCCATTGTTATTTTTAATAATTTTAAAAATTTTTCCATTATATGATTCCTTTAGTTTGATAAAGGTATCATATAGTATTTTTTATTAAAGTAAGCTTAAATGAGATTAAAAAACTCCAATATTTCCATCTTCTCTTTTAAATATTATTCTTTGTGTCCCATCATGGTCATTAAATACTAAAAATTCAGCTTTTTGATTCTTTAATTTATCAAGTGCTTCATCAATATCTAATGGTTTTTGTAATTTTAATGTCATTTGAATAAGTTCTGGTTCTTTTTCTAATTCAAAATCATCTTCATTAATTATTTCTAAGTCTCGCAATGATTTTTGATGATGATCTTTAATTTTACTTGCTAATCTTCTAAATGCTTTATTCCCTTTTCCTTGAGCTTTATCAATAGCACTGTAAACATCTTTATCGGAAGCATTAATTACAATAGTATTCTTCCCTTTAATATTGAAAATTAATTCTACCTTATACTCTTTTTTTTCTTTTTTGATTATTACATTTGTTGAGATCACATTTAGGTTATATTTTTTATATTCATTGATAACTGTAAAGATATGATTATTTAATGTTTCTCCAATGTCGATTTGTCTTCCTATTATGGATATATTCATTTCGAACTCCTTTTTTAAGTATTTTATTATATCATAAATTAAACCAAAAGGAGTTATTTTTAATTATTATTTTTTTTAATCATCATTCCCTGTGAAAGAAAGGAACAATTGCAATATAGAGATAAAAATATTTAGAATATCTATATATACACTAACTGCAGCAGTCATTGGATGGTCAAAGTTATTATTTACTATCCTTTGAGTATCATAAATCAAATAAAAACTAAATAACATCGCAGAACCTATTGTTAATATTAAATGAAATATAGAACTTTGAAAAAATATATTTGATAAACTTGCAACAATTAAAATAATCAACCCAACAAATAAATATTGTCCCATTCCTGAAAAATCTTTTTTAGTATTAATAGCATATAAAGATATCGCTCCTACAGCCACTGTTGTAGTCAATAATGAGTTTACTAATATATTTGGGTCTATTGCTAATGTATGAGCTAAAATAGGTGCTAATGTGAATCCTGACAAGAATGTAAACCCAAATAATAGGAATAAATTTAGTCCTTCTCTTTCTTTATAAAAGTAAAGTGCAATTAAAAAAGCGAATTCAGCAATTATAAATCCCCAAAATGAAAATCCTTGTAGCATAGCTAAATTTTCTATACCCATAAATGCTCCGAATGTTGCCATCATTACAGATAATGCTAAATATTTATATACTGATGCTACTCTTTTATTAATTGATGTAGCAAATCCTCTATCTTGTGTTTGTGTGTTATTCATTCATAACCTCCTCTTAATATATAGATTATATCAGAAAAGGTAAATCGTAAGTAAATAACTATAACTTATATAGTTTTTCTACTGCTTTTTTATTGTTATTAGTTCTTAATGAAGAAACTACTTCTTTTTCCCATATACATACAAAATCTTTTGGAGCACTATATTCACTTAAAAATATCTGATGTCCCTTATCATTCATTTCATAACACCAATCAAAAAACAATTCATTGTTAAATTTTTCTGTTTTATATGATTTTGTTCCTTGGTATGGTGGGTCACAGTAAATAATAGAGTTATTAGGTATTTCTAATTCACTATACTTACAATTATATAATAAGATATCTTGTAGACCTTCTTTTGTTTTCATAATATTATTTAATCTTTCTTTTGCATAATTCCTTGGTTGACCATCTTTATAAAATCCACCTCTTGCATATCCTTCATAAAATCTACCGCCATATGTTGAGCAAAACCCTACAAAAGCAATCATAGGAGTTATTTTTCCATTATCTCTTTCCGATTTATAAAATTTATATTCCTCTTCTGAAATATTACTAGGAAAAAGATACCCTTCTTGGATTGATTTTAATAAAATAATTAGGTAAGGATTTATATCTGAACCTATTCTCTTACCATCTACTTTTGAAATAGTGTTCGCTCCACCAATAAATGGTTCTATATAATATTGATTACTTTTTCTATCTTTTAATATTAATGGTAGAATATCCTTAGATATCCTAGCTTTAGAACCCATATAAACCATTTATTTATAATTTCTTAAAAGATGACAAATAATATTTCTTGTCCATGAGTTTCCAACCATCTTATATCTTTGAGATCTACTGATTTTAACAATCGTTCCATCAGACTTCTCTCCAAAGGCAGTATGATTATCATCAATAGTTTGACATCTTTCACATTCTATTGGATGAATAAATCTTACTTTACCATTTTTATCTAATATACCAAAGCATCTTTGATTAGAATATCCTTTACAATGTGATGCTTCTATCATTTGCATTTTTACTTCAGAATCATCTTCATATAGTTTATATCTTTTTCTTCTTTTCTCATCTTTAAATAACCATTCAAAAGCTTTCTCTGAATAATACATTACATCTCCATCTGGATCAGCTATTTGAATGTCTTTCCAAAATATGTTTTTTTCTTTAATCTTATCTACTTTGATATTTGTCCAATACAATCTATTCCTTTGTTGAGCTGATAATGTAGTGCTATTTATCTTTATTGGTTCTACACCAAGGTATTTAGAAATAACATCTTGGTGTTTCTTTTCCATAACTACATTTTCTAATAAAAATTTAACATCTGGGTTATATTCTTGAATCTCTTTTAAAACCCTTACATATTCAAAAAATAATGCCGAACGAGGATCTTTAAAATTTAATCTTTTCCCAGAAAATGAAAATCCTTGACAGTTATGAACAATAAATCTATTTGCTGTATATGAATTGTCATCTTTGACTTCTAGATTATATACTCTTTTCATCTCTTCTGTTTTGATAATTTTATTTATTTTAAACCAAGCTATATTATCTATAATTGCTATTTCAACACTTCTTAAAAAAGGGATTTCAGAAACATGTATTCCAATATAGTCAGAATTAGATAAGTCTTTAACTTCTTTCCATATAGGATTATCTTCTAACTTTTCTCTAACATAATATGGATGATTCTCTGTTGTTTCTGTATCATCAATACCAAGAACATTAATAATAAATGTTTTCTTTACTGTTCCACCTACTTTTAAAACTTTTTTATATTTTCCAGTATGTGTTAATACTTTATCACCAACTATAATATCTTCAATATTTTTATAACTTTCTTCTGTTTTAATTTCTGTTCCTGCTATAAAACAAGGAGAGCCACCAATTAATAAATCTATAGGATCTAATTGACTTACATCTACCTTAGTAACATCTCCAATAAATTTAGTCTTTGGGAAGTTCTTTCTTGTTACATTGATAGCAAAAGAGTCTATTTCTGAAGCATAATAATTATCAATTTTAACCTTATTCTTTTTTAATGCTTGTTGTCCTACGGAGATGCCATCAAATAATGATAAAACATTTATTTTATTTTTCAAACTGGATCCTTTAAAACATTGTTAAAATTTTATTTTTTAGTTTTGATAGTGAATATGTATTCTTATAAATATTTTTCATATAATATTCTCCCATAGACTCTGAAATAATACTATGAAATCTTAGTCTTGCTACCGAATCCTTATCTAAAGGAATATTCTCTATAATATCTAATTGTGAAAATTCAGATAAAGTTTGGAATCCACTTGTAGATAGCATTTCTTCCATTGATAAATCTTCATTAGTTTTGTTAATTTTAATAGGCTTTTTTAGATCTAAATATAAATGATTATATAAATAATATGTATCTTCTTTATGGATATCTTTAAAAGTATTTGGAATAACAAATATAAAATATATATCTTTTTTATTTAATTCTTCTATATTTATATGTGGATTATTAATTAATTCAGAAAACTCTTTATTATTTTTGAAAAAAATTATGAAATATTGCTCTGTATGACTTTCTTTAGTTAATTTACCATTAAATTTATAAAAAGCATCTATACTTAAAAACATATATTCTCTTTTAAAATATGATTTATTCAATACATTTATTGTCTTTTTGATGTTTTCTGATACTTGATTAAACGTTATTTTGGCTGAGCACTCTAATATAATGTTTTTAGTATCAGTTTCTGTTTTATTTTCTATAATAGTCAAATTATTTTCCTTGAAGAACTTTCTTCTTTTTTCTAATTATAGCTTATAGAATTAAAAAAAACAAGAAAAATGGACTTTTTTAAGTATTTTTTTATAAATTAAGATTTATGTTTATCATGAAGAGATTTATAATATTTTTTAATAAGTTCATAAAATAATTCAAAAGTCATATTATTATTTTGATATTTGTATCCAATTGCATATCCTGTTAGAAAAGTTTGTTGAGAAATATTTATTTTTCTATAGTTGGTTAAATCAAATACTGTATCTAATTTAGTTAGATTTATATTTAAGTCTTCTTTCTCAAATGTCTTTTTTATTTTTTCATAAGTATCTTTATTGGTTTTTGCTAAGTCTATATAATATAAAGGTGTTCCAAGCCCTTTCTTCATAAAAAATGGTAATTTTAATTTTATTCCTTTTCCAAATTCTATATCAAAATTTGCTCCATTTAATAATTCATTAAATCTATAATCTCTTATAGAATAGATAATACCTATAAATACCATTAATTCATCTAATTCAATAATATTTGATATTGCTTCTAAACTCTCTATATATTTTACTAATTCAACATCATTTCTTTCTATTGCTTCTTCTTTTATTCTATAAATATCTTTCAAGCAATCTTTTTCTTCAAGTCTAAAATTATTTATTTTTCTTTCATTATATTTATTCACTACAATTCTCCAATATATTTTTTTATTAACGGATTATATCATTAATCAATACATCTAAGTTTTTTTTTGTTATAATATTTCAATACTAAGAGAGGTTTACTTCAATGTTTGAATTAGGAGATGAAATTACATATAAAAATATTCGTGGTGTTATTATTGACTTACCTAATCAAATAATCTTCAATGGAGATAAAAAAATTATAATATCCTTTGATGATGCAATCTATGTAGACTCATTATTTGATGACCCTGATGATTTTGAATTATACCTATATCTTGTAGAAAAAATAACTGGAGAATTAATAAATGATAAAAATAAATAAAGAATTACAAAAAGATGTAAAAGTATATCTTATAGGAAGTGGATTATCCTCATTATCTGCTGCAGTTTATCTTGAAAGAGATACAAACATATTGGCTAAAAATATAATTATATTAGAAAAAGACAATATTGCTGGTGGAGCTTTAGATGGTATTGGTGATTCCGAAAAGGGATTTGTTGTTAGAGGTGGTCGTATGCACGAAATGCATTATGAATGTTATTGGGATTTACTTTCTCAAATTCCTTCTCTTGAAAATGAGGATATTTCTGTAACTGAAGAGTCTTATGAATTTAATCAAAGATTTGTATCTGATGGTAGAGCTAGACTTATTAAAGATGGTGAAAAAATGGATGTCTCTTCATATGGATTATCTTTATCTCAAGAAGCTGATTTTTTGAAATTAACATTTGTCTCTGAAGAATCATTAGGTAATAAACGTATTGATGAATGGTTTGATAGTGATTTTTTCGAAACTAATTTTTGGTATATTTGGACTTCTATGTTTGCTTTTCAAAAATGGAGTTCGTTGGCAGAGATGAGAAGATATATGAAAAGGTTCCTACATTTAGTTGATGGACTTCAAAAACTTGGTGGTGTTATGAGAACAAAATATAATCAATATGATTCTGTAGTTAGACCAATGAAAAAATACCTTGAAGAAAAAGGAGTTATTTTTAAATTTGGTCAAGAAGTTATTGATATTGATTTTAATATTTCTTCAGATAGTAAGAGTGCGACATTATTAAAAATAAAAGATAATAAAGACATTATTCTTGGAGAAAATGATTTTGTATTTTTTACAAATGGATCTATTACAGAAAGTTCAGATAATGGTAATTGGGAAACTCCACCAATATTAAAAGGGATAAATGAATCTGGTTCTTGGAAACTATGGAAAAAGATAGCTCTTAAAGACAATTCTTTTGGAAATCCAAGTCCATTTTGTGATAATATTGATTTACAAAAATGGTATTCTTTTACTGCTACAATGAGTGACAATACTTTCCTTGATTATATGGAAAACTTTTCTGGTAATGTTGATGGAACCGGAGGTTTAGTTACGATAACTGATTCTAATTGGTTAATGTCTATTGTAATAGCAAGACAACCTCATTTTCCAAATCAGCCTTCTGATGTAAAAATATTTTGGGGATATGGTCTTTATCCTGATAGAGAAGGTAACTTTATTAAAAAGAAAATGTCAGATTGTTCTGGAAAAGAAATCCTTGAAGAATTATATTATCATTTAAAAGTTCAAGATTTAATGAAGCCAATTACTGATGCTGGAAAGGTTAATTGTATTCCTGTAGCTCTTCCATTTATTGATTCATTATTTATGCCAAGAACTTTGGGTGATAGACCTGATGTTATAGTCGAGGGTGCGACAAACTTTGCTTTCTTAGGTCAATTTGCTGAAGCTCCAAAAGATTGTGTATTTACTGTAGAGTATTCTGTAAGAACTGCTCAAATGGCAGTATATGGACTATTTGATACAGATAAAGAAGTTCATCCTATGTATGACGCATCACATAATCCAAGACATCTTCTTCAAGCACTAAAAGCAATTAGTAGATAAAACCTCAGGAACTTATTTAGTTCCTGTACTTCCAAATCCACCTTCACCTCTATCTGTATTAGACAATGTATCTACTTCTTTAAATATTGTTTGAATAACTGTATTTATTTCAGCTTGAGCAATTCTAGAACCTTTTTCTATAGATGGCAGCTCTTCTTGTTTACAAAAAGCAATTAACTTAACTTTAACTTCACCTCTATAATCTGAATCAATTTTTCCTGTTCCATTTGCTAATTGAATATTATGTTTAAATCCCCATCCACTTCTTGGATATATATCCATTCTATATCCTTTACTTATCTCAAAAGACAATCCTGTTGATATAACTGCTTCCCAACCTATTTGTTCTCCTGTCTCACCGTAAATACCATTCCATTCTGTATCTTTATCAGCATAAATATCAAAACAAGCTGCTCCTTCTGAACCATATGTTGGTAATTGTGCGTCATCATTTAATTTTTTTATAAAAAGTGTCATTTAATCTCCTAATTTTTTTTGTATTATATCATATTTTTTATAAAATTTCAGCTTATTTAAAGCTAATCTATACTATAATTAATTATAAAAATAAAAGGATCTTTATGAAAATTAAAATCGGAAAGTTAAAAAAAGAGAAACAAATTAAAAATTGTTTTGTTTTAAGTTTTACTACTATGCAAGGTGATGCTGATGATTATCATTATTTTAAATTTATTATTGAAAAAAAAGATAAGAAAAAATTAAGAAGATTAATTATTTATGCAAATGTATTATTAAAGTCTTATCCTCATGGTAAAGGTGGTTATGATGATTTTAGTAAATTAAGTTTTTTTGAAGACTGGTTTTCTGATGAGTGGTATAATTATGAAGGATTTGTAGATAGTATGGAATCTTTCTATATTGATTTTATTGATAAAAAAGGCGGAACACATTCTGTTTCTTATGAATTATCTAAAAAAGATAAGAAAATAATAGATAGTTATCCTGTATTGACTTATTAATGGATAGTAAAGAAGCTTATAAAATAATTACTTCTTCTTCAGAGATAACTGATGATTGGAAGATAATTATTCATGATAAAAATGTTGAAATAATATCTTTTAATTTATCTTTCTCTAAATATATTTCTTTTGAAAGATATGTTAAAAAATATAGTGATTTTAATGAAGATATGAATTTAATTGGAGAATATTATTTTTCATCTATTGGGTTTATATCTCAAGAAGATTATTTCTTAGCTGAGGATATATTGTCTACTGATAAGATTAAAAATAAAGATTTAAAATATGGCTATAAATATTTAGGAATTGATGGAAAGGAATATACTTATATTGATAATTTAAATATAAAAAGTATTGATATTGATTTTGAAAACTTACTTTTTACAAAAGGAATAAAAAAAGGGATTTTTCAATTTTTTGTGATAGATTCTTTATTTGATACAAAATTAATTAATATCAATAGTAAAAAAGTAATTAAAGAATTATATTTTGATGATAATATAAGAAAAATTGAAAAATCAATGTTTAATAGAATAAAGCATTTTTATATTGATAATCATGTTTTTGATATTTTTATTTATAGTAAAGATAGGATATTTTCTAAAGAATATTCCTTTTTTAGAAAAATAGATAATGACTGGTATTTAGAAAAAAACTTTTTAAATGAAGAGGATTATAATATTGTTGATGAAAAGAAAGACAATTATACTTGTAATGATAGATATTATATTAAATTTAATAAAGTTAAACTATATTTAAAATTATTAAGGTTTATTAAGAGTGATGAATTAGTTTGTTCTTTTGAAGATTGTTTGACTAATGAAGTTTTGAAAGTTAATGGTTGTGATGATTATGTACCATTTTAATATTACGACTTGTCCAATAATGGTCAAGAAGACTACCCACGATTTGTTTACGGGGTAGATTTATAGCTAAACAAGAAAGATTATTCTCCTTTCATAATCTTTGTTGTATTTTCTGCTACTACTGAGCCGATATCCTCAGCAGTAATATATCCTAGTAGCTGGACTAGAATTAATATTCCAGCTACAAATATTGCTATTTGTTTCATGTGAAACTCCTTTAAAATTAATGTAAACTGTTATAGGAAGAAAATTTGGAAAAAGTGAGTTTTAATAAAAAAAAAGATTTTAATACATATAATGTTTAGTGAGAGGAAAAACGATATGTCAAAATATGTTTAATATAATGTCTTTCCTCTCATAATAAATAAGTTAATTATTAAATTGTCTTATGATACCATTTGATAGCTATCATAGGACAATACCGCTTTGTAACGGACAAACTAATCGAAGCACGAAAATCTCCAAATAAATGAAGTCTCTAATACTGAACTGAAATAAATCATGATCAACACCTTAAAAAAGTTTGTATATTGTTATAGTAAGAAAAATCAAAAAAAGTTAAATTGTTAATAAAAATTCATTATCTGTTCCATAGATACCTCTTATAGTCTCTATGTCTCTTTTATATTTGAGAGGTTTATCAAATCCAGCTTCTTTTAATCCTTCTCTAACTCTTAATAAATCTTCTTTGTCAGTTGAGTCATATGTATAGATACAAATAACATGACTTTTAAATTGTTTATAATTCACTGCGGTTGATACTTTACTCTTATTACCTAATAACCCTTTGTCTTGAGCTACTTTAACTTTATCCCAATCACCATCAATATTATCTTTTGAAGAAAATATCAACCATTTCCCACCATAGTGAGTATGATTTTTATAGTTTTTATCAGTATTGTGTCCAATCCAATATCCTGATAAATCTTCAGAAGGTAATTCTGATTTTAATGATTTAAGAAAATAAGATATATCAAATTCTTCCATTTTTCTTCCTTTCGTTTATATTTTACTTTAAATAAAGTAATATCCTGTTATAGACTGTTTTTTATAAAAAACAGTGTGTTCTCTCCATTATATTTTATATTAAAATATAATTAATTCTGAACTAAGAAGATTTCTTTGAAATCTACTAATCACCCATTCTATTTTAGATACTACTTTATCTTTTCTGTTGGATATGTTCAAACCATAGATACATATATGACATACCTGAAGCAATAGGATGTTTTAATCCATTTACAAAATCCTGATACTCTGTTCTTTTAATATAAAGAACTTCAATATCTTCATCATGGATGCCTCCTCCTTCACTTACTTTGTCTTCTGCTGATACTTCTACATAATAAAGATTACTGACTGCTCCTGAGCGACCTGGTGAGCTAGAGAACCTATTAACAAACTCTATTCTATCATTAGATACTTCATATCCACATTCTTCAAGAATTTCTTCTCTTGCTATATCTATAAGAGAGATATTTTTATCTACTAATCCAGCACATAGCTCAATAGAATCCCCAATATTATTCCTATAATAGATTGGTGCTCTAAATTGACGAACAAAAACAAATTCATCTGTATCTTTTTTATATATAAAAATAACAACTGAATCCATAGATTCTACAATTTCCCATCTTTTTTCTTTACCTTTATATTTATATGTCGCAAGATATGACCTTACAAATTTTTGTTCAACATTATCTTCTGTTTTAAATTCTGTTATATTATACATTATATACCTACCTTTATTTGTTTGATTTTTTCATTTAATTCTCTTCTTTCGTTTTGAATTATCTTGATTTTTTCTTTTTCTTTCTTTGGAATAATTCTTAATTCATCTTCTAAGTCTTGTATCTTTTTAATTAGACATTCAAAAGAATCAGAACATTCTTCTACATAATCTAAATACATTTTTGATTCTTGTGGTCCAGTTTGTCCATTATATTTACCTTCATACATATATTTAGGATAATCACTTGTTCCTTTTACAAAATAAACTTGTCCAATTCTCATACCTCTATATATTTTTAAAGGTTCTTTTACTGAAATTTCTAATGTCCACTGAGATGTGAAACCAACATCTCCAAATCCAGCAGAGAAATGGCTAATTAATCCCAATCTAGCTAAAGAACTTCTTCCTTCATACATAGGAACAAACTTATTACTTCCAACTTTTTCAACAGTATTACCTAAATAGAACATATCAGGTGAAAGGATAATCCCTTCTTCTGGAATTTCATGTTCATAAATTTTATTTTTTTCTTTTACATCTAATACAATCTCTTTTGTTTTAATAAATTTCAAACCTTCTTTTGTTCTTTTTATTTTAAATGGGGTATATGTTTTTAAAGTGTTTCCTAGTGTCACATTAATTGAATTAGGATTTAGGTCATCTAACTCAATCATTTTATCTATATAAATATCCTTTCTTTCTAGTGCTGGTATCATGTCTTCTTTTAGTAATATCATTTATTTCTCCTTATTTTTTTTATGATTGTTTTTCTTCCTTTATAGGAAGAGGTATTAACTGTAATTATTTTACAGTTAATAGTTCTTTTGGGTATTTCTCTTTTACAAAATCAATATTTTCTTTTGGGATATGTGAAATCCAATCTGTTGAATTATTCTCTCCTGAAAGATATAGTCTTAATGATTTTCTAATTTCTGTAGCAGACATATAATCTGTATCATATCTACAAAGAGAAACAGTTTCTATTTTATCTCCAGAAAGATTAATTGAATCTTCCCACCAATCAACATCAGCTTCACAACCTCCAAAATATCTATTTGGGTTTGACTCACCACATTGTTTTTCAAGCTCTATTAAACAATATTCTTGCCATTCTTTTTTAGAACAGTTAGGTAAATCATCAAGAAAGAAAATTTTATATTTATTCTTATCTGGAAAAACATTTCTAATCATTGTTTCTCTTTCTTTTGGTGTGTATGGATTTTTAAGTGTTCTTTCTTCTTGACAAGTTCCTAATCCAATATATACCGTATTAGAAACTTTTCCCATCTCTTCGATAAGATATTTGTGTCCCATATGCATAGGATTCATTCTCACGATAGCTATACTCATAGAGCCTCCTTATTTTTGTTTTGTATAAATTAATAGTTATACTTAGTTTGTTATAGTATGATAAATCGAAAACTATTTCTAAGTAAGTAATTATACATAAATTAATCTTTATTTAAGCTTAATTTTATTAAATTTTGAGGGTGTGTTTTTAAATAATGTTTTTTGACATCCGAGAGGATGCCGTTTGGTTGGTAGATTACTCTACTGAATCTTTAAGTGCTTTTGAAAACTTAAATTTAGGTGCTTTGTGTGCAGCTTTTGTATAAGTGTTAGTAGTTCCAGGAACTGTTCCTGATCTTTCTTTAACATTTGCTACTGTAAATGAACCGAATCCTTTAAGACTAACATCTTCACCAGCTACAAGAACATCCTTGATAGTTTCAAGAACTGTATCCAATACTTCACCTGCTTCTGCTTGTGATTTATAATCACCCTTAGTTTTCAATTTTTCTAAAAAATCTCTTTTTGTCATTTGACTCTCCTTTGTTTTGTAGGTAAATTATAACAGGTTTTTTAAAAAAAGTCTACCTTTTTTCCTAAAAAACACCAATTTATTACAAATTTACACATTTTTTTTGTTTTTTCTTCTCTTTTTCCTAGATCCATTGAATAAAATAAGCTCTTGAATGAATAAGTTATTAATATTTAATTGCTTTAAAATCCCCTTATACTCGGAGTTTCTCTTAACTTGATATAGTTTTGCTTGTTCATCTCTTGTAAAATATACTTTAAATTCTCTTTTTATCCTTTTTTTACCAGTTTTTGATAGTAAATAGTATAATAAGTTCAATAAAATGTATCTTGAGTTCCTAGATTCTATCTTATATTGTCTAAAATGGTTCTTTCTAAAAATACCAATCTCTTCTTCTGTTTTTACAAAAGGAGACAATTCTTTAAATAAAACTTTATCTCTTTCTATTTCACTTAATCCTCTTATATCTCTCAACCCTTGTGATTCTTTAGATTTAGTTATAGAATCTACAAATGCTATAAATTTTCTCTTTACCCATAAGAATTGGATTGATTCAAAATTTTGAGAATATCTCTTTTTTAATAAATCTACATTTAATGCTAAACAATCATAAATAAATACAACATGCTTATAATTATTTAGTATAGCAATATTGATAGCAAAGATTAATGCTTGTTTCTCTGCATCAATAGATGATTCAGTATTAATTATCTCTTGGTATGTCTTACCTGTATAATTATCTTTGATTGCTATAATTGCTGTCGAATTGTTCTTGAAAGAAGCATCACTTTCAAAAAATACCATTTCATTCATTACTCCCCCTAACTACATTCTCTAAAATGTATATATTATTATCTTTTATATCTTTATCTATAGAAAAACCACTCATAAAGTGAAGCATTGAAACATCTTTCTCTATTTTTGACTCAGTATAAGTATCTCCATATATTAGTGTCATTAAATCTGTATCAAACTTTCTCATTTTAATATCTAATTCTTCTGATATTTTTATTTTTGTCACATCAAATTGTTCATTCTCTTTTCTATCTATTAACTTATCTATTCTTTTAGACATTATATACATAGAAAGGTTTCCGATTATTTTAGCTTCTTTTTCTTTAACAGAATAAGCAACTTCATCACAATCTAATTCTTCCCTATCACATAAAGCCCATTGTTCATCTATCCATTCTTTATCTTTTTTAAAATCATTAAAAAATTCTTGAATTTCATTATCTTTTAGAAAAGGTATTGCCAGTAAAAAGTCATTCATTAAAATATCCTCTATTTTTATGTATATTATCATCATTTACCTTAAACCAATATAAATTGGATATACTACTTATAATAAATACGAGGATTAAATATGAAAAAAACAAGTATACTATCTATTCTATTGACATCAACTATGTTTGCCAATATACCAAATACAATCATTACAGATAATAAATCTGACTTAAAAATAACTATATATAATAAAAACTTAGCTTTTATTAATGATAGTAGAAGCTCTTTTGTTAAAGAAGGTAAACAGAATTTAGTTTATCAAGGAGTTCCTTCAAAAGTTATTCCAGAAAGTGTTATTCCAACATTCACAAATATAAAAACTAATCTTTATTCACAAAATTATATGTATGATTTAATTTCTTTACATTCAATGTTAAAATATAGTATAGGTTCTCCTGTTGAATATTTTAATAATAATTATTTAAATATTGATAATCCAGAAAGATTAAAAGGTAAACTATTATCTATTTCACCAGTGATGATAGAAAGTTTTGATGAAAATAAAATCATTACACTAAATAATCAAACACAGGTGGTTTTTAATTCTGTTCCAAGTTCTATGATAACTAAACCAAGTCTTGTTTGGAATATTGAGACACAAAATGAAGGGAGTTTAGATATTGACTTAAAATACTTAACAAGAGGAATTACATGGAAAAGTGATTATGTATTAAATCTAAATGAAAATAGTTTAGATTTAAATGGATGGATAACTATTAATAATAATTCTGGTGTTTCATATAATAATGCTGAAATAACTTGCTTAGCAGGGAATGTTAATACAGTTAATGTAAATAGACTTAAATATAAAAATGGATTGATGAAAGCTCGAATGGAATCCTTTGCTATATCAGAGGATGAGATAGTTTCAGAGTCTTTTTCTGGATATCATATATATAAAATACCTTTTAGAGAAGATATTAAAAATAAACAAACTAAACAAATAACATTTATAAATAAAAAAGAAATCAAATATATTCAATATGGTCAAGATACAAATAATAATTTTAATAATTATGGAAATCAAAAACTAGTCTTTAAAAACATTATTGAATTTACTAATAATAAAGAAAATCATCTTGGACTTGCCTTACCTAACGGAACAATTAGAATGTATAAAAAGGATAAAAAAGGTGATACTCACTTTATCGGTGAAGATAGTATTAAAAATACACCTAAGAATGAGAAGGTTAAATTAAATATAGGAACTATGTTTGATGTTGTTGGTGATAAAAAAATAAGTAAATTTAAGGTAGATAAATATAATAGAAATGTAGAAACTACATATGAAGTAAGGAATCAAGGTGAATCGAAGGTTTCTGTAAGAATAAGAGAAATTATTCCTACTTATGGAAGAAAAATAGATATAAAAAGTAGTTGTGAGAATAATTGTAAAATTATAAAAAAAGATGCGTTTAGAAGAGACTTTATTATTGAATTAGCTCCTGAAGAAACATATCAATTTACATCAGA